>JAABVA010000651.1_pt1 | contig 42215 bp, 49 predicted proteins | sample 5560331 | NCBI WGS metagenome assembly JAABVA01 (sample SAMN12812661, study PRJNA571458) | rock metagenome | isolation source: Antarctica rocks | place: Antarctica: Victoria Land, Mt New Zealand sud | collected 2016-01-07 | reverse complement strand
CCGCCTCCCAGACCTCGTCGCGGACCTCGAACACCGTCGCCATCGGCCACCTCCACGCCCAGGGTTATGTCGTCCTGAGCAGAGAGTTCGCCGCGAGCACCACGACCCCTTCTGAAACAGCCTCTAAAGAGGATGCGCAGCATCGCATTGGCATCGGTGGCGGTGCCGACCGTGGAGCGGGCGTCGGCACCCATCCGCTGCTGGTCGACGAGGATCGCGGTCGTCAGCCCTTCGAGCACGTCGACCTCGGGCCGGGCCAGCGTCGGCATGAAGCCCTGCACGAAGGCGCTGTAGGTCTCGTTGATCAGCCGCTGTGACTCCGCGGCGATCGTGTCGAACACCAGCGAGCTCTTGCCCGAGCCGGAGACGCCGGTGAACACCGTCAGCCGGCGCTTCGGGATATCGATGCTGAGGTCCTTGAGGTTGTTCTCGCGCGCGCCCCGCACGCGGATCAGACCGTGGCTGTCGGCGACGTGCAGAGCAGGCGGCGGCGTGTCCGTCCTCCTGGCCATGCGGCTTCAGCCAAGCTCCTGGATGCGGATCAGGTTGCCCGCGGGATCGCGGAAGGCGCAGTCGCGAACGCCGAACGGCTGCGCGGTCGGCTCCTGGACGACATCGGCGCCGCCGGCCTGCAGCCGCGCGAAGGTGCCGTCGAGTTCGGCGGTGGCCAGGATGATGTGGCCGTAGCTGCCCTTGGCCATCATCTCGGCGATCGTGCGACGCTCGTCGTCGGTGATGCCGGGGTCGGCGGCCGGCGGGTGCAAGACGATGGACGTGCCGGGCTGGTTGGCGGGGCGAAGGTCATGTGAATGGTGAGGTCCATGACGGTCACGCTAGCTGCGACTCGGGGGTCCGCGCTTCTCGATTCCTGATCGGTCTGGTCACCTGTTTCGCCACGCACGACGGGATCCCCGCCGTCGCGCGCCTCGCGTGGCGCCGATAGACGCTGGGCGGCACGCCGACCAGCTCGGTAAAGCGAGTGCTGAAGGTGCCCAGCGACGAGCAGCCGACCGCGAAGCAGACCTCGGTGACACTGTTCTCGCCGCGACGCAGCAGCGCCATCGCGCGCTCGATGCGCCGTGTCATCAGGTAGCCGTACGGCGACTCGCCGTAGGCGCGCCGGAACTGGCGGCTGAAGTGGCCGGCCGACATGTGCGCGCCGCGGGCGAGCGCCTCGACGTCCAGCGGCTGCGCGTACTCCCGGTCGATCCGGTCGCGGACGCGGCGCAGCCGCGCGAGGTCGCGAAGGTCTTGGGCCGCGGCGGGTCTGTTGGTCACCTGCGAGATCGTGCCACGTCGCGCCGTTAGCCTGCGGTCGTGCCGCTTCGCGCCCTCGCCCGCGTCAACCTGGCCGCGATCGAGCGAAACTGCGAGCGGCTGGGCAAGGAGCTGGGCACCGGGACGGCACTCGGCGCGGTCGTCAAAGCCGATGGCTACGGGCACGGCGCGGCACCGGTCGCGCGGGCGGCGCGGGCCGGCGGCGCCCGCTGGCTGTGCGTGGCCACCGCTGAGGAGGCGGCCGAGCTGCGCGCCGCCGGGCTCGAGGGGCGCATCCTTGTGATGGGCGCCCTCTCGGCCGAGGAGCTGCCGGCTGCGCTCGAGGCGCGCGCCGACATCGTGGCCTGGCGGGAGTCCTTCGTCGCCGAGCTCGAGGCCTCCGCGCGCTCGACGCCGGTCCGGGTCCACGTCAAGCTCGACACGGGCATGGGCCGGCTCGGCACCCGCGACGCCGCGGAGGCCGACCGCGTCGCGGCGCAGGTCGCTGCCGCGCCCGGCCTCGAGCTCGCCGGGGCGATGACGCACTTCGCCACCGCCGACGAGGACCCGAGCTTCCTGGCCGAGCAGCTTGCCGCCTTCGCGCCCTGGGTCCACTCGCTCAGAGCAAGCCACCCGGGCCTCCTCGTACACGCCGCCAACAGCGCCGCCACGTTAGCCGAGCCGGCCTCCCACTTCGACCTCGTCCGCTGTGGGATCGCGATCTACGGCATGGACCCCTTCCACGAGGACCCCGCCTCGCGTGGCCTCGAGCCCGCGCTCGAGCTTTCCTCCTACGTCGCCGAGATCAAGGAGGCCGCCGTCGGAGAGAGCGCGGGATACGGGCGGCGCTTCGTGGCCGAGCGCCCCACGCGCGTCGCGACCCTGCCGATCGGCTACGGCGACGGCATCCGGCGCGCGCTTACGAACGACTGCGACGTGCTCATCCGCGGTCGGCGCCACCCCCTCGTCGGGACGGTGAGCATGGACAACGTTACCGTCGACGTCTCTGAAACCCCGGGAGTCATGCCCGGAGACCGCGCGGTGCTCCTCGGAGGCGACGGACAGGAGTACCAGAGCGCCGAGGAGCTCGCCCGGCGCATGGGGACGATCAACTACGAGGTGACGTGCGGGATCTCGGCGCGGGTGCCGCGGGAGCACCACCGCGATGGAGGACCGGCGTGAGCGACGCCGAGCCGCTGGCGGCCGCGCGGCGAGCGCTGGCGGCGAGCGAGGCGTGGGTGGTCGGCGGTGCGGTGCGCGACCGCCTTCTCGGCCGCTCCCCGGCCGGCCCGCTCGACGTCGACCTCGCGGTGGGCGGCGACGTCGGCCGCGCGGCCGCGGCGGTGGCGCGGGAGGCGGACGCGGCCCGCTTTCCGCTCTCGGAGGCCTTCGGCGCCTGGCGCATCGTCGACCGCGCCGGCGCGTGGCGCCTCGACCTCGCGCCCCTTCATCCCGACGGCATCGACTCAGACCTCGGCCGGCGCGACTTCACGATCAACGCGATGGCCGAGCCCCTGGCCGGGGATGGAGAGCTGCGCGACCCCTTCGGCGGCGAGCGGGACCTGGCGGCGCGCCGGCTGCGCGCCGTCTCGGCCGATGCCTTCGCCGCCGACCCGCTGCGCACGCTGCGACTGCCCCGCTTCGCGTGCGAGCTGGGGTTTGCCGCCGACATCTCGACGCGCGCCGCGGCCGGCGCGCACGCGCGTGCGCTCGCGGGCGTGGCGCCCGAGCGGGTTCTCGCCGAGCTCAAGGCAATCGTGTGCGCGCCCGCCGCCGTGGCCGGGCTGGCTCTCTGCGACGAGCTCGGGCTGACCGCGCTCGTCCTGCCCGAGCTCGCCGCCCTGCACGGGGTGGCCCAGGGCGTCTACCACCACCTCGACGTCTACGAGCACACGCTCGCCGTCCTCGCCGAGCTCATTGCGCTCGAGCGCGACCCTGAGCCCGCCCTCGGCCGCCACGCCGTGGAGGTCGCGGCGCTCCTCGCCGAGCCGCTCGGCGACGGGCTCACCCGCGGGCAGGCGTTGCGCTTCGGGGCGCTCCTGCACGACGCCGCCAAGCCGCAGACCCGGCGGGAGATCGCCGGTGGGCGGATCGGCTTCCCGGGCCACGACTGCAAGGGCGCGGGGCTCGCGCGCGCCGCTCTGGCGCGGCTGCGCGCGAGCGAGAGGCTCCGTGCCCACGTGGGCGCGCTCGTGCGCAACCACCTGCGGCTCGGGTTCCTCGTGCACGAGCGTCCGCTCTCGCGCCGGGCGATCTACCGCTACCTGCGCGCCTGCGAGCCGGTCGAGGTCGACGTCACCGTGCTGACGGTCGCCGATCGTCTGGCCACCCGCGGGCGCAAGGCCGAGGAGGCGATCGCCAAGCACCTCGAGCTCGCCCGGGAGCTCGTGGGGGAGGGGCTCGAGTGGCGTGCGGGCGGCGGTGGCGCTCCCCTCGTGCGCGGCGACGAGCTCGCCGCCGAGCTCGCCCTCGAGCCCGGGCCGCGCCTCGGTGCGCTGCTCGCCGAGCTCGAGGAGGCCCGCTTCGCCGGCGAGATCGCCACCCGCTCCGACGCGGTCGCCCGCGCGCGTGCGCTCTTGGCGCGGTGAGCGGCGCTCCGGGCGCGTTTGGCGTTCGCGCGCTCCGGAACACGCTCGGGGGGAAGCGCGATTCCGACGAAAAGGAGACCGGCATGGGTCTGACCGACAAGATCACCGGCCGCGCCAAGAAGGCTGCGGGCGATTTGACCGGCGACAAGTCGCTGAAGCACGAGGGCGGCAAGGAAGAGAAGAAGGGCGAGGCCAAGGACCAGCTCTCCGAGGCGCAGGACCGCACCGCCGACAAGGCGGCCGAGGTCTCCGACCTCGAGAAGAAGACCTGAGGCTCGCCACGAGGGGTCGCTCCGGCCGGTCGCAGTAGGCTGCGCCGGTGAGCGACCCCGAATGCCTCTTCTGCCAGATCGCCGCCGGCGAGGGGCCGGCCACCATACTCGCCCAGGATGAGCGGACCGTCTCCTTCATGGACATCCAGCCGGCGACCCGGGGCCACGCGCTGGTGATTCCCCGAGCGCACGCCACCGATCTGTACGAGATCGATGCCCACGAGCTCGGGGCGTGCGCGGCGGCGGCCCAGCGGTTGGCGCTCAAGGCTCGCGATCGCTTGGGCGCCGATGGGGTGAACCTCATCAACGCCTGCCGTCCCGCGGCGTGGCAGACCGTGTTTCACTTTCACATCCACGTCGTCCCCCGCTATGAGGGGGATCCGCTGCAGCTGCCCTGGACTCCCCGTCCCGGCGATGAGGACGAGATCGCCGCCGCCGCCCGGGAGCTGAGCGGATGAGCGCCGCGGCGCCGGCGCCCGTCTCCGTGGTCCGCGCGGATGACGGCCTCGCGGTGGTCACCTTCGACTCCCCGCCGCTCAACCTCTTCGAGGAGAAGCTGGCCACCGGACTGCGCGACGCGGTCGCCGGTCTCGAGGCCGAGCCGCCGCGCGCGGTGCTCTTCCGCGCCGAGGGCCGGGCGGTCAGCGCGGGAGTCGACGTGAACGTCTTCGCCGCCCTCTCCGGCACCGAGGCGGCCGCGGCCATGTTCGACGACCTCGTGGATCTCGCGCGGCGGGTGGACCGGCTGCCGTGCCCCACCGTGTTCGCCGCTCACGCGCTGTGCCTGACGTGGGCCTTCGAACTCGCGCTGGCCTGCGACATCATCCTCGCCGCCGAGGCGGCGAAGTTCGGGCTGGTGGAGGCGCGGATCGGCCTGACCCCGGCCATGGGCGGCACCCAGCGGCTGGCGGAGCGCGCCGGCACGGGGCGCGCCCGCGAGTTCGTGATGAGCGCCGGGCTCTTCGACGCCGCGACCCTCGAGCACTGGAACGTGGTCAACCGGGTGTGGCCCGACGAGGGCTTCGACACGGCGGCGCGGGAGTTCGCCGCCGGGCTGGCCGCCGGGCCCACGCGCGCGCACGCGGCCACGAAGGCCGTGCTCCGCGCCTACCTCGACGGCGGGCTCGAGCGCGCCAACGGCGAGGTGGGGAGCATCGCGGGAGCGCTGTGGGAGACCGAGGATCTGCAGGGCGGAATCCGCTCCTTCTTGAGCGACGGGCCCGGCAAGGCGCGTTTCAGAGGGCACTGAGCATCGCTACTCCCGCCGAGGGGTGGTGTTCAATGCCCTCATGAAGCGATTTCTCCTCCTCCTCACCGGGCTGGCCGTCGGCGCGCTGGCCCTCCTCACTACCGGCGCGTTCGCCGAGAAGCCCCGGACGCGCGCCGCCAGCGTGACCGAGGTCGGGCGTGCGCCCGACAATGCGGCGCCGATGTGCCCGGGCAACCCGTGCAACGTGGTCACGCGAACGACCGGCTACGGCCGCACCGCCAACGGCGTGGCCCAACCCAACCTCGTCGCGCGCGACGGTCGCCTCGTCTCCCTCACGCTCCGCCTCGGCAAGCCGACGGCCAAGCAGATCACCTTCTTCAACAAGAACTACGGCGGCGCCTCGCAGGTCGTGCTCACCGTGCTGCGCGGCAGTCGCAGGCCCAAGCTGACCTTCACCGTGGTCGCCCAGAGCGCGATCACGCGCCCGCAGCGGTACTTCGGGCAAATCGCGCAGTTCCCCCTCCACAACTCGCTTGACGTGCGCAAGGGGGACGTCGTGGCGATCACGGTTCCGACCTGGGCTCCGATCCTCGCCTCGGGGCTCTCCCGGTCGAATTCGTGGCGCGCCTCCCGGGGGAGCGGACGGATGGGCTGCAACGACAACGCGACGTTCGCCACTCAGACCGCCCAGACGAGCCTGGGGGCCAGGACGCAGTACCTCTGCGCGTACGTCGGCGCGCGGCTGACCTACTCGGCGACGCTGATCTCGACGCCGTAGGAGCGCGAGCGGATCAGCACGCGCCGGGGTTGGCGCGGCAGTAGCGACTCTGTCCGGGCGCGGTCGCCCCTCCCGTCGCAGGCGTCGTGCCGCTCGCGGGGGGCGTGGCCGAGGCGCCGCCCGAGCTCGTGCCGCCGCCTGAGGCGCCGGTCGAGCTCGATCCCGTGCCGCTCCTGGCGCCGGGCTGGGCGGTCGCGCCGCCCGAGGACGGGGAGGTCGAGGCCCCTCCCGGGGAGCTCGACGCGCCACCGACGCTCGCGGCTGGAGTCCCGCCCGTCGACGGCGTCGGCGATCCGCTCGTGCCCGCCTGAGGCGTCGAGCTCGTCGGCGTACCCGCGGCGCCGGGCAGCGCCGGCGGCGAGGAGTTGTGCGGCAGGGTGAGCGCGGGAGCCGAGCCCGGCTCGTCCTGGGCGCTGACCCGCGAGCCGCCGCAGGCGGCGAGAGCGACCGAGGAGGCCACGCCCAGCGCCAGCGCCAGGATGATCGCGCCCGCGCGCCTCACCTAGACACCGCCGCCGTCAGGAGGGGAGCGGCGCCATGCGCCGCCCGCACCACGGGCAGTCGTTGAGATCCTTCTCGGAGAGCTGGTCGCACCAGGAGCAGAAGCGGAGGTTCTCCACCGACCAGGGCAGATCCGACGGCGTCGGGGCGAGCGGCAGAAGCTGCCCCACGACCTCGAGCGGCTCCCCCGTCTCGCGGTCGACGTAGGTTTCGCCCGGGACGGCCTCGATCACGACCTCCCGGCCGGTCGAAGGCGCGCGCATCCGGTACTTCTGATGGAGCCTCACGAGGCCGGATCCTACCAGCGGCGCCCGGCGGCTCCGGGTGGCGCCGAGACGCTCTCTACCCTCGGCGCCCGTGCGCGTGCTGCTCTTCCACGGCTACCTGCTGCGCGGGACGGGCTCCAACGTCTACACCGCGAAGCTCGCCGAGGCGCTCGTGCGCCTCGGCCACGAGGTGCACCTGCTCTGCCAGGACCCGAGCCCCGAAGACCGTGCCTTCGTGGACGCGGAGGGCGCATGGAGCGCGGGCTCGCTGAGCGTGCGCGCGTGGCGCGAGCCGGCGCGCTGCACGGTCTACCGGCCCGACATCGGCGGCCTGCTGCCGGTCTACGTCGCGGATCGCTACGAGGGCGTGGAGGCGCGGCCGTTCCCCGAGCTCGACGAGGTCGAGCTCGAGCGCTACGTCGAGGCCAACGTCGACGCGGTGCGCGCGGTGCTCGCGCACGTGCGGCCCGAGCTCGCGCTCGCCAACCACCTCGTGATGGGACCGGTGGTGCTCGCCCGCGCGCTGGCCGGTACGTCTGTCCCGTACGCGGTCAAGATCCACGGCAGCGCGCTCGAGTACACCGTGGCGCCCCATCCGCGCTTCCTCCCCTACGCGCGCGAGGGGCTGGCCGCGGCGAGCACCGTGCTCGTCGGCTCGAAGCACGTCGCGCGACGACTGTGGGCGACCATGGAGGATCCCGGACTGCCCCGGCGGACCCGGCTCGGCCCGCCCGGCGTCGACGTGGAGGAGTTCAGGCCGCTCGAGCCGCCCGCCGCTCGCGCGGCGCTGGGCAGGCTGGCCGGCGCGCTGGCCGCGGCGGCGGCCGAATCCGAGCGAGCGCCCGGAGGGGGGTCGTCCTTCGATCGCGACGAGGCCGCCGGGGCCGTCGTGCTGCGGTCCTTGGCCGACGCGCCGCCGAGCGATCCGCTCGTCGCCTACGTGGGCAAGCTCATCGTCTCCAAGGGCGTCGATCTGCTCGTCGCCGCCTGGCCGCTCGTCCTCGACCGCGTGCCCGATGCGCGCTTGGTCCTCGTCGGCTTCGGGGCCTACCGCGACGGGCTCGAGCGGCTCGTCGCCGCCCTGGCCGCCGGAGACCTCGGCGCGGCCCGGGCGCTTGCCGCCGCGGGCCGCGCCGAGGAGGGCGGTCCGCGAGCGCCTCTGCACCACCTCTTGGCCTTTCTCGACGATCTCGGCGCCGACGAGGCCGCGGCGGAGCGCTACCGCGCGGCGGCCGCGCGACTACGAGCAAGCGTCGAGCTCACCGGCCGCCTCGAGCACGCCGAGCTCGCCGACCTGCTTCCGGCCTGCGCGGCCCAGGTCGTTCCCAGCACCTTCCCCGAGGCCTTCGGGATGGTCGCCGCCGAGGCCGCGGCGTGCGGAGTGCTGCCCGTGAGCGCCGAGCACTCGGGCCTCGCGGAGGTCAGCGAGGTGCTGCGCGCCGCGGTGCCGCCCGATGCCCGCCGGCTGCTCTCCTTCCCGGTCGGACCGGGGGCGGTACGCGACCTCGCGGCGCGGATCGTCGGGTGGCTCGAGGCACCGGCGGAGCTGCGGGACCCCACCCGCGCCGCCCTGGTCAGAACGGCGCATGAGCGCTACTCCTGGGAGGGCGTCGCCCGCGGCGTCATCGCCGCCGCCGCCGGTCGGCTCGAGGAACTCGCGAGGCCCGAGGGGTGACGGTGCGCCGCGTTTGCGGAGTCGCTCCCCGCCGCGCGCTCGGATAGAGTGCCGACGTGCTCGCTCACCGCACATCTGGGCTCCTGCGCGGGGTTCTCGTCGCGGCCGCGCTGGCCGTCGCGCTCCCCGGTTGCCAGGTGAAGGACAGCGGTGGGGACGCGGCCAACGGCAAGAAGCTCTTCGTCGCCAAGTGCGGTTCCTGCCACGTGCTGCAGCGAGCCGGAACCACCGGGGTGATCGGTCCAAACCTCGACGACGCCTTCGCCCAAGATCGCGCCGACGGCTTTCACTCGGACACGCTCCGCGGCGTCGTGCAGCACCAGATCGTCTATCCCAACCGCAACGGCGTCATGCCCGGCAAGCTTTACACGGGCCAGAACGCTCTCGACGTGGCCACCTACGTCGGGCAGGCCGCGGCCAAGCCCGGACAGGACACGGGCGCGGTGGCCAACGCGGTGCCGACGCTGAACAAGAAGCCCGCGGTGGCCAAGAACGGCCAGCTCGAGATCGACGCCGACCCCACGGGTCAGCTCGCGTTCCTGGCCTCGAAGGCGCAGGCGAGCGCCGGCTCGGTCACCCTGCGCATGCAGAACAAGTCCTCGACGCCGCACAACATCTCGATCAAGGGTCCCGGCGTCAGTCCCATGGTCGGCAAGACCGTGCAGGGTGGAGGCTTCTCGACGGTGACCGTCTCGCTCAAGCCCGGCACCTACACGTTCTACTGCGACGTGCCCGGCCACTTCCAGGGCATGCACGGCCCCGTGGTCGTTAAGTAGCCCGGCTTCCTTCGCCGCGGTCAGGCCGCTGGAATAGCCGCCTGCTCGCTCGCATCGGCCCGCGCCCCCTCGAGCGCGGCGTACCAGAAGAAGTAGCAGAGCGCGAGGAACATGATGACGATGTCGAGGCTCATCATCATGCCGCCGGCGGTCTGCTGGTCGGCGAGCGGCGCGAGCCCGTACCGCAGCGACCTAGCGCCGTAGAAGCCGTCGTAGAGCGCTCCGTGGGAGAAGACGAACCCCATCCCGAGGAACATCGTCGACATGCGCGCGGCAAAGACGTAGGCGATCTTCCACAGGTGTCCGGGCATGCGCCGTCGCTTGGGCTCGAGCACCGCCCACCAGAGCAGGAGGTTGGCCACGAGAAACGACTGGTGCTCGAGCGCGTGCACCGCTGGATGGCGCAGCGCGGCCTCGAAGAGAGTGCTCAGGTGCCATCCGTAGATCACCACGATGTAGATCGGGAGGGCCACGAGCGGCCGGCGCACGAAGCGAAACGCCCGGCGCAGCCCGCGCCGGCGGGCGAGCGTCACGAGCAGCGGACGGGGGAGGAGGAAGACGAGCACCGGCGAGCGCATCCCGGCCAGGAGGAAGGGCGCGGCGATGTCGCCGATCAGCAGGTGCTGGGCCATGTGGGCGCTGAGCACATTGTCCGCGTAGCCGTCGAGGGGCGAGAGGAGCCCGATCGCCTCGAGCGCGATTCCGACCCACCACGCGGTCTGCTGGGCGCGTGAGACGGGTACGCCCCGGCGGCGGAGGATCCACACCGCGCGGAGGTACAGCCCGCTGGCGGCGAGGAGGACCGCGAGCACGACGGGATCGAGGGAAAGCGGCACCCGAGCATGGTGACAGCCAGGTAGCGGCGGCCACGATGGTCGCCTCGGGTCAGCTCAGCGCGCGCACGGCGAAGACCACGATGACGATTACCGCCACCGAGACCGCGACGTAGATCAGGAAGCGAAAAGCCTCCCCCTCGGAGCGCAGCGGATTGAGCATCGCCTCCTCGAGACTCGTCCTAGAGGAGGTAGACGGTCGCGTAGACGATGAGCCACATCGCGTCGACGAAGTGCCAGTAGATCCCGGGCACCTCGATGCCGCGGTGCTGCTCGGGCGTGTAATGCCCCCGAAAAGCACGAACCGTGGCCATCGCGAGCAACGTCAGGCCGATGAAGACGTGGGCGCCGTGCAGGCCCGTCAGGCCGTAGAAGATGGAGGCCTGCGCGGAGTCGTGCGGCGCGAAGCCGATGTGCACGTACTCGTTGATCTGGACGAAGAGGAAGGTGGATCCGAGCAGGAACGTGGAGAGCAGCCCGGTCTTGACTCCTGCCCGGTTGCCGTTCTTGACCGAGACGAGCGCCCAGTGGATCGTGAGCGAGGATGACACCAGGATCGCCGTGTTGAAGCCCGCCACGAGCTTCGGAAGCTCCGTGCCGGCGGCCGGCCAGGGGTTGCTCTGCACGACCCGGATGAAGAAGTAGGCCGTGAAGAAGGCCCCGAAGACCATGACCTCGGAGATGATGAAGAGCAGCATCCCGAGCAGCTGCGGCTCGACGCGCGAGGACCGGTTGGCCTCGGGGGGACCGTGATGGTGCTCAGGGGCGATCGAGGCGGCTTCCACGGCGAACGGAGCTCCTAGTCGCGGGAGGCGGTCTGCGCCGTCTGCGCCTCGACGTCGACGACGACGTGCTCGACCGGGCAGGCCGTGGATCGGCGCACGCGCTCGATGAGCTCGCCGCGCAGCCATCCCGAGCGGGTCTCGGGGTGGGTGGAGATGATGATCTCGTCCACGCGGTAGAGCTGCAGCGCGTTCATCACAGCGGTGAACGGGTCCGGATCGCCGATGCTCCCGGTGGCCGAGATGCCCTCCACCTGCATCTTCTCGAGCACCTCGGCCAGCCGCTCGCGCGCCTGCAGGGTGTGCTCTCCCCGGCCTCCCTCCTGGGGGACCATCACCGTGAACCGGTGCGGCGACTGCTCGGCTTTGCCCTTCAGGAGCTCGAAGAGCGCGTCCCCGCCGGCGGTCTTGTTGGCGACGACGAGCGTGTGCACTATGTCCTCGCGCTCGGCGTCGAGGTCGACGATCACGTGATCCACCGGCAGCCCGGTGGCGTCGCGCACGCGCTCGACCAGGTCGCGTCGCAGCCAGCCCGAGCGGGTCTCGGGATGGGTCGAGATGATGATCTCGTCGGGCCGGAACTCCCCGACCGCGTCCATCGTCGCGGTGTAGGGGTCGGGGTCCATGACGTCGCCGTGCGCCTCGAGCCCTAGCGTCTCGAGAGCCCTGACCGTCGCGTCGACCCGGGCCAACGCGGCGTCCCGCACCGCGTCGGCGTAGACGACGAGCCCGGACCTCGGCTGTGTCTGGGGCGCGACGACCGTCACGCGCGTGTCACCCTCGCGCTGGGCGCGCTCGCGGATCGCCTCGACGATGCTCTGCGCTCCGAGCGTCTCGTTGGCCACGACGAGGATGTGAGCCATGCCCCGGCCGTCGCTCCTACTCGGCGGTGGCGGTGGCGCGTCGAGCGCCCACCGCGGTCGCCCCGGCCGGCGTGCGCTCGACCTCGGCCGACTCGAAGATGCCGTGCACGGCGCCGGGAACGCCGTACTCGTAGGGGCCTCCCACCACGGTGGGCACGCGGTCGAAGTTGAAGACCGGCGGCGGGGAGGAGACCTGCCACTCCAGCGTGAGCGAACGCCACGGGTTGCCGCTCGCGCGCGGGCCGCCCCGCCAGCTCGCCACGATGTTGTAGAGGAAGACGAGCGTGCTTAGCCCGAGGAAGAAGGAGGCGATCGAGATGAAGGCGTTCCAGCCCGCGAACTGCTGAGCGTAGTCGGCGACGCGCCGCGGCATGCCCTGGATCCCGATCAGGTGCATCGGCGCGAAGGTGAGGTTGAAGAAGATGAACGTGCACCAGAAGTGGAACTTGCCCAGGCGCTCGTCGACCAGCCGACCGGTCATCTTGGGGAACCAGAAGTAGATGCCCGCGAAGATCGTGAACAGCGAGCCGCCGAAGAGCACGTAGTGGATGTGGGCGACGATGAAGTAGGTGTCGCTCACGTGGATGGTGAACGGGATCATCGCGAGCATCACGCCGGAGATGCCGCCGAGCGTGAACATGGTCAGGAACCCGAGCGCGAAGAGCATCGCGGTGTCGAGGTGGAGGACTCCTCGCCACAGGGTGGCCAGCCAGGAGAAGATCTTGATGCCGGTCGGGACGGCGATGATCGCGGTGGTGATCATCATGGGGATGCGGATCCACGTCTGCATGCCCGAGACGAACATGTGGTGCGCCCACACGGTGAACCCGAGGACGACGATCGCGAGCAGCGAGAAGCACATCATCCGGTAGCCGAAGATCGGCTTGCGCGACTTGACCGAGAGGATCTCCGAGACGATCCCGAAGCCCGGGAGCATCATGATGTAGACGGCCGGGTGGGAGTAGAACCAGAAGACGTGCTGATACATCAGCACGTTGCCGTCGCGGCCGGCTCCCACCGCCGAGTCGAAGAAGTGGAAGCCGAGTCCCCGATCGAGCAGGACGAGGAACTGCGAGGCGGCGATGAACGGCGTGGCGATGACCACGAGCAGCGAGGTGGCGAAGTTCGCCCACACGAGGAGCGGCATGCGCCAGAAGCTCATCCCCGGGGCCCGCATGGTGATCACCGTGACCAGGAAGTTGAGCGCGGTGGCGATGGAGGAGGCGCCCGCGAACTGCACTCCGATCGTGAAGAACATCTGCCCCACGGGCTGGGTGGTGGAGAGCGGGGCGTAGGCCGTCCATCCGCTCGTGAAGGGTCCACCCGGCGCCAGGAAGCTCGAGAGCATCATCGTGCCTGCCAGCGGCAGCAGCCAGAAGGAGAGAGCGTTCAGCCGCGGGAAGGCCATGTCGGGGGCGCCGATCATGAGCGGCAGCACGTAGTTCGCGATCCCCGCGAAGACGGGGATGATGAAGAGGAAGATCAGCAGCGAGGCGTGCACGGAGAAAAGCCCGTTGTAGGTGTTCGAGTCGACGAACTGCAGACCGGGCTGGGCCAGCTCGGCGCGGATGAGCATGGCGAGCAGGCCGCCCACGAACAGGAAGAAGAACGACGTGCAGATGTACTGCAGGCCGATCACCTTGTGGTCGGTGTTCACGCGGAAGTAGTCGCGCCACGACGTCGCCCCGTGAGAGGAGTGGTCCTCCGCCCGGGTCGGCTTGCCCGCCGCCCAGTAGAACCAGTAGTCGAAGCAGCCGAGGCCGACGAGGAAGAAGAGGGGAACCGCGAGCAGGGCGACCATCGTGATCGCGTCGCCGCTCGTCCACGGGTGCTTGTAGCTCATCGCCGTGCGGATCACGCCCACCAAGGCGTAGGCGAAGGCCAAGCCGAGGGCGGAGAAGAGGGCGGCGCGGTACCAGCCGGGTGCGCGCAGCCGCGTGCGGAAGGGCGCTCGGGGCGGCGGCGGCGCGGCGGGGTTCCGAGCCGGGCTCGAGCTGGGGTTCAGGGTGGCGGACATGGCGCGGGCAGCCTACCGGTTGCCGGGGGCGTGGGAGGAGGCGGTCGGAGAGCTCATGATGCCGGAGCGCACGGGGAGCGATCAACCCCCGCCCTGCGAGCCGCCGCTCGACCCGGTCGGGGGCGCGGTGCCGCCGGCTGGCGCTCCCCCGCCGCCCTTCTTGGCCAGCCACTGATCGAAGGCCGGCTTCTCGACCACGTGCACCGTCGAGCGCATGGTCGAGTGGCCGAGCCCGCAGAGCTCCGCGCACACGATCGCGTAGGTGCCGGTCTGAGTCGGGGTGACCCGGTAGCTCGTGGTGATGCCGGGAACGGTGTCGCTCTTCATCCGGAAGGAGGGCACCCAGAAGGAGTGGATGACGTCCTTGGCATGGAGCTTGAACTCGATCGGCTGACCCTTGGGCAGGTAGAGCTGATCGGCGAGCACCGTCTTGCCGCCTGCGCTGCTTGGCGGATAGGAGAACTGCCAGGCGAACTGCTGCCCGGTGACGTCGACGACCATCTCACCCTTCTGGGGCTTCTCGATCTGGTGCAGGACGGCGTAGGCGTAGACGCACAGCGCGAGGAGCATGACGGCGGGCACGGCGGTCCAGATGACCTCGACCCGCGTGTTCCCGTGGATCGGCGGCCCGTCCGTCAGCTCCTGCCCGGGGCGGCGGCGAAACTTCCACACGGAGAAGAGCACCACCGTGACGACGAGCACGAACACCGGCACGGAGACGATGAGCAGGACGTCGTAGAGCGTGTCGATCGGCCCGGCCTGCGTGGAGGCCTGCGTGGGAAACCAATGGATGGAGAGCGCGAGCGCGATCAGGATCGCCGAGACGACCGTGCCCGCCACGAGCATCTGGGTCAGGTTCTTCTTGGAGCTCCGCTCGGAGCGCTCCTCGGTGCCCGTGTCCGCCATCGGGCGCGGATGCTACGCCACCGGGGCGACGAGAGGCGCCGAGGCGAAGGGAGCGGTGCGCCGGTCGCGCAAGGAGCTACGCCGCCCGCTCCAGGCCGTTCGACGCGGCGGCGTAGGAGCTCTGGAGGCGGTAGGCGGAGGGCGCCGCACCGAGCGCGCGGCGGAAGGCCTTCGCGAACTGGGCGGGCTGCCGGTAGCCCACCCGCGAGGCGACCTCCCGAACGCTCAACTCCCGACGCCCCAACATCTCCGCCGCCCGCTGCATCCGCACGCCCGTGAGGTGGTCGCGAAAGGTCGTGCGCCCGATCTCGGTGTAGGCGCGCTGGAGCTGGCGCCGCGAGGTGGCCAGCCGGCGGGCGAGGTCGTCGAGCGAGAGCTCGGAGTCGTACTCCTGCTCGACGATCGAAACCGCCTCCTCGAAGAGCGTGGTGCGGTGGCGGATGGTCGTGGGCCGCTGCATCGACATGCTCGGTTTACGGGCGAAGGGGAAGCGAGGATGAGCGCGACTGTTGACGCGCTGCCAAGCTGGCGCGTCGGCACTCTGTTTCCCGCTCGTGGGAGCGGAGCGCATCGGTCCCTGGTCGGTATGCTCGCGCCATCCGTTGCAAGCGAAGCCGGAGGTGCCGATGAAGGTCCGCGAGGGGATGTCGAGCGTGGTGCTCACCGTCGGACCGGGGCACACCCTGCGCGAGGCGGCGGCCCTCATGCGCGAGCGACGGGTCGGCTCGGCCATCGTCGTCGATCCCGAGCAGCCCGGGCCCGGCATCCTGACCGAGCGAGACGTCTTGAACGCCGTGGGAGCGGGGGAGGACGTCGACGGGGTGCGCGTCGGCGACCACCAGGCCAGCAACCTCGTCTTCGCCGAGCCCGACTGGTCGCTGGAGGAGGCCGCCGCGGCGATGGTCCGGGGCGGCTTCCGTCACCTCATCGTGGTCGACGACGGAGACATCGCGGGCGTCCTCTCCGTGCGCGACATCGTGCGCTGCTGGACCGACGCGGGGGCGACGAGCGACATGCCCTCCGGCGGCGCGGCCGCCCGCTGAGTCGCGCCTAGAACCGGTTCTCAGTGGTCGTGGTCGAGCGGGAGCGCGTCCATGTCCCGCCGGGTGTCGGCGATCCAGCGGATCGTCGTCCCGAGGAAGATGAGCGCACCGACGACGATGAGCAGCGGGGTGATCGTCGTCCCGATCACCATGAAGGTGATGCCGATCGCGTTGAAGACCGGGAGGAGGCTAGGGCCGGGGAGGTGGATGTCCTCGCCGGGGGGCGGAACCGGCGTCTCGGCGGGGCTCACGGATGGATGTAGATCGCGGCGGCCAGGAAGGCGACGCCGAACATGAACACGCACACCGCGCCCGCGATGAGCCCGGAGCGGAGGTTTCTGCGTGCCAGACGACGATCCATGCCGGGCGAGATCCTACAGCTTGACGTCGGCGACCATGGCCGCGAACAGGGCGGCCAGGTAGGCGAGGGAGAACAGGTAGAGGCGTAGCGCGCTGCGGCGGTCGGCGCGGCGGTAGAGGGTCACGGCGCCGGCGATGAAGAGCGCGCCGAGCCCGACCGAGGCCGCGAGGTAGATCCCACCGAACCCGCCCGCGCAGAACGGGAGCTGCGTGACCGCGTAGAGCAGCAGGGTGTAGAGGAGGATCTGGCGGCGCGTCTCGCGCTCGCCGCGTACCACCGGCATCATCGGCACGCCGACCTTGGCGTACTCGTCCTTCATGAGCAGCGAGAGGGCCCAGAAGTGCGGAGGGGTCCAGTAGAAGACGATCGCGAACAGGTAGATCGCGGTCCACGACAGCGAGCCGCGGGTGGCGGCCCAGCCCACGAGCGGCGGCACGGCCCCGGCGGCGCCGCCGATCACGATGTTCTGCGGCGTCGAGCGCTTGAGCCACATCGTGTAGACGACGACGTAGCCGAGGAAGCCCGAGAGCGCCAGGCACGCCGCCAGGAGGTTGACGGCCAGGGAGAGGAGGAGGAAGGAGAGGCCGGCGAGCGCCACCCCGAAGGCAAGCGCGGCGCGGGCCGGGATGCGCCCCGAGGGGACGGGACGATCGGCCGTGCGCGTCATGCGCGCGTCTATGTCGCGGTCCCAGTAGTGGTTCACGGCGCCCGCGCCGCCCGCGGAGAGGTAGCCGCCCAGGCACGTGAGCCCGATCCGTCCCACCGAGGGGCTGCCGGCGACCTCCATGGTCGTGACCGTCGTCAGCAGCAGCAGCGACTGGACCTTGGGCTTGGTCAGCGCCACGAGGTCGCGGACGAGCTGCCCCACTCCCTGGGCCCCGAGCCGCGCGGGCACGGGAGGGACTGCGCCCGGTGCCGGCGCCGCGGTGACCCTGGACGCCGCCATCGCTTCCTAGGCCTTGGCGAACTGGTCAGAGGCCGCGGTCTCCTGTTCCTTGCCCGTGGCCCGCTCGACCTGGCGGCGGATGTCGCGCATGGGCTCGACGGAGCGCACGCGGGGGACCACGTCGAAGTTGTTCACGGGCGGGGGAGAGGTGGTGAACCACTCGAGCGTGTTGCCCTTCCATGGATCGGGGCCGGCGATCGCTCCGTTCTTGAGCGAGCGCACCACGTTGATCACCGTCAGCAGGATCCCGACCCCGAGCACGAACGAGCCGACGGTCGAGATGAGGTTGTAGGCGCTCCAGCCCACTCCGCCGGGGTACTCATAGACGCGCCGCGGCATCCCCGAGAGCCCGAGCGCGTGCTGCACGAGGAACGTGAGGTGGAAGCCCACGAGCATGAGCCAGAAGGAGGCCTTGCCCAGCCCCTCGGAGAGCATCCGCCCGGTGATCTTGGGGAACCAGTAGTAGATGCCGGCGAAGATCGTGAACACCGAGCCGCCCATGAGCACGTAGTGGAAGTGCGCAACGACGAAGTAGGTGTCCTCGAGCTGCCAGTCGATCGGGAAGATCGCCAGGAAGATCCCGGTGATGCCGCCCATCACGAAGGTTCCGATGAACCCGACGGCGAACAGCAGCGGCGTCTTGAACTCCACCGTCCCCTGCCACAGCGTGGCGATCCAGTTGAAGATCTTTACCCCCGTCGGCACGGCGATGAGGAAGGAGGAGAGCATGAAGAACGCCAGGACCACGATCGGCGTCGGGGTGGCGAACATGTGGTGGGCCCACACGAGCATGGCGAGAAAGGCGATGACCGCCGTCGAGGCGGCGATCGCCTTGTAGCCGAAGACCGGCTTGCGCGAGAACACCGGCAGCACCTCGGAGATGATCCCGAAGCCGGGCAGGATCATGATGTAAACCTCCGGGTGGCCGAAGAACCAGAACAGATGCTGCCAGAGGATCGGCGAGCCGTGCTGGCTCGGGTCGAAGAACGTCGTTCCGAAGTGGCGATCGGTGAGCAGCATCGTCACCGCGGCGGCGATCACCGGCAGCGCGAGAATGAGCAGGATCGCGTAGATAAGGATGCCCCAGATGAAGAGTGGGAGTCGACCCCAGCCCATGCCCGGGGCCCGCATGTTCACGATCGTCGCGTAGAAGTTGACCGCGCCGAGCAGCGAGGAGATGCCCGTGATGTGGATCAGGAAGATCCACGCGTCCTGGCCCCCGCTCGGCGTGTAGAGCGCGGTGGAGAGCGGGGCGTAGGAGAACCAGCCGGCTTCTGGTGGCTGGAAGAAGATCGAGCTGTAGAAGACGATGCCGCCGAAGAGCAGCAGCCAGTAGGAAAGCGCGTTCAACCGCGGGAACGCCATGTCGCGCGCGCCGATCATGAGCGGCACGAAGTAGTTCGCGAACCCGGCCATCATGGGCACGACGAACAGGAAGATCATCGTCGTCCCGTGCATCGTGAACAGCTCGTTGTAGTGCTCGGGGGTGAGGAAGGTGTTGTTCGGCACCCCGAGCTGGATGCGCATGAGCAGCGCCTCCACCCCTCCGAGGAGGAAGAAGGCGAACGTCGTGACCATGTAGAGGATCCCGATCTTCTTGTGATCGGTGGTGCTCAGCCAGTCGAGCCACTTGCCGCGCGTGCGAGGCGTCGTCACCTCGTGGGCGATCACCTGGGGCGTGGGGCGCAGGAAGGAAGTGGTGGCAGCCATGTCTCGAGTCGCTGGAGAGGGTTAGATGTCGCCGGCCTTGCGCAGCCGGTCGCGGAGCTGCTGGGCCTGCTTGTTGGCCTGGGAAATGCTGCCCTTGAGGTTGGCGATGAAGGTCCTGTACTCGGCCGGGCTCACGACTCGTACCTCGGCGACCATGTTCGCGTGTTGGCGACCGCAGAACTCCGCGCACTGGCCGGAGTAGAGCTTGCCGCCCGGCGGCGGCGTGGGCGCCTTGAACCACGTGTAGTTGTGCGAGCCCGGGATGGCGTCGAACTTTCCGCCGAGCTTGGGAATCCACCACGAGTGCGCGACGTCGGTGGACTCGATGTCGAGCACCACGGTGGTGTTCGAGGGCACGGTCATGCGCGTGTAGGTGTAGGGCTGGCCGTAGGCGTTGTTGCAGTCGGCGGCGTAGGTGAAGCGCCAGATGTACTGGCGTCCGGTCACGCAGACGGTGAGCTTCTGGCCGTTGGGCGGGGTGATGTCGTTCGTCGACGCGGTAAGGACGCCGCTGTCGCCGCGGATTCCGTTCGCGTCGGAGTTCGGCGGGTCGACGATCGGCCCGAGCTTGAGGAAGGTGACGATCGTGAGGCCGACGAGGATGAGCGCGGCGCCCACCGTCCAGCCGATCTCCAGGCGCGTGTTGCCGTGGATCTGCGCCGCGGTGGCGCCCTTTCGGGCCCGGAACTTGAAGAGGGCGTAGAAGAGGGCGCCCTCCACTCCGACGAAGACGAGGACCGCGATGACCAGGGTGATCACGTAGAGCGAGTGGATCGCGTCGGCGTTGGGCGAGCCGCCCGACTCGGGGGTGAGGGCACCGGCGAACGCCGCCGGAGCGAGAAGGAGAGAGGCGGTCAGGGCGACCGCGAGGACCAGCGGGAAGGCGCGGCGCACGCGCGCGGAAGGACGAAGGGGCGGCACGGCGGCGCGCAGTCTACTCATACGCTTCCCGCGGCTCCACAACGTGACGGGGGCCGCAAGCACGGCCGAGCGTCCTCGGGCGCCTCACGCCCCGGAGAAGCGCGGCGGGCGCTTGGCGAGGAACGCCGAGACGCCCTCGACGAAGTCGGCGGAGGCGGCCTGCTCCTGCTGGATCTCCGCCTCGAGCTCGAGCTGATCCTCCATTCCGGAGTAGATCCAGGCGTTCAGCTGGCGCTTGGTCCCTGCGTAGGAGCGCGTCGGCCCCGCGGCCAGGCGGCCCACGAGCGCCTCCCCCTCCGAGCGGAGCTCGTCGTCGCCCACCACGCGGTTGACGAGGCCCCACTCGAGCGCGCGCGGTGCGGGAACGCGCTCGCCGAGCATGGCCATCTCGGCCGCTCGGGTGTGCCCCACCCGGGCGGGCACGAACACCGAGGAGCCGCCGTCGGGCACCAGCCCGATGTTGACGAACGCGAGCAGGAAGTACGCCGACTCCGCGGCCAGGATCAGGTCGCAGCACAGCGCCAGCGAGCAGCCGATCCCCACCGCGCCGCCGTGAACCGCGGCCACCACGGGCTTGGGCATCCGCCTGATCCCGGTGATGATCGGGTGGTAGACGTCGCGCAGGACGGTGAGCACGTCGGGATGGCCCTCCGGCGTGGGTTGAAAACCGGCCTTGAGGTCGGCTCCCGAGGAGAAGCCGGCGCCGGCGCCCGTGACGAGCACGGCGCGGACGGCGTCGTCGCCGGCGACGCTCTGCACGGCGTGGAGTAACTCGACGCCGAGTTGGCGGTTCCACGCGTTGCGCGTCTCGGGCCGGTTCAGCTCGATGATCGCCGCGCCGCCTTCGCGCAGCAGGTTGATCGTCTCGTAGGGCGACTCGGGCGATGATGAGCTCACGCGCGCCATCCTACGCGCCGGGCGGGTCGGGCCCCGCGCCCGACTCGGGCGCGGCGAGCGGGTCGGTGGAGCCCGAGGATGCCGCCCCTTCGTCGGGCGGCGCGCGCACCCCGGTCGATCGCTCGAGCGCTTCGGTGAGCCGGGCGATCGCCTGGGCGAGGTCGTCGCGGTCGACCTTGCGCTCGAGGCTCACGCGGATGGCGGCCATCTCTCGCGCGAGGAACTCCGTGTCGGCCAGCGAGCGGGCGTTGACCTCGCGGTCGCGCTCGATCTCCGCCTTGTCGCGCTCGGTCTGGCGGCTCTGGGCGAGGAGGATGAGCGGTGCCGCGTAGGCGGCCTGGAGGGAGAGCAGTAGCGTCATGAAGATGAACGGGTAGAGGTCGATCTTGATGATCCGGAACCCGTTGAGCAGGAACCAGAGCGCGAGGAACACGGTCTGGAACGCGAGATAGCGAGCGGTGCCCAGGAAGCGCGCGATGGCCTCGGAGAAGCGCCCGAAGGCCTCGGGGTCGTACTGCCGCGTGCCCGCGGTGCCGCGGGGCTGGGAGAGGTCGTCGCTGCGGGCCATGGCGTCCCTCCTACCGACCGCGCCAGTCGCCGGGAAGCACGTGGTCGAGCACGTCGTCGACCGTGACCGCGCCCACGAGCCGCCCGGCGTCGTCCACGACGGGCACGGCGACGATGTCGTAGGCCGCGACGCGGGCGGCGACCTCGCGGTCGGAGGCCTGCGCCGAGATCGGCGCGGGTTCCTCCTCCAGGCAACGACCGACCGGCTTGGACGGTGCCTCGCGCAAGAGGCGCTGGTAGCCGGCCAGGCCGATGTAGCGCCCGGTCGGGGTCTCGTTGGGCGCCTGGGTGACGAAGACCTGGGCCGCGAGCGCGGCGGGGAGGTCGGGATCGCGGATGCGCGCGAGCGCCTCGGCCACGGTCGCTCCGGGGGGAAGGATCACCGGCTCGGGAGTCATCAGCCCCCCGGCCGTGTCGGCCTCGTAGCGCAGAAGCCTCCGCACGGGCGCCGCCTCGTCGGGGGTCATGGCGGCGAGCAGCTCGTGGCGGCGCCCGTGGGGGAGCTCGCCCAGGAGGTCGGCGGCGTCGTCGGCCTCCATCTCGTCGAGCACGCGGGCCGTGCGCTCGAGGTCCAGTCCCTCCACGATGCGGACCTGGTCCTCCTCGGAGAGCTCCTCGAGCAGATCGGCGAGGCGCTCGTCCTCGAGCGCCTCGGCCAGGACCCGGCGGCGGGCCGGGGGCAGCTCGCGGATCGTCTCGGCCATCTCGGCGGGATGCAGCCGGCCGAGCGCCGCCGCCTGCCGGGCCATTGGGCGGTCGACCGCGAAGAGCTCGGCGGCCTCCTTCCAGTCGACCACGCTGCTCAGCCGCCGGCGCCCGAGCCGGCTGCCACCGCTCAGCGCGACGGTCGTGACCTCCCACGCGTACGGGGTGCCCGGAGTGGTGCGCAGCCCGATGTCGATCACCGTCGGGCCCCGTAGCGGTCGGCCGAAGAGCTCGCCGACCACCAGCGTCTCGCCGGAGCGGAGCTCGAACTGGCGGAGGTTGATGGCGCCGCGACGCAGCCTCGCGCCGTCCGCGCTCAGCTCGGCGACCCGCCCCGCGCCGATGAACACGCGGCGCCGTTGCACCTCGACCACGAAGCCGTTGACGTGCGGCGCGTCCTGGCTCGTCACCGCCGCCAGCACGACGTCGACCACGCGCCCGATGTCGGCGCCGTCGGCCCCGAGGACGGGAAGGCGCACCAGCCGAGAGGTGTAGACGAGGCGCTCGGACACGGACCCAAGCCTACGATCCTCGCGGGCGGCCTGCCGGGCGGCGCTACCGCGGAGCCGCCGGGACGGGTGGCGAGCGGGGCGTCGCGGGCGCGCCGGCGGCGTCGTGACCCGACCGTATACTGGCCGCTCGTTGAGCGCGCCCCGGGCCATCAGAGCGACCGCTTGGGCGGTGCTGGCCGTGGGCACCGCGGCGCCGCTTCTGCGCCGGCGCGCGCGGCTATCCCCTCCCGTGGTCACGCTCGCCGCGGCCAGCGCGCCGTTCGCCCTGTGCGTGGCGCGCCCGCGCACACGCGCGCGAGACGTCGGGACCTGCCTGCTCCAGATGTGGGCCTACCTGGCCACCTACGAGATGCCTCACGACGACCCCGAGCGGCTCGCGCGGCGCGTGCGCATCGATTACCCGATCCGGGTCGACCGGGCGCTCGGGCTCGGCACGCCCCCCGGGCTTCGGCTGCAACGCCTGTTCGGTCGGCCCGGGCGCATCGAGCCCTTCGAGAAGGTGCTCGTCTGGTCGCACTGGCTGTGGTTCCTCGTGCCCCACAGCACCGCCGCCTACGTGCTCGTGCGTCACCACGAGCGCTTCGAGCGCACGGCGCTCTTGATGTACGGGGTCTTCGACGTGGGGGTGATCTTCTACTGGGCCCTCCCCACCGCGCCTCCCTGGTACGCGGCCGCGCACGGGCACATGGAGGAGTTCGCGACGCCGGCGGTACGGCGGATGATGCTCGAGTATGGGGAGCAATTCTGGCGTGAGCGCTGGGCTTCGCTCTACGATCTCTTCGGGGGCAACCCCCTGGCCGCGATGCCGTCGCTGCACTTCGCCACCTCGCTCATGGCTGCCCACCTCCTCGGTGAGGTCGGGGCGTTTCCCGGTGCCGTGGGATGGAGCTACGCCCTCACGCTCGGGCTGGCGCTCGTCTACCTCGGCGAGCACTACGTCGTCGATCTGCTCGCGGGGCTGGCGCTGACGGAATCGATCCGCATCCAGGGTCCGCGCGCGATCCCGCTGCTGCGCGCGGTCTCGAACCGGGTCCAGGCGCTCGAGGCGCGGGCGCGGTCATGAGCCCGGCGGCCGATCGCACGAGCGTCCGCGCCGGCGCAGACGCCCTCTCACCGGCCGAGGGAGAGCTGCTGAGCGGCTCGGACGCCCGGGTGGCGTCGCCGGCGCCCCCGGAGGAGATGCCGCGTCTGCGGCTCACCCGGGGGCGGATGATCGCCTTCGCGGTCTTCGTGGTCTCGGCCGTCGCCTTCCTCTACTTCGTCCTGCCCCGGATCGCGGGGGCGCATGGGCTGAAGGACTCCTGGAGCACCATCGATCGCGGAGACCCCTGGTGGCTTGCCCTCGCCGCGCTCTTCGAGGTTCTCTCCTTCCTGGGCTACGTGGCGCTGTTCCGCGCCGTCTTCGTCCGCGGAAGCGGTCGGGTCGACTGGCGCGAGAGCTACCAGATCACGATGGCGGGGCTCGCCGCCACGCGCCTGTTCGCGGCCGCGGGCGCCGGTGGGGTCGCACTCACGGCGTGGGCCCTGCGCCGCTCGGGGCTCGAGGCGCGCATCGTCGCCTGCCGGATGATCGCCTTCATGGGCCTGCTCTACGGCGTCTACATGGCGGTGCTCGTTCTCGACGGCCTCGGGCTCGCGCTCGATCTGCTCGCCGGTCCGGCTCCATTCGCGATCACCGTGATTCCGGCGATCTTCGGGGCCGCCACCTTGGTCGTGATGCTCTCGGTCTCGCTGCTGCCGGGCGACTTCGAGCGCCGGCTCGGCCGCTGGGCCCAGGGACGGGGACGCTTCGCTCAGCTCGCTCGCCGCGTGGCCACGGGGCCGGCCTCCATGGCCACCGGAGTACGTACGGCCCTGCATCTGATCCGTTCGGGCAACCCGCAGGTGCTGGGGGCGATCGGCTGGTGGGGGTTCGACATCGCGGTGCTCTGGGCGTGCTTTCACGCCTTCGGATCTGCGCCCGAGATCCCCGTCGTGATCATGGCCTACTTCGTCGGGATGCTCGCCAACGTGCTCCCGCTGCCCGGAGGCATCGGGGGGGTCGACGGCGGGATGATCGGCGCCTTTGCCGCGTTCGGCGTCGACATCGACGTGGCCGTGGTGGCGGTGCTCTCCTACCGGGTGTTCTCGTTCTGGCTGCCGACCGTCCCCGGCGTGGTCGCCTACCTGCAGCTCCGGCGCACGGTGCATCGCTGGGACGAGGAGCCGGCGCGAGCGACGGCGTAACGCCTGCGCCGCTCGACCCACTATACTTTGTAAAGTAAAGGTCCGACCGTAGAGGGAAGTCGATGCCCGACGTCGAGAACGTAATCATCGTGGGAAGCGGCCCGGCGGGCTACACCGCCGCGCTCTATACCTCCCGCGCCAACCTCAGCCCCCTCGTCATCGAGGGCTTCGCGTGGGGTGGGCTGCTCCAGCAGACCACCGACGTGGAGAACTATCCCGGCTACCCCCAGGGCGTCATGGGCCCCGCGATGATGCAGGACCTGCGTGACCAGGCCGAGCGCTTCGGCACGCGCTTCATCACCGACGATGCCACCCGGGTGGAGCTCGCGCGCGACCCGGGAGGGATGCACCGCGTGTGGGTCGGCGAGGAGGAGCACCGCGCGCGCGCGGTCCTGCTCGCGATGGGAGCCCAGCACAAGAAGCTCGGGGTGCCCGGAGAGGAGGAGCTCTCGGGCCGCGGCGTCTCCTACTGCGCCACTTGCGACGCCGCGTTCTTCCGCGACCACGACACGCTCATCGTGGGCGGAGGCGACTCGGCGATGGAGGAGGCGATCTTCCTGGCGAAGTTCGCGCGCAAGGTGACTGTCGTGCACCGACGCCCCGAGTTCCGCGCCTCGAAGATCATGCTCGACCGGGCGCGGGCAACCGAGAACGTCGAGCTGCTCACCCCCTACGTCCCCGAGGCGTTCGTCGCGGGCGAGAAGGGCGGCCTCGGTCACGCGTCGCTGCGCCACGCCGAGACCGGCGAGACCCGCGAGCTTCCCCTCACGGGCGCGTTCATCGCGATCGGGCACGAGCCCCAGTCCGGGATCGTCGCCGGCCAGCTCGGCACGGACGAGAACGGCTATGTGGTCACCGAGGGTCGCTCCACTCGCACCGGCCTCCCCGGAGTGTTCGCCGCCGGGGACCTCGTGGACCACACCTACCGGCAGGCGATCACGGCCGCCGCCAGCGGCTGCCAGGCGGCGCTCGACGCCGAGTGGTACCTGCGCGACACGCCCGAGGTGGAGACCCCCCGAGCGCTCGAGGAGGTCGGCGACCTGGTCGAAGCCCAGTGGGCGCCGACCGTCGCCGGTTCCTGAAGGCCGTCAGCCCCGGGGGACCGGATGGCCCGCGAGGGCGGCCACCGGAGCCGGCTCGGGGGAAGCGGGCTCCGGGCACCCCGCCGCGTCGGGGCTCGCGCCGGCGAGCTGGCCGCCGGGACAATGCTCGGCCGCCACCTGTCGCCGCGGGTTGCGAATGCCGAAGGCGCCGAGCAGGCCTCCGAGCGCCACGAGGAACGCGGCCACGCCGAGCCCCAGGCGAAAGCTCGAGACCGAGGCGGCGCCCGCCGCGGCGGTGATCGCGCGCGCCTCGGGAGCGGGCAGGCCCGTCACCGGGGGGCGCCCGAGCGGCTGGCGCTTGACCAGAGCCACCGCCGCCCGCGCCCGGGCGTCGAGTCGCCGCCCGGAGAGCCTGCCGTCGAGCGCGCTCGCGAACTGAGCGGCCACCACCGCGCCGATCGCGGCGATCGCGACCAGCCCCGCCACGCGCGCGACCGCGTTGTTCACCGCCGAGGCGATGCCAGCCTGGTGATCCTCCACTCCGGCGAGCACGGCGGCCGTGAGCGGCGCGACGGTCATCGAGAGCCCGAGCGCGAAGACGAGCAGCGCCGGCAGCACCTCGCTCACGTAGTCCACGCGGAGCCCGAGCCGCAGGAAGAGCAGAAGGCCGGTGGCGGCCAGCAGCGGCCCCAGGCCCATGAAGAGACGGGGCCCCAACCGGTCGGCCAGCGCGCCGAAGCGGCGGGAGAGCGCGAACATCACCACGCTCGTGGGCAGGGTGGCCAGGCCACTCTGGAGTGGCGTGTAGCCCACCACCTGCTGGAGGAAAAGCACGAGAAAGAAGAGGAGGATCGAGAGGCCGCCGTACATGGCGAGCGTCTCGAGGTTGCCCACGGAGAAGTTGCGGCGGCGGAAGAGTCCGAGCGGGAGCATCGGCGCGGGCGTGCGCGCCTCCAGGCGCAAAAACGCGAGGAGGAGGATCACGCCGACGGCCAGCGGGACGTAGACCGCCGGGCTCGCCCATCCGAGCCGCGGCTGCTCGATCAGCGCGAAGACCGGCCCCCCGAGCCCCAGTGCGCAGAGGCCTGCACCCGGTACGTCGACCCGCTGCCGCGGGCCTCGATCGGGTTGAGCGGGGAGCACGGCGAGGATCAGCGCCAGACACGCGAGGGCGAAGGGCAGGTTGATCAGGAAGATCCACCGCCACGAGGCCACGGAGACCAGCTCGCCGCCCACGAGCGGGCCGATCACGGTGGCGATGCCGACCCACGCCGTCCAGGACCCGATCGCCCGACCGCGCTCCTCGGGCGGGAAGGTGGCGATGATCACCGCCAGCGCGCTCGGGGTGAGAAGCGCCCCGGCCGCCCCCTGCAGCGCGCGGCCGAGCACGAGGAGCTCGATCGTGGGAGCCAGCGCGCAGAGGAGCGAGGTGGCGCCGAAGAGCGCCACGCCGAGCGCGAAGATCCTCCGCTCGCCAAAGACGTCGCCGAGCGATCCCCCGACGAGGATCAGCGAGCCGAGCATGAGCAGGTAGGCGCCCGTGACCCACTGCTGGCCGGCGAGGCCGCCGCCGAGCTCGCGGGCGATCGAGGGCAGGGCGACGTTCACCACGGTCGAGTCGAGCAGCGCGACGCCCGAGCCGAGGATGCAGGCCACGAGGGTGAGGCGCTTGACGCGTTCGGTGGGGCTCGAGCTCATCGCTCCGACTCCTCGCGGTCGAGGAAGCCAACCCCCGTGGAGGCCCCGAGCCGCCCTTCGAGGACGAGCCGGCGCAGCAGCGGCGCGGCGCGGTAGCGCTCCTCGCGGTACTCCTCGACGAGCGCGTCGAGGATGGCGAGAACGTGGTCGAGCCCGATCTCGTCCGCCCAGGCGAGGGGACCGCGCGGGTAGTTGAGCCCGAGGCGCATCCCCGTGTCGACGTCCTCGGCCGAGCCGATGCGCTCGCCGACCGCGAAGGCAGCCTCGTTGACGACCTGCGCGACGATGCGCCCGAGGACGAGCCCGGGGGCGTCGCCCACCCACTCGACGTGCTTGCCCAGGGTGGCGAAGAGCTCCTCGACGCCCGCCACGGCGGCGCGCGAGCTGTCGGGACCGCGCGTGAGCTCAACGAGGCCGGAGTCCTTGAGCGGCGCCAGCGCGTGGAAGCCGACCGCAGCTCCGCCGGCGTCGAGCGCGGCGAGCGAGCCCTCGGCGCACAGCACCGCGCGCGGGCCGCCCTGAAGGGGCACGCCGTCGAGCTCGGCCCCGCAATCGAGGACGAAGGCCGGCACCTCGCCCTCCGCCTCGGCGGGCGCCCGAGCGCACCATCCGGCCTCTTCGGCAAGGTCGCGCAGATCGTCGGCCACGGCGTTCTCCCCGGCCACGACCAGCAGGCGCCCGTCGCCTCCGCCCGCCGGCGGGGGCGAGGGATCCTCCTCACGGTGCGGACCGTCCGCGTAGGAGTAGTACCCGCGGCCGCTCTTGCGACCCCGGCGGCCGGCGGCGACCATCCGCGCGGCGATGGGCGAGGGGCGCCAGCGCGGCTCGCCGAAGGACTGCTCCCAGAAGGAGCGGGCGATCTCGAGCCCGACGTCGACTCCCACGAGATCCATGAGCTCGAACGGACCCATCCGGAAGCCGCCGCCCATGCGCACGATCCGGTCCACGCGCTCGGGCGGGGCGATCCCCTCCTGCACGAGTCGGAGCGCCTCGAGCCCGAAGGGGCGGTTGCAGCGGTTCACGAGAAACCCCGGGCCGTCGGCGGCGAGGATGACCTCCTTGCCCATCGCCTCGCCGCTCGAGCGCGCCACCGAGAGGGCCCGCTCGCCGGACTCCTCTCCGGCGACCACTTCGACCAGGCGCATGAGCGGAGCGGGGTTGAAGAAGTGCATGCCGACCACGCGCTCGGGCCGCGTCGCGGCGGCGGCGATCGCGGTGACCATGAGCGAGGAGGTGTTCGTGGCCAGCACGCAGTCGGCGGAGACGATCTCGCTCAAGCGGCGGTAGATGTCGGCTTTGAGCTCGAGCGACTCGGGCACGGCCTCGATCACGAGCTCGCACTCGGCCAGCTCGTCGAGCGTCGCCGCGGGCTCGAGCAGGGCCGCCCCGCGCTCGGCCTCGGCGGCGCTCCAGCGCCCGCGCTCGGCTCCGCGCGCGAGATGAGCCCGCGCCACTTCCAGCCCGCGCCCGAGTGCGCCGGCGTCGGGATCGTGCACGAGCGTCCGCATGCCCGCCAGCGCGCCGAGCTGGGCGATCCCCGAGCCCATCGTTCCCGCCCCGAGCACGCCGATGACCTTGGCGGCGGACATGCCCGTCGGCTCCTACTCCGGCACGATCGCGTTGATGCCCGTCGCGGCGCGGCCGATGATGAGCTTCTGGATCTGCGAGGTGCCCTCGTAGAGCGTGGTCACCCGCACGTCGCGGAAGTAGCGCTCGACCGGGTGGTCATCGACGTAGCCCGCGCCGCCGTGCACCTGGATCGCGGTGTTCGAGCACGCCACCGCGGCCTCGGTCGCGTAGAGCTTGGCGATCGAGGTCTCGGTCGTGCTCGGCCGGCCCGTGTCCTTGAGATGCGCCGCACGCCAGGTGAGCATCCGCGCCGCGTCCGTCTGCACCACCATGTCGGCGATCATCGCCTGCACGAGCTGGAAGGAGGCGATCGAGCGACCGAACTGCTCGCGCTCCTTGGCGTAGCTCACCGACTCCTCCACGCACCCCTGGCACACCCCTACGCAGCCCGCGGCGACGCTGTAGCGCCCCGAGTCGAGCGATGACATCGCCACCTTGAAGCCGTCGCCCACCTCGCCGAGCAGCGCGTCCTCACCCACCTGAACCTCGTCGAGGGACAGAGAGGCGGTGTCGGAGCCGTGCAGGCCCATCTTGTGGCGGATCTCCTGGGAGGAGAACCCCTCGCTCTCCGTCTCCACCAGGAACGCCGCGAGTCCGCGCGGGCCCTTCTCCGGATCGGTCTGCGCGAAGATCAGCGCGACCTTGGCGTGGTTGCCCATGGAGATCCACATCTTGGCGCCGGAGATCGACCATCCGCCGTCGAGCTTCTTTGCGCGGGTCCGCTGGTTGGCGGCGTCCGAGCCCGTGTCGGGCTCGGTGAGCCCGAAGCAGCCGAGCCACTCCCCGGAGCAGAGCCGGGGCAGGTAGCGCCGCTTCTGCCCCTCGCTGCCCCAGCATAGGATCGCCGAGCACACGAGCGAGGTCTGCACGGAGATCACCGTGCGCATCGAGGAGCAGCCGCGCCCCACCTCCTCCACCACCAGCCCGTAGGTGAGGTAGTCGAGCCCGGCGCCGCCGTACTCGCGCGGCACGATCGCGCCGAGGTACCCCTGCTCGGCGATCTTGCGGACCAGCTCGAGATCGAAGTGCTCGTTGCGGTCGTTCTCTCGGGCGCGCGGGACGATCTCCTTGTCGGTGAACGCGCGGGCGGTCTCGCGGATGAGCTTCTGCTCGTCGCTGAGTTCGAAGTCCATGGGCAATCCTCGGCAGGAAGCGGGGGCGGCCAACGCTAGCGCCCCGCCTCGGCCCGGGCGACTCGGCGAGGTGGTGGTTGCGGCGAGCCGGCCGGGCGACTACGGTGCCGCCTTCGTCGTGCCGCCGTCTCGTCCTTCCCGCCCCAAGCGACGCACCGGCCTGTGGGCAGCGCTCGCTTGCGCCCTGGGAGCAGCGCTCGCCGCCGTCGCGCTCATCGGTGCCTCGGCCGAGGCCGCCGGCCCCGCGCTCGCCCCGCCCGGGCTGACGCTCAACCTTCCGGGTCCGCTCGGGGGCTTGATAGGACGCGATCACGCCGCTCCACCGCGGCCGTCGCGCTCGCCGCCCTCGCGCTGCCGGGGCGTCACCAGCTCGGGCCGGGTGCCTTACGCCGGCGCCGTCTTCCCGTGCGACTTCCCGGATCCCATGGTGCTCAAGGTGGGCCGCGTCTGGTACGCGTACGCCACCGGCACGGGCTGGCAACCCCGCGGGCACGTCTTTCCGGTCCTGCGCTCGCGCGACATGCGCCACTGGACTCACGTGAGCGATGGGATGCTCGGCATCCCGGGCTGGGCCTACCGCGACGTGTGGGCGCCGAGCGTCGTGCGCGCCCGCGGGCGCTACTTCATGTACTACAGCGGGCTACGGCGCACGGACAACGTGCACTGCGTGGCGGTGGCGAGCTCGAGGAGTCCCGTCGGGCCGTTTCACACCGAGAACGTGATCGGTTGTCACGACCGCCAGGGGGAGGGCTACATCGACGCGGCCCCGCTGATCGATCGGGGTCGCGCCTACCTCTACTTCTCGGTCGACTGGCCGCACACCCTCTCGGTGCTCCGACTGAGGCGCGATCTGGTGCACGCGGAGGGACCGCGCAAGGCGCTCCTCGGACCCACCCGTCGCTGGCAGAAGGGTTTGGACGACCCGACGGTGGAGGCGCCCGCCCCCGTGCGACACGGCCGCCTCTACTACCTCTTCTACTCGGCGGGCTCCTGGCTCACCGACTACCGCATGGGCTACGCCGTCGCGCGCTCTCCAAAGGGCCCCTTCCGGGACTACTCCCAGAACCCCTTTCTCGCGCGGCGCCCGCTGGTGGCTCCCGGGGGAGGTGCGGTGGTCGCCGGGCCCGGCCACACGCAGTGGCTGGCGTTCCACGCGTGGAGCGGCGGACCAGGCTACGGCTCAGCTCACGGCGAGCGGACGCTGCGTATGGCGCCCCTCCGGTGGGGGAGGCGAGGAGTCAGCGTGGACGTGCGGGGCGGCCCTCGGTGAGGCCGAGCGCTTGCTTTCGCGGTTGACCTCAGCTCCCACGCGCGTACGATCGCCCTGAACCGGTGGACGCGTTCGCTCTCATCATCTTCGGCGGCATCGCCGCGCTCATCCTCGCGCTGCTGGCGATCGGAAGGTTCTACCCCGGCTCAGGCGCCGAGGTGCTCGACTGGAAGACTCCCCAGAGCCACATGGAGACCCAGGTCGGCCTCGAGCTCGAGGACATGGACCAGATGCTCGAGGCCCAGAACGCCCGCCGCCGTCGCCGGGGGCTCCCCGAGCTGACCGAAGAGGGGATGCGCGAGAAGGTCGCCCAGGACCTGCGCGACGCCGAAGCGAGGCGCGACGCCTACCGCCGCGAGCACGGCCAGGACGATCTGCAGGAGATGCTCGCCGCCACCAATGCCCGTCGGCGCCGCCACGGCAAGCGCGAGCTGACCGTGGAGGAGCTCGACGCGCACGCCGGGCCGGCACAGGCCCCCGCCCCCACCCCGAGCGCGGACGAGGCGCCGCCGCGTCCCGACGGCGCCTGACGCGTGGCGCGCGTGCTCATCGTGGGCTGCGGATGCCGCGGCCAGGCGCTCGCGCGCGGGCTTTGCTCAGAGGGCCACGCCGTTCGCGGCACCACGCGCACCGAGGCGCGCCGCGCCGACATCGAGGCCGCCGGCGCCGAGTGCCACGTCGGCGATCCCGACCGGATCGGCACCCTGACCTATGCGCTCGACGGGGCGACGATCCTGTGCTGGCTGCTCGGCTCGGCCGCAGGTCCGGCCGAGCAGCTCGCTGCGCTACACGGCACGCGCCTGCAGATGCTCCTCGAGCGCACCGTCGACACGACGGTGCGCGGCGTCGTCTACGAGTCGGCGGGAACGGCTCCGCCCGAGCTGCTGGCCGGCGGGGAGGAGGCCGTGCGCCGCGCGCACGAGACCTCCGAGATCCCCTACGCGATCGTGCGCGAAGAGCCGGTCGACTTCTCGGCCTGGTTGCGGGCGGCGCGGTCCGCGGTGGACGAGCTGCTTCTCGTCTAGGGATCGGTGTCGGGTCGTGGACCGTCCGTAGCGCTCATGAGCTCGATGCGGGGTGGAGGCCGTCGGCCGACGCGGCGAGACGCTCTGCCTGTGCGCGCCGCTCGTGGTCGGCGCCGACGGGCGCGACTCGCAGGGGTCGCAAGCTCGCCGGCCTCGGGGCGCGAACCCAGCCACACGCCGGCTGCGGCGCTCGAGCGGTTCATCGCGGCGGTGCCCTCCGGCCCGCCTATCCGCGACTCGCGCCGTCTCTCGCCCGTCCTCGGGAAGGTCCACATGCCGAACGTGATGCGCGGACCGGTAGCGCCGGGCCTCGCGCTGGTCGGCGACGCCGCGCTCGCGACCGACCCGCTGTGGGGAGTGGGCTGCGGATGGGCGTTCGAGAGCGCCGAATGGCTCGCTCGCGCGGTGGTGCCGGCGCTGCACGGAGAGGAGCCGCTGAGCCGGGGGCTGAGCCGTTACCGCCGCCGCTGGCGCCGCCACCTCCTCGGCCACGCCTTGCTGATCCACGAGTACGCCACCGGGCGCCCGTTGACCGGGTCCGAGCGCGCGCTCTACGGTGCGGGCGCGCGCGATCCGTGGGTGGCCGAACGGCTCGAGCGCTTCGGCACGCGGACGACGGGCCCGGAGATCCTGCTCGACCCTCGGCTCGCGATCCGCGCGGTCGCCGCCTCGGCGCGTCAGCGGCGCTCGCTCACGACCACGCCGCCGGAGCGAGACACGTCGCTCGCGCTCGCCTCGTGATGGGCGGCTGACCGGACGGAAGCTCTGCGCTACACTCGCGGCCGGAAATAGGCAAAAGACGATAGGGATTACCAGGGAGGTCGTCCGTGGCTGAGTACGCAAAGGACGTGCTCGTCGAGCCGGAGTGGCTCGAGGAGCACCTGAACGATGACTCCATCCGCATCGTCGAGGTGGACGAGAACCCCGCGCTCTACGCGGACAGCCACATCCCCGGGGCGATCGGCTTCGACTGGAAGAAGGACCTTCAGGATCAGGTCAAGCGCGACTTCCTCGGCCCCGAGGCCTTCGGCGAGCTCTTCGGCTCGCGCGGAATCTCCAACGACCACACGGTCGTCCTCTACGGCGACCGCAACAACTGGTTCGCCGCCTACACGTACTGGTATCTGAAGTACTACGGGCACGACAACGTCAAGCTGCTCAACGGCCCGCGCGAGCGCTGGATCTCCGAGGGTCGCGCGACCTCGACCGAGGTCCCGAGCCATCCGGCGGCCACCTTCTCCGCCCAGGGCGGCAAGGACGAGATCCGCGCCAAGCGCGACGAGGTCGCCCAGGCCCTCGAGAACGGTCGCAAGCTCGTCGACGTGCGCGCGCCGCAGGAGTACTCGGGTGAGCTGATCGCGATGCCCGGCTACGAGCAGGAGGGCGCGCAGCGCTCGGGCCACATCCCCGGTGCCGCGTCCATCCCGTGGGCCCAGGCTGTCAAGGAGGACGGCACGTTCAAGTCCGCCGACGAGCTCGAGCAGCTCTACGGCGGCAAGGGCGTGCTCTCGGGCGAGCCGATCATCGCCTACTGCCGCATCGGCGAGCGCTCGGCGCACACGTGGTTCGTGCTCCACGAGCTGCTCGGCCGCGACGACGTCAAGAACTACGACGGCTCGTGGACGGAGTGGGGCAACCTCGTCAACGTGCCGATCGAGAAGGACGTGTAGCGAAGCGCGTTTCAGGGGCGGAGAGGGGGTGGCCGACGGCCGCCCCCTCGCTGTCACGCCAGCGCCTCGGTCCGCTCGAGCAGGTCGGCGAGTATCCGCGCGGTGGCGCCCCAGATGAGGTTCTCGCCCACCGTGTAGGTGTCGGTGCGGATCGGCACCCCGCGGCGCACGAGGCGCTTGCGCGCGTAGCCCGCGCGCAGGTCGGCGAGCGAGAGCTCGAGCACCTCGGCGACCTCGAGCGGGCTGAGCTCCCACGCGCGGCCCGGCTCGATCACGCCCACATAGGGGTAGATCGCGTAGCTCGTGACGAAGATCGGCGTGGGCTGCAGGGCGCCGATGATCTCGACCGCGTCCGGCGGCAGCCCTATCTCCTCGCTCGCCTCGCGCAGCGCCGTCTGGCGCAGATCCTCGTCGGGGGAGTCCTGGCGGCCACCGGGGAAGGAGATTTCGCCGGGATGACGGCGCAGGTCGTCGCGGCGCTTGGTGAAGACGGCGTGGAGCCCGCCATCGCGCACGAAGAGGGGCACGAGCACGGCGGCGTCCGTGCGCCCGTGCACGTCGAGCGACGCCGCCGCGGGCGCCGGGATCAGACGCGGAGCGAGCTCCGCGGGCAAGGAGCCGGTGGTGCTCAGCCGACGAGCTCGACCGACTCGTCGAACATGACCTCGCCGTCGAGCGTCCGGTGCACCGGGCACTTGGCGGCGATGACCTTGAGGCGCTCGATCTGGTCCTCGGGGAGACCTTCGGGCAGCCGCAGGGTGAGGTTGAAGCGGGTGGGGGAGCCGCGCTCGGCCGGCGCGTAGTCGGCGATGACCTCGATCTTCCCGATGTCCCACCCCTTGCGCTTGGCGTACATCTCCATCGTGATCGCCGTACACGAGGCGAGGCTGGCGGCGAGGAGCTCCTGCGGGTTGGGTCCGAAGTCGTCGCCGCCGTCGTCGTGCGGCTCGTCGGCGTGGAGGTGGTGCGAGCGCACCTCGATGTCGTGCTGGAAGGTCCCGGTGCGTCGTGCGGTCGCCTTCATCGTCGTCCTTGTTCGGCGGGGCAGGAGAGAGAAGGCGCCATGCTAGTCCAGCGGGTTGAACACGAGACCGGTCAGGACCTTGGGGAAGAAGTACGTTGACTTCGGCGGCATGCTCTCTCCGGCGGCCGCGACGTCCTGCACCTGGCGCACCGGCGTCGGGCCCATGAAGAAGGCGGCGTCGTAGGTGCCGTCGTGCAGGTGGGCGCGCGCCTGGGCGGCGTCGCGCGCGTAGCCGAAGCCGTCGAGGTGGTCGATGTGCTCGTCGGTGAGACCGAGGGCGCCCTTGAGGAGGAGCGCCTCGGTGACCGCGGTGTCGAGGTGCCGGTACGGCTCGGCGCGGTCGGGCAGCGCGGCGTCGGCGGTGGCCTGATCCTTGAGCGTGAGCCGGAAGGGTGTCTTGAAGTGGGCGTCCATGTAGCCGATGCGCACGCGGCCGTCGTTGGCGTGGTCGGGGACGAGGGCGTCCTCGTCGTCGAGCTCCGCGACTTCCCAGTCGCGGCGGATCGCGGTGGCGAGCGCTTCCTGCTGTTCCGGCGTGAGGTTCTTGACCAGGCGGTGGGTGGGGAAGACGGTGAGGCCCGGGTCCTCGAGCGCGACGAGGCACATGAGCACGTAGCGGTGGGCGCCCTCCTGCTCTCCGATCTCCTCGGCGTAGACGCGCGCGGTCTCGTAGCGGTGATGGCCGTCGGCGATCAGGAGCTCGGCCGGCGCGGCAGCGGCGCAGACCGCCTCGACGGTTTGCGGGTCGGCGACGCGCCAGAGGCGGTGGACGGTGCCGTCCTCGTCCGTTACCTCGCCGAAGGGGGCGTCGGCTTCGGTATGCGGGCGGAGGGCAGCCCAAGCCGCGTCGGCGGGATCCGAGAACAGCGAGAAGATGGGGGAGAGGTTCGCGCGCGTGGCTCGCGTGAGCCGCAGGCGATCCTCCTTGGGGCCGGGGTGCGTGCGCTCATGCGGGCGGATGCGGCCGGGGCCGTAGTCCTCAACGCGGACGCGACAGAGGAATCCGCGGCGCGTGAACGAGCGCCCGTCCGGACCGGTGTAGTCCTGCGCGAGCGCCCAGATGGCCGGCTCTTCGTCGCGGACGACGACGCCCTGCTCGCGCCACTGGCGCAGCACATCGGCCGCATGCGCGTAGGGATCGGCCCCAGACTCGGCCTGCGGAAGGTCGATCTCGACGACGTTGTGCGGCGAGCGCGCGAGGAGGCGCTCACGATGCTCGGTGTCGATGACGTCGTAGGGCGGGGACACGAGATCGCCGATGTCGCCCGCGCGAGCAAGGTCATAGTGAAGGGCGTGGAGAGGCTCGATGTGGGCCACGGCGGCGCGGGACGCTAGCGCAGACCGGTGGCGGCAGGCCGTAGAGTGCGCCTGACGGGACGTGGCGCAGTCTGGTAGCGCACCTGCTTTGGGAGCAGGGGGCCGCCGGTTCGAATCCGGCCGTCCCGACTATGGCTACGAGTCCGCGGGCCCTTCTTTTCCGGCAGCGGACTGACGTTCGCTACTAGTGACCTCGATCGTGTGGAGGTGCACTCCTCGAGAAGGGCCTCACCACGTGTCGACGAACCGGTGACCGCGCGCCGCCGGCTCACGCTCCGCAGCCGCCTCCAGCGTCGACGCGATCACCCCGCGCGTCTCCGCCGGATCGATCACGTCGTCGAGCTCGAACAGCATCGCTGAGTTGATCGCCTTGGCGTTCTCCTGGGCGATCGCGGTGACGTCGCGAACGCGCTGCTCGCGCGCCTCGTCGTCCTCGATCGCCTCGAGCTCCTTGCGCAGGCCTAGCCGCACGGCGCCCTCGAGGCCCATGGGGCCGAGGTGCGCGCTGGGCCACGCGACCGTCAGCAGCGGCTCGTGCAGGCTTCCGGCGACCATCGCCTGCGCGCCGAGTCCGTAGCCGCGGCGCAGGATCACTGCGACGAAAGGCACTCGGATCGCAGCGCCGACGACGAGTAGCCGTGACGCACGGCGCACCAAAGCCTCGGCCTCGGCGGCCGGGCCGACCATGTAGCCGGGCGTGTCGACCAGCGAGACGATCGGCAGACCGAACGCGTCGCAGAGCTGGATGAACCGCGCCGCCTTGTCGGCCGCGCGGGCCGTCACCGCGCCGGCCATGACCATGGTGTTGTTGGCGATCACCCCGACCGGCCGGCCCTCGATCCGCACCAGAGCCGTCACCATCTCCGGCGCGAAGCGCTCACGCAGGAACGTAACCGAGTCCTCGTCGGCCAGCGTCTCGATGATCGGCGCCACCTTGTACGCGCGGCGCTCGCGCTCGGGTACGAGCGAGCGTAGGCGCGCCTGGTCGGGCGCGATGCCGCTCTCAAGCGAGCCCTGGATGTAGCCGAGTAACCGCCGAGCCACCGCCACGGCCTCCTCCTCGTCCGCCACGACGACGTCGACGACCCCGTTGGGCGCCTGCATTTCGATCGGCCCGACCTCGTCGGCCGGCACGTCGCCGAGGCCGCCGCCGGCGATCATCGCCGGGCCGCCCATCCCGATCGACGCGTCCTCGGTCGCGACGATCAGGTCAGAGCAGCCGGCGATCACCGCGTTGCCGGCGAAGCAGCGGCCCTTGACCACGGCGATGCGCGGGACGAGCCCCGACAAGCCCGCCCACAGCGCGAACGCGCGCACGTGCAGCGCCGACACGGCGGGGTAGTCGGTGTCGCCGGGCCGCCCGCCCCCGCCCTCGGCGAAGAACACCGTCGGCAGCCGCATCCGCTCGATCAGCTCGAAGAGGCGGTCCTTCTTGAGATGGCCGAGCGCGCCCTGCGTCCCTGCCAGCACCGTGTAGTCGTAGGAGAGGACCGCGCACGCTTGGCCGTTCACGCGCGCCGTCCCCGCCACGAGCCCGTCGGCGGGAGTGCGTTCGATCAGGTCCTGCAACTCGCGCCGCGCCCGCTGCGGCGCGATCGCGAAGCGTCCGTACTCGACGAAGGAACCTTCATCGACCAGATCGGCGATGTTCTCGCGCGCCGTTCTTCCGCCTGCGGCATGACGACGCTCGACCGCATCCGTTCGCGCCTCGTCCAGAGTCAGCGCGCGCCGAGCGAGCAGCTCTCCGAGGTCGGCGCGTTCGGCTGGCGGTTGGTCGGACACGGCGCGGGGAGAGTATGTCGGCGCCGCGGCGCCCGGTCCGGCGGCCTGCGCGAGCATCGACCGCGTGAGCGATACTGCCCCGGCGGGTTCGTCACGCCGAGCGCCGGGACGAGTCCCGAGGCGTTCGTCGCAGTGGCGCGCGGACAAGAAGGTGAGCAGCCCGCGCTACCGCTTCGGCTTCGGCTACGGATCGGACATGAACGGCCTCGGCGACCGGAGCGCGCCGACGAGCAGGACTCCGATCGCGTATCCGTTCCGCTCCTTCGCGGGCCGGGTCGCGTTCGGGCGGGAGCGGTGGGGAGCCTGCGTGTTCGACATAAACCGCGACGGGGTCGCCAACTAAGGCCTCCACGCCGACTGGCTGCAGGAGCTGCGGGTGCTCGGCGGACGGCCGCTCATGAGCGACATGTTCCGCGGCTCGGAGGCCTACCTCGAGACGTGGGAGCGACGCCTACGGGGTCCCGGCCGGACGCTGCCGGCCGGCCGGCGAGCGCTTGACCTCCGCCGGGCTCGGGCACTCGCTGCTCCTGGCACGACCTCCCCTCGCGTGCTCCTCCGCGCGGGACAGCCGAGCGCGCGACCCGGACGATCCTTCCGCTACTGCGCGAGCGACGGGGGAAGGGCAGCGGCGGTCTTCGCCGTGGGCTGCCGGGTCGCGCTCGTCTCCTCGACGGCGCGCGGAGCCGTGCGGCAGGAGTGGGACCCGGCGCCCCGGCGGCGCGCCTGCGCGGGCGCGCGGTGCCCGCGGGGTTCGGTGTGCTGATGAGCCGCAGCGCGGGGGGCGCGCGCGTCTTCTACGGCGTCCGCGCCGGCCGGGTGCGCTGGGTGGCCGTGGCGAGCGGCTCCGAAGCGGCCAATCCGCGCCGGCTGGTCACCGACCTGCGCGCTGCCGGGCTCTCCTGAGCAGCGACGACCGTGCGCGCTCATCTCGGTTGCGCGCCACACTGTCCCCGAGCCCCCGTAGCTCAGCTGGATAGAGCGGCTGCCTTCTAAGCAGCGGGCCGCAGGTTCGAGTCCTGCCGGGGGCGCTTCAGGGTCCCGGCCGAGCGCCGCGCACTCGCTCGAGCACCGCGTGCGCCACCGCGTCGGGCGCCTCGGCGGGCAGCACGTGGCCGGCGCCGCGCACGAGCGTGCACTCCGCGCTCGGGATTCGCCGGGCGAGCTCCCTTCCCACGCGCGGCGGAACCATGAAGTCCTTCTCGCCCATCACGATCGACGCGGGAGCCTCGATGCGCTCGAGATTCGCGTCGAGCGCTGGGGTCTCGCGCACGAGAGCCCGCTGCTCGACGAGGAAGGAACGCCAGTAGTCCGCGTTCTGAAGGAGCTCGTCCATCGCCGCCGCGTCGAGGCCTTGCAGCCCGGGGACACGGCCCCGGGCGGCGGCGAGCGGGAGGACACGCGCGAGCGTGCGAAAGGTCGCGTAGGTGAGCGCCGGACCGATGAGAGGACGGGCCAGCAGTCGATCGGCGGCGTCGACGGACGAGCACGGGCCCACCGAGCCAAGGAGCACGAGTCCGGTCACGCGCTTGGGCCGCGCGGCGGCCAGGGCGATCGCCACGCCGCCGCCCCACGAGTGACCCACGACGGTGGCCTCGGAAACGTCGAGCGCGTCGAGAAGCTCGGCCGCAATGTGGGCGTTTGCGGCGAAGCCGAGCGCGGGGACACCCGTCGCGCCGTAGCCAGGCCGATCAGGGGCGATAAGGCGGGCGTGCTCGCGCAGGCGTCCGCACAACGGAGCCCAGGCGCCGGCAGTGCCCGGCTGGCCATGGAGAAGGAGCACCGGCGGCCCGGCGCCTTCGTCCCGGACGTGGACGGGCACGGGCGCCGAGGGCAGCGCGAGCGTGTGGCGAGTCACCGCCGCATTGCAGCAGAGGGCGATCGCCGGTCCCCGGCCCGCTGCTAGATTCAGCCACTCACGGTGGGCGTAGCTCAGTTGGTAGAGCTCCTGGTTGTGGTCCAGGCGGTCGGGGGTTCGAGTCCCCTCGCTCACCCTCCGTGATAGCGGGGAGTGGCGCGGATACCTTGCGGGCTGAGCCAGAGCAAGGCATCAATGAGGCATCAATTTGTCGCTGCGAGCTTCCCTCTTCCGGCGTTCGCGACTTGCGCGACGACACCATCTTCGGACGGGGCCGGGCGGTCGCGGGTTCAAATCCTGTCTCCCCGATGATTACGGCCAGCTCGCGAGGGCGCGCAACCGTCCGGCGCACCGGTACTCAGGGCTGGAAATAGGCTGCGAAGAATCTCTTCGTGGATGCAGAAGACCGGGCTCGTGCTCGCCGCGCTGAAGGGCCACAAGACGATCGCCGAGCACGCGCGGGAGCGCGACATCTCTGAGACGCTGCTCGCGCGGTGGCGAGAGTAGTTGCTGGCTGCCGGCGCGGAGAAGCTCGTCGGCAAGGCCGAGCGCACCGAGCTCGACGAGCTGCGTCAGCGCAACGCCCGCCTCGAGCGCGCCCTGGGGCGCAAGACGATGGAGCTTGAGATCTTGGGAGCAGGATCGCGGGCCGCGGCCATCACGCAAGGGTATTGAGACGCCATCGAGGGTCAGTGGCCGCCGACCCTGAGTGGCGACTCACGGCGGCGATGCGCGCCACGGTGGCGGCCGGGCGTCCGGGCGCCACCAGCTCGCGGGAACGGGCGACGCGCTGTCTCACTCCCATCCCGGCAAGAGTTCCCCAGGCCCTCTACCGGCGGCCCAAGAAGCCACCCCGTGGCCACCGGCGGCCGTCCTTCGCGGACGCAGTCAGTCACTCGGGCGGTGAGCTCGGGGAATCGCTCGTTGATCTCCTGGGCTGACCGCGCATGAACGTACATCCAGATGCCTCCAGTTCCGTAGTCGTCGATGACTAGGAACGTGGTCTGATCGGCATGAGGACTCCGGAGTCCAGGTCCGACGCTTCTGCTCCATTCGCCATCTGGGGGCGGCCGGTTGGCTTGCTGATCAGGCGGTTATGGGTACGTGCCCAGGCTGGCAGGCGACCCGTTCCAGCCACGCCCGGATCGGTTCCCACTGTGCTCGCTTCAGGCCAGAGCTTCTGGGGCGACGATCAGCTCGAGGCAGCCGCGGCGGCGATCTCTGAGAACCTTTTGTGAACGGGCCCGCCTCGCCAACTCCTCCTTGTCGCCCCTGCGGCCCCGCAACGGCCACTGCTGCGTTGCTGATTGATCCGGACTGGAGGAGAAGCCCTGGCGAGACCAATCCGGGCGACGGATGGCGAGGAGTCCGGCGGAACGGCGCGGGGCACCAGCTGGCCCCCGAGGGGGGACCTACAGCGCCTTGAAGAACCCGAGACACCGGGAGGGGCGTGAACCCGGCCGACTCGTACGTCCGACGCGCCGGGAGATGACCAGGATCGCCGCCAGTCTCCACCATCGCGACGCTCATCCCCGCCTCGCGCAGCCACTCGATCGCGACTTTCGTCAGCGCCGCGCCCAGGCCAGCACGCTGGTGGTCGGGATCGACTGCGACCATCGAGATCTCCCTGATGTCACTCTCCGGACGCAAGATCGCGGCGACAAACCCGGCCACTTGGCCCTGCATCTCGGCGATCCAGACGCGGGTAGGGTCATCGCTGAGAACCTGACGAACCGCGGCCGCCTGCCCCTGACGCCAGTCGCCTCGCAGCCGCGACGGTGAAGGTCCTCGACGAGCTCATCGCCGAGCGCGACGCTCCTGAGTATCTGCGCAGCAAGAGTAAGGAGACGCCCTACCTCGGCGGCCTGTACATCGCCCTCAGGGTGGCGAGCCTCGTGGTGGCTGGCTTCATCCTTCACTCGGGTTCGACCCTCGCTTGGGGTGCCGCAGGTGTGCTTGCGACCGCCACGCTGATCGGCTTCGTGCTCAGCCGCACCACCGGCCTGCCTGGGGCGGATGGGGGTATCGGTAAGTGGGCTATCCACGTCGCTCCACCGATTCCCGATGAGCGCCGGGATTCCGCCTCAGGGGCGTGAGGAGCGTCTGGTAGGGGTGCGGGTCGGTGGCGAGGGCGCCCTCGATGAGCCGGTAGAAGAG
>JAABVA010000649.1_pt1 | contig 42343 bp, 40 predicted proteins | sample 5560331 | NCBI WGS metagenome assembly JAABVA01 (sample SAMN12812661, study PRJNA571458) | rock metagenome | isolation source: Antarctica rocks | place: Antarctica: Victoria Land, Mt New Zealand sud | collected 2016-01-07 | reverse complement strand
CTCGTTGAGAATGGCGGAGCGCAGGCCGCCGAGCGTCACATACGCGGCGACGGTAACGGACGAGATCAGGATGGAGAAGTGGAGGTTCCAGCCGAGCACCACCTGCATCACCTTGGCCATGGCGAACATATTGATGCCGCTCATCAGAACCGTCATGCCCGCAAAGGAGACGGCGCTCAGGGCGCGTGTGGGCTCGCCAAATCGCAGCTTCAGGTAACCGGGGACAGAGTGGGTCTTCGAGATGTAGTAGAACGGCATCATCACCAAGGCGAGGAACAGCATCGCCGGGACCGCTCCGATCCAGTACCAGTGCGCGGCGAGCAGGCCGTATTGGTAGGTGGAGGCGGCCCAGCCCATCAGCTCGAGCGCGCCCATATTAGCCGCGAGAAAGCTGACGCCCGCGACCCACGCGCTCATCTCGCGACCAGCCAGGAAGAAATCTTCGCTGGTGTGCGTTCGCTTTTGCAGCAGAAAGCCAAGCCCGAGCACAGCGACAAAATAGAGGACGATAACCGCGGTATCAAGCCAGTTCAGGGGGATCAACCGCGTTCCCAAAACAACGATTGCGATCACGCAGGATCCGGGCCGGCGTTCGATTCTGTCAGCGAAGAATAGAGGACGGGGTTGAGCGGAGAACTGAGTTCGTCGCCAGGCCTCAGGCCGGGCATCCAGCGTTCCATGTCGGCGATGTGATTCTTGTTTCTAGGAGGTGCGACGCGGATGTGCTCATCCATGTAAATCATCGTCATGACCTCACGCGGCCTGTCGGTTGTGTTTGGACCGGCACGGTGAAAGGTCCATCCAGCGTGGAAGCTGACGTCTCCAAGATCGTAGTCGCTGTTCTCTAATTGGAACGTTTCCAGTGCCTGCCTCAGCGTCATCTCGCTTTCGTCGCTGATCTCGAGGTCGCGGCCAAGCTGAAGCCGGTGACTCTTCTCGGAAAAGATAAGCGGCCCCATCTCGCGCGGCGTGGCCTGCAGCGGAACCCATGCCGTAACGGTCCGATCGCTCCCGACAGGCCAGTAGTACTGGTCCGCGTGCCAGGGAGTGATGCCTCCGCCTGCCTCCTTGTAGAGAGCCTGGTCATGGTAGATGCGAACGCCAGTCGCACCAATCAACTCTGCGGCGATGCGCGCCAGACGCTTCCCGAAGACGAACTCCTTGACCTCGGGCGATTCCGTCCACAGATTCATGATCTGCAGAAAGGCCTTGCCATACGTATCGCGCTGATCGATGGGCAAAGCGTCGCGCGAAAGATCGGCGACGCGTTCGTGGATGACCCGGCGGTACTGCTCCAGCAGTTCAGGCGAGAGAACGTGCTTCAGCTTGAGGTACCCGTTCTCGTGGAAGGAGCTGATCTGCTGCTGTGTCAACGGGAACAGATCGTTCAGTTCCTGTGCAAATGGGGCAGTAGGCGTGCTCATGCAGCGATTCTCCAGGGAAAGATGAAACGTTTCAGCAATCACTATCTCGCGCGGCCATGCTGCATGTCAAGGGTGCGTTTGCTGCTCAGGATAGTCTGGAACCGTGAAATCCGCACCCACAAGGAAACGGTCGGGAAAAGCGGCGCCGGGGTCTGGGAAGCTGCCGTCGATCGCGGTCGTCACGCGGCCCAAGATCCAGGATGTTGCCTCGCGCGTAGGCGTCTCTCTCGGAACCGTGTCGGCCGTCCTGAACGGAAACGGGCGGGTGAGTGAAGCGACGCGCGAGCGGGTGCGGAAGGCCATCGAGGATCTCGGATATCGGCCGGATCTCTATGCAAGCAATCTTGCGCGACGCCAGACACAAGTCATCGGAGTCGTCGTCTCCAATCTGCAGAATCCCTTCTTCGCGGAGACGGCCCAGGCGATCGAGGATGAGGCGGCGCGGCACGGATTTCAGATCTCGCTGATGGCAACCAACTTTTCTCCCGAGCAGCACCGTGCGGCCGTGATCCAGCTGCTGGGTGCGCGAATCGCCGGCCTGGCCGTAATCACCTCCGAGCACGACCCCGAGAGCCGGCGGCTGATCCTCGCGAGCGGTGTGCCTGCCGTGTTTCTCGACGTCGGCAAGCCGACCGAAAGCACCTCCGTCATTCGTGTGGACTCGCGCGGAGGCATGAAGGCTGCCGTGGAACATCTCCTGCATCTTGGCCATCGCGACCTCCTCTTCGTTCGCAACTCGCACAAGGCAAGCGGCCAGTCGCTGCTCTCTCACAAGCTGCGCGACCAGGGCTTCACCGCCGCTGTGCGCGCGTGCGCCGTCCACGGTTTGAAGACCACCGTCGTCGACGTGCATGGGCCCGGAGCTGACGCCGGGGAACAAGCCATCCAATCGGTCTTTGGAAAGGTACGGTTCACGGCTGTGATCGCCGTCACGGACATGGTCGCCATGGGCATCTACCGCGGGTTGCAATCGCGCAAGGTGCGAATTCCGGAGGACGTCTCCGTGGTTGGGTTCGACAACACATACTTCAGTCGCTTCTTGAATCCGCCGCTGACCACCGTCGACGTCCCCCGTTCGGAGCTAAGTCGACTTGCCATCTCCGCCTTGATCCAGCCCAACCCGTCGAGCTTCCAGTCGCTGCCCACGAAGCTCATCCTTCGTGAGTCCACCGCCAGGCCCCCTAAGTTGGGGAACAGACCTCGAAATCGGAAGGGCCCCTAGCGCCTGAATGCGCTTCAGCCCTGGCGATGCCTCTTCATAGGGCCACAGTTCCTCAGGCCCTAACTTGATATCTGCTGGCACGCCTCATAGCGGACCCGGTTTCGCCCATCGGCCTTCGCCCTGTACAGCGCCCGATCCGCCGCGCTCAGCAGATCGTTGCGCTCCATCCACGCCCCCGGGACGCATGTGGAAACACCGCAACTGACCGTAGCCCACATCAGAAAATTCTCCCCGTCCACCTTCTGAGGCGGCGTGCCGGCAAGCTCGACTAAGTCGCGGATCCGTTCAGCCACCACCAACGCTCTCTCCTCTCCCGCCCCCGGTAAAAGCACCACGAACTCTTCCCCTCCAAACCGGGCAACGAAGTCTCTTGGTCCGCGAAGCACCTGGGGCAGCAGCGAGGAAACCCTCTCAAGAACTTTGTCGCCGTATAAGTGCCCCTTGATATCGTTCAGCTGCTTGAAGTGGTCCACGTCAATCACGATCTGCGAGAGCGGTGCCTTCGTAAGCTCCGCATCCTTCCATAGCTCGTCAAAGCGCTCCTCAAAGAACCGGCGGTTTGGAAGTCCGGTCAATGTGTCCACTCTGGTTTGCTGCTTCAGCGCAGCATTCATCATCAGAATTTCGCTGCTCTGTATCTCGGATCGCCCCGCGAGAAGGTAGTTCACTCGCTCCTCGCGTTCCATACTGTAGTTCGCCAGCAGCATGATCGTGACCGCCATCATCATCAGGCTTCCGCCTACCACTTTCTCTGACAAAGGAAGCGCCTCCGCTCCTGCAAGAGACCAGAGGACGCCAGCTCCCATGAGCAACGTCGCTCCCGCCGCGTACAGAAACCGCAGTCGCATCACAACGTCCGCGAAGAGCATTGTGATCAACACACACACCAATCCGAACATCGCTCCAGTCGCCGTCGCATTCCCTTGCGCATGAAGACTGATAAAACCGATCAGCGTCGTTCCGCCTGCAACGGTGCCCTCTCTCAGGGAACGCGGGGGGTTGCGCCTCATCAGAGAGTTGACCAGAAGAGCCACCGGAGTCGCCAGCAGCGTTCGGATTACAACCTTCTGCCATGACCTCTCCTCAACAAAGACGTAGTCAGCCAGCAGGCACCCGTTCGCCAGAAGAATCGCGATCAGCCCTTCAAACCAAAACCGATGAGATCGTCGGGATGAGGTGTCGCGCTCGAACTTGTCCTCCAACGCCTCGGGGAACTCGAGCCGCCCAAATCGATTGGAGGCGAATCTGTTAAGCTCGGATTCCAGACTCTCCAAACTGGGAACGAGTTCCATACACCTACTCCTCAACCGGCGTCCCATCGTGGGATGGCAGTCACCTCAGTGGGGGTGATGGCCCGATCATACGCAAAAGTTTGCACATACCAACGGCTCTTCCGATGCGTGATAGTTCTTCCGATGTAGAGCGACGCCAAACAGGACCCGTTTTGGGATTTGCTAGGCCACGATCCAACCCTGAGCGGATGCCTCTGGTGGTGTCCCCCCTCAGCAATGGAGGGGACGAAGCCGTCCGGTAACGCCGCGTCTCTCCGGTCTTCAGGCGTCTCTTTCGTCCGGCGCGTTTGGCGTGGTGACTCGCCGATCTAGCTAGAATGGAGAGAGGAATAGAAGTCCGGCATCCGCTGGGCTCTTGCACCGAAACGGGGACCTGGCGCTCGAAGTAGAGCTCAGGTCTTTTCTAGTTAAGACTTCGCACGCAAAAACAAGGGGGTGGGGCCCCAATCTATGACCGACCTGTCAATCGCCACACCGAAGCGCTTCCACTGCCGCCACATCTTTATCGATGGCCGCCGCTGCGCCAGCCCGGCACTTCGAGGGGAAGAGTTCTGCTATTACCACCACACCTCCCGCAGCCCCGTCCCGAACCCACATACCCGTCAGGGCCGCCGCTCCGCCTTCGACCTTCCACTGCCCGAAGACCGCTCTGCCATCCAGCACTCCATCGGAGAGGTACTACGCCGCGTCGCCTCCAACGAGATCGATCCGCGTCGCGCCGGCCTCCTCCTTTATGGCTTCCAGATCGCCTCCCTCAACCTTCCCCAGGCCCGTCCCGCCCTCACTCAAACTGGGGAGCAGCCCCTCGTCGAAGAGGTCGTTGCCGATCCCAACCTCGGTACCGTAGCTCCCCGCTCCGAGATCCTCCCCATCGACACCGTCCGCCCCAACAGCCTCATAGCCCGTCTGCTCGAAGACATCAACCGCAAACCCTCCGACACCGCCTCTCCGCCTCGATCCGGGATCGATGCCGAACCCCGGCCCATCACCCTCCCTAACCTCCAGGCCTCCGCAGCCCGCCCTTCTCTTGAAGGCTGCATCGCCCAACGCCGCCGCCTTCCTTCTGCCGCTCCCGCCAGCAAGCTACTTGTCACTCCCGCAGCGAACCTGGCTCTTCTTTCTGTTATTCCCGCAGGGAACCTGCTGTTACCCTCACGCCCTCTCTCCGCACCGCCTCACGAGTTCAACCCTCATCGCCCCACGCCCGAACCCGTCTTGCTATCCTGACCTCTGCATGCCCAAACCCATCGTCCTCACCATCCTTGACGGCTGGGGCCACCGCCCCGAGACCTACGGCAACGCCATCGCCCAGGCACGCAAGCCCGTCTACGACAAGCTCCTCGCCGAGTACCCCAACACCCTCCTCCGCGCCAGTGAACACTTCGTCGGCCTTCCCGACGGACAGATGGGCAACTCCGAAGTCGGCCATCTCAACCTCGGCGCCGGTCGCATCGTCCGCATGGACATGACCCGCATCGATACCGCCATCGCCGACGGCAGCCTCTTCACCGACCCCACCCTCCTCGCCGCCATGCACCTGGCGCAGCAGCGCGGCAGCAGTCTTCACCTGATTGGCCTGCTATCAGACGGCGGCGTCCACTCCCACCAGCGCCACCTCTACGCCCTCCTTCGTCTGGCCGCCGCGCAGGGACTCACAACAGCCTTCGTCCACGCCTTCATGGACGGCCGCGACACCATGCCCACCAGCGGCCTCTCCCATCTCGAAGCTCTCGGCCAGCAGTTCCGAGAGATCGGCCTAGGCAAGCTCGCCAGCGTCTCCGGCCGCTACTTCGCCATGGATCGTGACCTTCGCTGGGAGAAGGAGCGGCAGGCCTTCGATGCCATGGTGACCGGCACCCCCGCCGCAGGCACCCACGCCAACCCTATTCAAAAGGTCAAAGACCTCTACTCCAACGGCATCACCGACGAGTTCCTTCCACCCTTTACCGTCGACCCGGACGGTCTTATCCGCGACTCGGACGTCATCCTCAGCTTCAACTACCGCGCCGACCGCGTCCGCCAGATCACCCGCGTCCTCGCCCGCAACTCCGCCCGGAGCCCAATCGGATCAGTCGGTCTCACCACGTCCGACGGCTTCGACCTCCCCAACTCCGCCGAGCTCGAGGCCGAGATTCCCCGCTCCTCAGCCCCCCAGGATATTCACTACGTCTGCATGACCCAGTACGACAGGAAGTTCAGGCTCCCCGTAGTCATTCCGCCCGAGTCCATGGACAACCTCCTCGCCAACCTCATGGCGGAGGCGAACCTCCGCAACCTCCGCGTCGCCGAAACCGAGAAGTACGCCCACGTCACCTACTTCTTCAACGGCGGCATCGAAAAACCCTTTCCCGGCGAAGACCGCGCCCTGGTCGCCTCCCAGAAGGTCGCCACCTACGACCTCGCGCCCGAGATGTCCGCCTCCGGTATCGCCGATGCCGTCATCAAGGCCGTCGAGGACACCGCCTTCGACGTCATCATCGTCAACTTCGCCAACGCCGACATGGTTGGCCACTCCGGAAAAATGGATCCCACCATCCGCGCCGTCGAGACAGTCGACACCGAGCTCGGCCGCATCTATCGCGCTATCCGCCAGCGCGGCGGCAGCTTGCTCGTCACCGCCGACCACGGCAACGCCGAACTCCTCATCGATCCCATCACCGGCGGCCCACACACCGCCCACACCACCAACCCGGTCCCTTTCCTCCTCATCACCGACAGGGCAGGGAAGCCCCCCTCTACCCTCCAGGCCGGTGGCAGCCTTCGCGACATCTCTCCCACCATGCTCTCCCTCCTCCACCTCGATCAGCCCACGGACATGACCGGCTCCAGCCTCATCCTCCCCGGCTGAAAACGCGCTAAGCCCTTCTTTCTTCCATTTGCTTTTAGCCCTTCTTTCTTCCATTCTGAGCGAAGCGAAGAATCTGCTGTTGTGCTTGCCTCTGCTGTTGCCCGTCCTTTGCCTTTGCCGTCGTCCGCTCCTTTGCTTGTCACCCTGAACACAGCCGAGGACCCACTTAGCTCTTTCTCATCCTGAGCACAGCGAAGGACGGGCTCAACTTTTTGTCGTCCTGAGCGCAGCGAAGGACCCGCTTCTCTAGCACCACGTTCGGTTCGCCGGTCCGCGTCGTACCTGGTCCGGACCTAAGCTTCACGCTTTGAAGACTTTGCGCAAAAAGAGGGGAGGGGGTCAGACCTCGCGCCGCCCATCCATCGCCCGCGACATCGTCACCTCGTCCGCATATTCGATATCGCTGCCCGCCGGAACTCCGGTCGCGATCCGCGTCACCCGCAGGCCCGCCTTCATCCGCCGCAGCTCACCGGCAAGGTAACCGGCGGTCGCCTCACCCTCGGTCGTCGGAGAGGTCGCCAGGACCACCTCGTCGACCTCCGCCACTCGTCGAAGCAGGTTGGCGATCCGTAGCTGCTCGGGGCCAACTCCGTTCACCGGCGACAACGTCCCGTGAAGAACGTGGTACACCCCCGCGTACCCGCGCGTCTTCTCGATCGTCGCGATGTTGGTCGGTTCCTCCACCACGCAGACCAGGCGCTGATCGCGTACCGCACTGGTGCAGTACCCGCACGGATCCACATCCGTGATGTTGTTACAGACGCTGCACAACATCAGCCTCGCCCGGAGGGTAAGGATCGCCTCCGCCAACCCCCGGGCATCGGCGTCACTCGCCCGCAGCAGATGGAACGCCAGCCGTTGTGCGCTCTTGGTCCCCACCCCCGGCAGCTTCTTCAACTCGTCGATCAGCCGAGTCATCGGCTCGGCAAAACGTGCCACCTAAGTCAACCCCGGCAGATCCAACCCACCCATCATCCCCTGCACACTGCTCTTCATCACCTCATCAGCCCGCCGCCCCGCCTCGTTCACCGCGGCCGTAATTAGGTCTTCAAGCAGTTCCAGATCACTCCCCGCGCTACCAACCGCGGACGGATCGATCTTCAGCCGGAGCACCTCTTTGCGACCATTCATCCGCACCGTGACCACCCCCCCGCCAGTGGTAGCTTCGACCACCGTCTCCCCCAGCTTTTTTTCCATGCGTTCCTGCATCTCTTGTGCCTGCTGCATCATCTCCTGCATCTTGCCGAGATCCCCGAAGTCCATCCCATCCTCCCCTATTTACCTTCCGTCAAATCGATCACACTCTGAATTTCTGCGTGGAATAGTCTTTGCGCCTGCTGCACGATTGGATGCTGCTCAGCCTTCGCCTGAGCCGATCCGGATTTTCCACTGTCCGGGCGTTTCACCTCGCCCGCTGGTCGAGGCTTTCCCGGAAGAAGCTCGATCTTTGCCGTGCCGCTGCCGGCCTCACGTAAGGCCGCTCGGATGATCTTCTCCGATTCTGCGTTCACTACCATCGGGAGCATCGTTGGCGAGAGCGAGGTCTGAATTCGGATGCTTCCGTTCTCGACTACCCATTCCGCCTCGTCCAGAGCATCCGTCGCCGAGCCCTGGTTGCGAGCAGCAGCAAGCGCCCTGCCAACAACCTCTCGTAGCTGCTGGGCAGATAGCGCGGAGACGGCGCTGCCGTGGTTCCGAAGAGCGTCTGCTCCCCGCGATTCTTGTACGTCCCCTGGCATTTGAGGCGCACCGGACGAAACTCCCTCTGTGGAGCTCCGAGCGCCTTCGGTCGGTGGTGTACGGCGGTTTCCAGAGACTGCTTCGGATTGCCGATCGCCGGTAGCGCCAATCGAAGGACCGCCTTGCACCAGAGTGGTGGCAGGTGCGACGGCGGCGCTCTCCCCCAAAAACGGCGTGGCACCTACAAGTGGAACGTCACGGCGAGCTGCATCTTGTTGAAACGGAGAGAAGACAGCTTTCGTTTCCCCTGGTGAGGCGCTTGATCCCAAGGCGTTCGATGTTGTTGCCTTCGCCTCCCTCGCCGCGCCACCCGAGCTGAACCCGGCTTTCACCGGAGCGGTGGATCGCGAGTGGGGCTGACTGTTTGGCCGGCTCCCAGCTCCTCTCGGAAGGCCGCTCAGCACCTCCTCTAGCGGCAACAGACGCCGAAGATGAACGAGCTTTACGAGCCCAAGCTCGAAGTGAAACCGCTGCTCCTGCCGAAACCCGAGCTCGTCGAAAGTCCGGAGCATCACTTGGAGAAATCGCGTCAGCTCCTCTTCCGAAAAAAGGGCCGCCGTGCGGCTTGCCCGCCGCTGCTCATCGGGCGACGTCTGAAGCAACTCACTCAGGTTGTCAAGTGAACCAATGCCTTCAGGGGTCAACCCAGAGATCTTCGCCATGAGACAGTTGCGCAGATACCGAACACATTGCCTAGCGAGCTGCGAAGGGCTATTACCCGCGTCAAGCAGATCGTTCGCGACTGTAATCACCTCCGCACTGCGACCTTCGTTCACGGCATTGAGCATTTGTTCGAAGACGGCATTCGACACGGATCCCATCAGCTCACGTATCTGTGCCGCATCCAACCGCGACCGGCCGTCTTCCACCGGAGCGCTGGCGATGGCCTGATCCATGATGCTGAGTGCGTCCCGCATGGACCCGTCCCCCGCCTCGGCGAGAAGGCTAAGCGCCGTCGGATCGGCGGCTACACCCTCGTGTTCGGCAATCCCACGCAGCTCGTTGAGAATGTCGACCATCTTGACCGCGTGAAAGCTAAAGTGCTGGCAGCGTGAGCGGACCGTTTGCGGAATATCCTCAGGCTGCGTGGTCGCCATCATGAACACAATATGGTCCGGCGGCTCCTCCAGAGTTTTGAGGAGAGCGTTAAACGCAGCGTCGGTAATCTGGTGCGCCTCATCCAGGATGTAGATTTTGTATCTGTCCCGAGAGGGACGATAGCGAGCCGCGTCTCGAAGCTCACGGATTTCGTCTATACCGCGATTTGTAGCAGCATCAATCTCCAGTACATCAACCGCGTTGCCCGCGCGTATCTCGATGCAACTCTCACACTGCTCACAGGGCTCCGCAGATGGGCGGATATCAGTACCGATTGAGTGGCGGCAGTTCAGGGCCATGGCTAAGATCCGAGCGATGGTCGTCTTCCCGATACCGCGGTGGCCGCTGAAGATGTAGCCATGCGCGATGCGCCCCTGGGTGAGCGCATTCATCAGGGTTACCGTCACGTGCTGCTGGCCGGCTACATCTGCGAAGCGTTGCGGACGGTATTTGCGGGCAAGAACCTGGTGAGCCATAGGTCTGAGGGTGAGCGAAAGCTCAGCCGGTACTTAGTATAGAGTGGCGCAGGCTGCCGGTAGATTCTGGCTATCTCTCAAAAGAGAGTCTGCGGTCAGAAGGCTTACACCGTGCGCCCCCGGAGCGCTTCTCGATCACGTTTCAATCGTCGTTTTACCTCGGCGGCGCTGAACATGGTTCCACGGCACTTCACAGCTCCACAGAAGCAGCCGCCCTTCTCGTCGTCGGAGTCATGGAGGTTGTACTCATATGTGAGCTCCTCGCCTGCTGCAATGTCACGGAGTGCAGAGATGAAGATACGCCCGTCCACCTCCTCTGATTCACAATTGGGATCGCAGGAATGATTGATAAACATGGCAGTTCCGAAGCCGTCGATGACCTTGTCACCTTCGCCGCAGCTGAAGAGGTAGGTGACGGAGCGATCCTTATACCGCTCATCGGCTTCGGCCTTGGTGTAACGGGGTCCGTCATACTCGCACACCTTAACGCCGATGCGAACCGGACGCGTGGTGTAGCAGCCGGCGGCATGTATGGAGGACGAACGGATGATCAATCTTGATTTCACAGCACCTCCGTCCATGAGCATACGCGGTCTTTACGGACCACATCTGCAATCTCCGATTCCCGTAAGTCCTTCGTTGGGCGTAAAATCTATGTAGATGAGGGCGCTTTCGATATGCGTATTTGTTCTCGCGGTGAGCACGGTCCTCCTGGGGCAGAGTGCCTCTAACCAGAGAATCCCGGAGAACAAGGATTGCGGCGCTTCTGGAGCTGAAAGCAAGACGACTCCGACCCCACCCTGCTCGCCCCCTCGGGCTGCCGCGCCGCCGGCGGCAGAAAGATTCCCCTATCCGGGAGAGGCATCTTCAACCTCAAGAGACCCTGAAGCCCCCACCCCTCCTCAATCTCCGCCAGTGCCTGCCCCCTCAAAACAGTTTCCATATCCTGGGGAAGGCTCCTCTTCGAGTTCGAGCAGCAGTTCGAACGAAAGCAGTAGTTCCAGCTCGTCAAACGGGTCTGGCTCCGGGTCTCCAGGTGTTGAGGACCGATCGAACCAAGGAAGTATCCGGCGCAAACTGCCTAAACCGGAACGACTCCAAAGCGACGAAGATCGTGCGGCAGAAGATCTCATCGTCGCGAAGTTCTACCGCGAGTCCGGCAACCTGCAAGCCGCTTATCTCAGAGCTAAGGACGCAGTCAAGGTGCAGCCTGGAGATCCTGTAGCGCACTTCGCTCTCGCGGACATTGCTCAGCACCTGCACCGGCGGGACGAGGCCGTTGCGGAGTACGACGCTTACCTAAGACTTGAACCCGACGGCGACCAGGTGAAGGCAGCTCAGAAGGCGCTCGCCACATTGAAGTAGGATTGACCCGCGACACCTCGGAGTGACGGGAGCGATGAACACAACACTTCAAAGTTTTCAGCAGAGGCTTGGGGAGGCTATTGGCGATCTTGACCATGCGGAGGCGCAAGCGCGTTTACCGCAGAGATGGAGTGTTCAGCAGATTGTTGAACACTTGATTCTGACCTACTCCGCGACCGAGGCGGTTCTGACTCGTCGGATCAGCAAGGGAAGACCGACCCAGGCCCGGCCCAGCATCTCGCAATCCTTTAAACGAATTTACGTCGTGCACCTTGGAATGTTCCCTGAGGGTGTGTCGGCGCCGGTTGAGGTGACTCCCCCCAGTAGTTCACAAGCACTCACGGGCGACCAGCTCGTCTCGTTGGCGGCGGAACACCTCCTTCGAATGGACGCGTCACTGGACCGCACGTCGGCACTGTTCGGCGAGCATACGAAGTCTGTGAGCCATGTCATTCTGGGGCCGCTGAGCCCACAGCAATGGCGGAGATTCCACCTTGTCCACGGTCTCCACCATATCGGACACATAAGGGCGATACTCAGTGTGGCGAATGCGTTACACAGATCGAACGATGCTATTCGTCCAGATCAGTCAACAGATCTTCTTCGTCAACGATGAAACGCAGATCACTCGAATCTGTGGAGTTCGTCAGAACTCCTTCCGCTTCGGGCTCCAGTTCGTCTTCCACTTGCAGGAAACGTCTAGCATACCTAAGGGGATCTTCAGCGATTGCCATCTGCCGAAGATGGTAACGCCAAGCGTCTGGACGGGTCAGCCTGCGCGTGAACCCTTTCCGGTTTACAGTCCCGATCGTACCGTCCGCCATTCGTCGCTGGAAGCTTTGAGTGGGCACCTGCAGAGTCATATGCTGCCCACTCTTCCAAAAGGTTTCCGCAAATTCACGGGAGAAGAGGAGGGCGTAATACCGGCGCTCCTGGCAAAGCACTTCGGTCGCTTTGCGCGAGTCTTTCCAAGGCAAACCCAGCCAGCTTGTATACCACTTTCGATACGGAAAGCCATTACGGCGAGCTTGCCCTAATAGCAAATGCAGGAGTTCGAAGCGCGTCATTGTCTAGCACCCGATCGCAGCTTGCTCATCAAGGCCAGTCCTCGAATTCATCAGCCTAAAGGCTAGCCTTGTTCTTTGATTTCCAGTCTGTTCCCGCTCGCGAGTCTAACAGCGCTGGTGCTTCGTCCTAAGATGAGGAATCTCATGCGAACACTGACCGGCCGGCCATGCAAGCCCCTGATCCTGATACTCTCCTCTTTTCTCTGCGCTGCGTCCTCTCCGGCTGAAATCGACAAATCCACTGCTGTGCATACAGACCCTTCTGGTGCCCACACGGACCCCATTAACCTGACCAATCAGGTAAGGGAGGCGCACGAACACTTTTATAATTTGGATTACGAAGGCGCTCTGAGTCGATTCGAAGCCATCCAACGCGCAAATCCCCAGAGCGCCTTGGCCACAGACTACGTTCTGATGGTTTTAGTTTTCAGAGAACTCTACCACCAGGATCTGCTCGACACGACGTACTACGCCCATGACAACTTCCTGACCTCGAAACGCGACGTGCCCGTGCCGGACGCCACCCGGCAACGAATCGAATCCCTCACTGACTCTGCGGTGAGCCTTTGTGACCGCCGGATTAAAGCCAATGGGAACGATAAGAATGCTTGGTTCGCCCGCGGGTACGCTCGAGGAATGCATGCTGCATTCATCACTCTTGTCGATCACAGCTTTGTTGCCGCGGCCCGGCAGGGGCTTGCGGCCCGCAACGATAGTGAACAGGTCCTCAAGATCGATCCTGATTACGCGGACGCGAAGATGGCTGTCGGCATCCAGCAGTTCGCGGTGGCGAGCCTGCCGCGAGTTCTACGCCTGATGATTGGCGTAGCCGGCGTGAGTGGAAGCAGGGAGAGGGGGCTCGATTTGCTTCGGGATTGTGCAGCCCGCGGGATCGTAAATAATATTGAGTCGCGAACGGCTCTGTCGCTCTTTCTCCGGCATGATGGAAGGTATCCGGAGGCTCTCGCGGTGCAGCAGGGTTTGGCAGAGCAGTTCCCTCGTGATTACCTGTTTCGGCTGGAAGAGGCCAATCTCACGAAAGACCAAGGAAATTCTTCTGGCGCGATCGCCGCTTATAGGCGGGTACTTGAGGACGCACGCAGGCCAGGATATTTCTTCGATGTGCGCCTGCAATTGGCGTATTTTGGCCTGGCCGATACCCAACGAGGTCAGAACGATTATGCATCCGCGGTTCAGAATTACATTCTGGCGGCTATGCAGCCGAACTGCAGCGACTGGTTACGAAAGCGAGCGCAACTGAACGCAGGGCAGATGAATGATCTGCTGCATCATCGGGAGGAGGCCCTGGCGCTCTACCAGTTGGCCAGCACGGGAGGCGGCGATCAGTCGCAGGCCGAGGCAGCGCGGCGCTTTATGAAGGCACCTTACACCGGTAAGTGATCCGGCTCGTCTGGAACGGGCTGAGTCACGAGTGCGTATGGAAGAATGGAGTCTGGAGGCAACGATGATCTGCAAAATTTGTGGGAAGCAACTCGGGACAGAGGTAAATTTCTGCCCTGCTTGCGGTGCGAAGACGCCGGCAAGGACCGATCCATCCTATGACCAGCAATCGGCTTATCGTAACTCGGGTGCGGCTGAAGTCGGCGGTTCCCACCAAGGTGGTGTACAAAGCGGCTGGGCCGAGAGCAATCAGGTCCCTCCCAGGCTTCTCCGCCCGCGATCACCACGGATGATCGGTGGTGTTTGTGCCGCGTTCGCACTCCACTATGGTTGGAATCTCGATTTGGTGCGGGTTGTCACAGCGATCTTCGGTCTGTTCTACGGTGTCGGAATCCTCGCATATCTCGCGTGCTGGATCGTTATTCCCGAAGCGCAGTATGCGCTTCCCAACCAGAGCAGGTGAAGTGCGCGAACTCTCCCACGCGGGTGGACAAAGCTTTCTGAAAGATGTTGGCTCAAGGCCTTTCTCTTACGAACGGTCGCTCTTGTGCTGCGATGGGGCGAGCCTTGCCGATTTGTCGGTTGAGTTTGGCACACCTCTCTACGTCTACTCCGCCAGCCACATGCTTCACAGACTCGATCTTTTTAGGAGGTCGTTCGCCGATCGTCCTCACACCATCTGCTATTCCGTAAAGGCAAACTCCTCACTGTCTATTTTGGCTTTGCTAGCTCAGGAGGGCGCTGGCTTCGATATCGTGTCAGGGGGGGAATTAGAGCGAGTCCGCCGAGCATGTCCCGAGGCGCTCTCCAGAATCGTTTTTTCCGGTGTAGGTAAGCAGGCATGGGAGATTGATGCGGCTCTCAGAGCGAATATCCTCCTCTTCAACGTCGAATCCCCAGCTGAGATCGACCTGCTGGCTAGCCGGGCGGCCCTGCTGGGTCTACGCGCGCGGTTTGCATTGCGAGTCAATCCGGACGTTTTCACGGAAACCCATCCGTACATCTCCACCGGCCTTCGGGAGCACAAGTTCGGCATAGAGATTGGGAGGGCTCGCGACCTCTACCGATGGGCACTTAGGTACCCCTCGCTCGATCCTTCTGGGGTGAGCGTGCATATTGGGTCACAGATCCGGGATGTGAAGCCTTTCGCGGCCGCTCTCGAATGGGTCGTGGATCTCGTCACAGACTTGAAAGAGGATGGGCATAGCATCCGGTATGTAGATGTCGGAGGAGGGCTCGGTATTGATTACGGCCCGGAAGGCAGCTTTGATCCAAAGCTGGAGATGGAAAAATATGCGAAAGCTCTCCAGCCTGCTTTGTCCCTCCTTGACGTACACCTGCTGCTTGAGCCGGGCCGCTTTCTTGTTGCGCAGGCGGGAGCACTGCTTACTCAAATTCTTCATGTCAAACGAAATGGGACGAAGACGTTCCTCGTGACCGACGCCGGAATGAACGACCTGATTCGGCCTTCTCTCTACCAGGCTCATCATGAGATTCTTCCGGTTCAGGAGGCTCACCCTGACAGTATTCTGCAGTCCGTCGACGTCGTTGGGCCGGTGTGCGAATCCGGAGACTTCTTTGCGCGTGATCGAAAGATGCCGGTCATGGAGGCTGGTGACCTTGCCCTCCTTCTCGATGCCGGAGCCTACGGAATGAGTCTTGCGTCAAATTACAACACGCGAGTTCGCCCGGCGGAGGTCCTGGTCGAGAATGGACGAGCTCAACTGATTCGCCGCCGTGAGACCTTGGATGATCTTCTAGCGAACGAGCTACTCCTGTGAATCTTGGCGTTTTGGCTCACTGGATACGAGGGAGCTACGTGCTAAACTCGCAGGGTCGCGATGGCTTGTGCACTTGACTTGCGTCCAAGCGTTTTCATCTTCTTTCAGAGGTATCGCATGTCCGGCCATTCAAAATGGGCCACAATCAAGCATAAGAAGGGTGCGCTCGACGCGAAGCGCGGGAAGGCCTTCACCCGTCTCATTAAGGAAATCACGATCGCAGCCAAAGGAGGCGGTGGTGATCCGGATGGTAATCCGCGCCTGCGAACCGCTATTGCTGCTGCGAAAGCAGAGAACATGCCTGCGGATAACATCAAGCGCGCCGTTCAGCGTGGCACAGGGGAACTCGAGGGCGTCAGCTATGAAGAGATCACCTTTGAGGGCTACGGTCCGGGCGGCGTCGCGGTGATCATCGAAGTGATGACCGATAATCGGAATCGGGCAGTGAGCGAAATTAGGCACGCGTTTTCCAAAAACAACGGCAACTTGGGAGAGTCGGGATCGGTCGGGTATCTGTTTTCGAAAAAGGGGCTGGTAGTTGTTCCGAAGGCCGCAGCCGATGAGGATAAGCTCACCGAGATCGTGCTCGATGCGGGCGCCGAGGATCTGTCGGCCGACGGAGATCACTGGGAGATCACGTCCAGTCCCAAAGATTTTGAAGCGGTTCGCGACGCCATCAAGGCAGCAGGGATCACTCCGGAAGTAGCGGAGGTGACGATGGTCGCCTCCACTTATCAGAAGCTAGAAGGAGCTCCGGCAAATGTGATGATTCGCCTGCTCGAGACTCTGGAAGATCTTGACGACACGCAGAACGTTTACTCGAACTTCGACATGGAGATATCGCAGGTAGCAGGCTGATCGAAACGACCCGAGAGAGCCGCCGGTGACGGCGGTTTTCTTTTGCTGCCAAGGGCAGCTTTTGCCCACGAAAGGACGCACTCTCGTTGTTGAATCACACAAAGTTCCTGGGCATTGTAGCGATAGGTTTTGCTGCTGCAGTATTCCTCTTTAGACCCGCTGGTTGCGTTTATGCCCAAGCTTTGAAGGCCGATGCATCGGGGCTGCCCTTTGAGGTCGCGGCTATCATTCAAGGCGGAAAAGGGGTTACGGATAGCCGCGGAGATTTCGGCTTTCTGATGGCCGGAGTTCATGCCGGAAAGGTGCTGACGCCTAATCTTCGAGCAGGGATTTTGCGAGGCAACTTCGAATATGCCACTGAAGCTTTTCCGTTTTGGCAGGCTTACACGCCCAAATTTCCGCGTTCGAAGTGCGTCCCCACGTCTACGCCGCAAATCATAGAATGCTCTCCCCTTTACACCGTGGGCGGAACCTTCACGGGCGCTTCAATCACCCCGATCATATTGCGATGGGACTTCGCCGGAACTCGTCGCGTGACACCGTGGGCGCAAGCAGCGGGCGGGTTGCTCTGGACAAATCACAAGTTCCCGGCATTCGGCTCCCCAGTTCTCAATCTCAGCAATGATGGGCCGAATACCGATGCTAGTGTTTGGAACTTCACGCCCCAAGGTGGCATTGGATTGCACTATTTCTTGAGCCCGACGCGGTCAATCGATTTGGGGGCCAATGCTGTCCATATCTCCTCGGCGTCGCTCGGCGACAAAAATCCCGGCGTAAACGCCAGCGTGCAATTTTCAGTTGGCTACACCTGGTGGAAGCCGAAACTGCACAGGTGATCGGCTTCGAATGGAAGAACAACGTCGACGGCCCGTATGCGTCGGCTAAAGTGCATTGCGAAGGTAGGCTGCATAGCTAAGGAACCCATCATCGAGTGTGTGCCGAACTTTTCCGAAGGAAAGGATGTCGGCAAGGTTATGGCGATCATTCGCGCCATGCAGGTCGATGGCGTCTACCTTCTCGACTACTCCCTCGACCAGGACCACAACCGTTCTGTTGTAACCATTGCCGGCTCGCCTGCTGCAGTGATCGAAGCTGCCATACGTGCTGTGGGAAAGGCTGCGGAACTCGTAAATCTCACTGAGCAGCGCGGGGTCCATCCTCGGATTGGCGCCGCCGACGTCCTCCCCTTTGTTCCGGTCAGCTCAGTCTCGCTCGCGGACTGCGCTACGTTTGCGCGGCAAGCAGGTGTTCAGATCTGGCGACGTTATGGTGTTCCCGTCTACTTCTATGGTGCGGCTGCGGCCCGTCCCGATCGCGTCGAACTGGAAAATGTACGTCGGGGCCAGTTTGAAGGTTTGCTCGAGGCCTCCCTTAGAGATGCTTCCCGTCGACCCGACGTGGGGGGGCCAGAGTTGCATCCTACAGCCGGCGCAAGCGCAGTAGGCGCTCGCAGCTTTCTTATTGCATACAACGTTTACCTCGCGCCATTACCTCCCGGAGCGGGTCGGTCAGCAGCTCTGGCCGACCTTGGTGCTGCTCGCGCGATCGCGCGCGACATTCGTGCCTCCTCAGGGGGGCTACATGGTGTGAAGGCGCTGGCTGTGATGGCGAACGGTCGCGCTCAGGTCAGCATGAATGTCACGGATTTTCGAGTAACCTCGATGCGACGTGTCCACGAAGCTATTCGCGCTCTCGCCTCACGCCATGGCGCCGCGCCCGCGGAAGGAGAGCTTATCGGGCTTATACCGGAGGAGGCGTTTGAACAGGGATCGGACTGGGCAGCGGAGACCACGAATTTGGACCCGAGTCTGAAAATCCTCGAACGCCGGTTAGAGCAACCGATGGCTTGGCCCGAAGCGTTCTAGGTCACTTACGCGTCGATCCTCCTCGGAACAGGACCTTCGGCTACAACTTCCGTCCAAGCTGTGTTCAGGGCTCTTGCTTCGCCTTCCGCTTTGGCGAAAGAATAACGGTATACGCTTGATTAGCACTATCAGGCACTGGAGTCCGCTTTGCATAACACCATAAAGACCATCCTCCCTCTCGCCTTACTCGCGATTTTTGGGAAGTTAGCCCCGGCAGCGCAGCTCTCAACCGACGCGAAAGCGGCGCTTCCGCGTGACGTTCAGCAGATTATTGTTGTGGACTACCGGGCCATGCAGAACTCCCCTGCAGCGATGAGTTTGAAGGATCGTACTCTCCCGCCCGAGCTCAAACGGCTCGAGACCTCGTTGAAGACCTCCGGTCTGAAGGTGGATCAGGATGCTGACGTCCTCGCATTTGCTGCGTTCCGGGCTTCTAACGGCGAAGGCACCCGTACCCTGGGGATCGCGCAGGGTCAGTTTCACACGCAGCAGATTATGGCGAACTTCATCAAACAGAAGACTAAGCCAATGATGTTTCGGAACAACAGCATATATCCGCTGGGTTCTGCCGGCATGAGCGTCGCCTTCCTGAATCAGACGACCATGGTCTTTGGCGATCGGGATGCCGTGAAGACCGCGTTGGACGCTCGGGACGGCATGAGCCCAAATTTCCTCTCGAATGGTGACATGGTCAATGAGATGATTTCAGTCGATCAGAAAGCCATGTGGAGTTTGCTGGATCAGAAGGGCACGCAGACGATGATGAAGAGTGTTCTCGGCGATGCTTCCGGCCTAGCTGATTATGATAGCGTTCGCAACCGGATGCGGAGTTCTCGGTACACGATGGATTTTCAGAACGGCGTGAAATTCAATATGGCGGTCGTGATGTCTGATACCGTTACCGCAGCCACTGCAGCCACTCTAATGAAAGGTGTCGTCCTGCTTAAAAAGACTTCGGGAACCCCGCTGGAGAAGACCGCTTTGGACGATACGGTCATCGACTCGAATGCGGGAACTCTGATCGTGTCTTACTCTTCGTCTGACAGTCAATTTGCCAGCCTGCTTAGCTCTCCCTTGTTTCAATCTGTGGTTAAGTGAGGGTTCGTGAGCACGATGTAAGAGAGATGTTCCTTGACGAGGAGTTACTCTAGGCGTCCATGGGGTTCTATGCGATGAGGGAAGATCGTCAAGCAATCAACCGCGCCCCCGGAGGTCTTGGACCCGGTCTTTCTGGGGTCGATTCAACTGACCTGAGCACTGAAGATTTATCAAAGCAAACTAGCCGCATAGAGAGACTGGCAACGATACGGGAAGCGATCGTGAGCGGTTCATATCGCGTTGACTCGGTCCAGATCGCGGGCAAGCTGGTGAAATTCCTATCTGGGGGCGCGACCAGCGGGCCGGTCGATCAGGCCTCTGATAAAGATCAGGAACACTGTTAGGAATGCTCGAAGAGCTAAGATTTTTATGGAACGCTACCAGAGGCTCTCGGCTTCGTCCATGGGACAGCCCCTATTTGCGTTGGCGTTTTGAGACGTTCTCCGGTTTACCGGCTGATCAGCTCACGAAGAGTTCGATCGTTCAAGTGCTGTGGAGAGAAAGGCGCCAATTTCTACACTTCCTCCGTTGGACTCGCGAGATAAAGCACCATGGTGCGGGAGTTGCGTCGCGAAACCGGTAGGCAATTGCGCTCTCTCCTGAATTGCTGGGTCCGACCGGCAGTGCTATCCTTATCGCAACACTATCGAGTGAACTAGAGATCAGGAGTAACGAATAGCTGTGTTGGCATTGGCAAGGAAGACAGACATCATAGAGAAGTTCCGGACCCATGATTCGGATACGGGCAGTCCTGAGGTTCAGATCGCGATTCTGAGTGAGCGCATCGGCGAATTGACAGAGCACTTCAAAATTCACAAGAAGGATCATGGCTCGCGTCGTGGACTGCTCATGCTGGTAAGCAAGCGTCGCGGTTTGATTGATTACCTTAAAAAGTGCGATGCAGACCGATATCGCGACGTGATCGGAAAGCTTGGGATCCGGAAGTAAACGTTCCGCAGTTTAGTGCAAGGCCCACCCATGACCCAGACAGGGTTTGTGGCGGAACAGAAACTGCGGAGCTCTTACATCCGCAGGTACCCCGTCACTGGACAGATCGTAAGCCTCACCGACAGGCAGCCTCATAGAGCGCCGCTCAGCGCTCTATGAGGCTGCCTGTCTTCGCGTAGGCGCGCACAGACAGAAACATAGAGATCTATAAGAGAGAAGAGGATTCACTAATGCAGGACGTCACTGTACAGCTTGCCGGGGGCAAGCAGATTCGATTCGAGACAGGCCGAATGGCTAAGCAGGCCTCCGGTGCTGCTCTTACCTCAAGCGGCGACAACGTTGTCCTAGCCACTGCGGTCGCTTCGCCTGATCCCAAGGAAGGCATCGACTTCTTTCCGTTGACCGTTGAATACCGTGAGTTCACATATGCAGGCGGGCGGATTCCTGGCGGGTTTATCAAACGGGAAGGGCGACCGAGCGAGAAGGAAATTCTGACTTGCCGCCAAATTGATCGTCCGATACGTCCCCTCTTCCCTCAGACGTTTCGTAATGAAACGCAGGTCGTCGCATTCGTCTACTCGGCGGATAAGGAGAATGATCCTGACGTGCTCGGAATCAACGGGGCAAGTTGCGCACTAGCGCTCAGCGACATTCCATTTCACGGTCCAGTGGGGGCGGTTCGCATCGGCATTATCGGTGAGGACTTCGTCCTCAATCCCACTTACACCGAGCGCGCAGAAAGCAAGCTGAACATCATGGTCGTCGGCACGAAAGACGGTATCGTCATGATCGAGTCGGGTGCGAAGGAGATCGAGGAAGGTCGCGTTGTCGACGCAATCGAGTTCGCTCACGAGCAGATTAAGAAAATCTGCGCCGCTATCGAGGACCTGGTCAGCCGAGCCGGGAAGGTGAAGCGAATCGCGAGTGCTGTTGAGACTGATCAGGAGTACCTGAACTTTTTAGGTAACAAGGTGGGTGATCGGCTTAAGGATGCACTCGATACTCAGAAACACCCGAAGTTTGAGAGCTACGCCCTCGTCAAAGTGATTAAGGACGAACTGAAACATGACCTGCCGGAAGGGGGCACCGGGGCAGCGAAGAAGCTCAGCAAGTATTACGAACTGCTACGCGAGAACATCTTTCGGGAGCAGGTGCTTAAGAAGCGGATTCGCCCCGATCACCGTGCGTTTGATGAAATTCGGCACATCTCGATCGAAGTTGGCGTACTTCCCCGTGTGCATGGATCGGCCCTCTTCACACGTGGGGAGACTCAGGCTCTGGTCACAGCAACTCTTGGTACGACGGATGATGCGCAACGCCTCGAGAGCTATGAAGGGGAGCAGAAGCGCCGCTTCATGATGCATTACAATTTCCCGCCGTTCTCAGTCGGAGAGGTTGGGAGGATGACTGGTGTGGGCCGGCGCGAAATAGGCCATGGAGCCCTCGCGTTTCGGGCAATCGAAGCCGTGCTTCCGGCAGAGGATGAGTCGCCGTATACGCTCCGCGTGGTTTCGGACATTCTGGAGTCAAACGGCTCCTCGTCCATGGCGACCGTCTGCGGGGCATCACTCGCCCTCATGCAGGCTGGCATCTCGATCAAGGGGGCCGTTGCGGGCGTTGCGATGGGGTTGGTGAAGGAGGGCGACAACTACGCTATTCTCTCGGACATCGCGGGTGCGGAGGATCATTATGGTGACATGGACTTCAAGGTCGCAGGAACCCGAAAGGGCATCACGGCCCTTCAGATGGACATCAAGATCATGGGGATCACACCGCAGATCATGAGGGAGGCACTGGAGCAGGCTCGACGTGGCCGCCTCTACCTGCTGGACCATATGGACGCGGTGATCTCCGGAGCGAGCCAGGAAAAATCAGCCTTTGCACCTCGTATTCACACACTGCAGATCCCAACCGACAAGATTCGCGATCTCATTGGTCCCGGAGGTAAGGTCATCCGCGGGATCATCGATGCGACGGGCGTGAAGATCGATGTGGACGATAGCGGTCGCGTCAACGTCGCGTCGAGCGATGCCGACGGACTTGCCCGAGCTATTCAGATGATCTCCGACCTGACCGCCGTGCCGGAGCCCGGTAAGACTTACCTCGGAAAGGTCGTTCGCATCGCCGAGTTTGGCGCCTTTGTCGAAATCTTTCCTGGCACTGATGGACTTCTCCACGTCTCCGAGATAGCAGAGCACCGCGTCAAGGAGGTGAAGGATGAACTCCGCGAGGGTGATCAGATCCTGGTAAAGGTGCTTGCCATCGAGGGAAATCGAATCAAGTTGTCGCGAAAGGCGGTACTTCGTGAACAACGTGCGAAGTTGGGCCTTCCAGAGGTAGCGCCGAGCGCCTCCACTCCTCCCAATGAAGTACCAACTTCCGCCCTTATCGCGGACGAGCCCGGGATTGATGAGGAGGATTTCGAAGACGGCGTGAACGATTCAGAGGCAGAGGAGCCCAACTTCAATCGGGCCGATGATGCTCCTGTTGTTGCTGGTGTGACGACTCCGCAAGGGGGGGCAGGTGATGGCGGCCAGCGTCGCCCCGGCGGCGGTAGCGGTCGCCGGCGAAGGGGTGGACGGAGGCCAAGTGGTCCGGGAGGAGCGCCGCCCCGCAGCAACGGCGGACAGTAGATCAAGCCTGAGCCCGCATTCAGACAGGAAGGGAACAAACGGATCGGCCTGCGATCTCTCAACCGAGACCTCGCGGGCCGATCGGCTTTTGCTGGAGGGGAATGAGCAAACGGAACGCTGCGATCCTGGTGATCTACCTGGGCCTCGCCGGTTCGGTCTGGGTGCTTCCGCTTGCCTCACCTTCCACTCTGCCTGACGCTGAGAGCGAAATGCTGGCCATGTTGCTCCTTGCAGGAGGGGCGGGGCTGACGGGGCTCCGGTGGGAAAGGGCTAGTCTTCGCAGTGTTTGGCAGGCGATCGGTTCGGGGCTGCTGCTGTTTGGTCTGCCGGCGCTGCTACTGGAGCGCTCGGACATGCAGCTTCCGGCGCTGACGGAAGTGGCTCTGCTGGCGCTAGTTCCTGTGGTTCTGTTGGTGATCTCGGCGACACGGGGGTCAAGCGGCGGTGAATTCCTTGGCCTGCTTGGGGCGGCGCTGGCGGGCCTTGCAGGTGCGTTCCTTCTGCTTCCCGCCGATCCTGCGCTGCTGCTCCAACGGCCTGCTGCGGGAGTGCTCTTCGCGATGGTGATTCTGTCGGTCGCTTTGGAAGTTACTTCGCATCTATCGGCGCCAAGTCTATGAGCCTGAGGCAGTTGTTGGTTCTAGCGACCGGTCCGAGTCTAGTGCTCTCAGGGGTGGTGGGGGTCTTCCGGCACAGTGGCTGGGCGGTGCCGGGCCGACATGAGATTCCAGGTCTGCTCTGGCGCGGGTAGCGGAGATGGTGCTGCTTGTGTACCTGATCAAGGCTATGGCACCGGTGGCTCTGGCGGCGAGGTGTCTTCTGGTTCCGTTGATCACGGCTGCCGAGGGCTTCCTGTATCTGAGGCCAGCGATGAGTTGGCGACAGGTGATCGGGATCGCCCTACTAGGTTTCGGATCGGCAAGGCTGCTGCTGCGCGGCGGGTCGCAGGAAGAACTTCGTATGTCACTCCTGTGAGCGCTTTTCGTTTTGGGTGGGCCCGGCTAGACTTCCTTATGGCAGCTTCCATGTATATCGTCGTCGAGGGCGAGGATCCGGGGTTCGACACCTTTGTTAACGGCCGATCGATGGCGCGGCATGAGGACGCTCTGGAAAAGCTGGCGTTGAGCGTTGGGGTGAGGCCCCTTATCGAGTTTTTTTCGGCGGATGAGAACTCGATGGCTCTGCTGATTGAGGAGGGGGCAGGGAATCAGGAGCTCATCCGGCAGCTGCCGCCGCCGCAGTGGTACAGGGCCAACGACGGTCTGCTGACGGTGCGGACGCTGATTGCGACGTTGCGGGCGGAGCCGCAGCAGCTTGGCAGTGAAGGCGAGAATGTCTTGTCGGAGCTGGAGGAGTATGCGCGGGTCCTCGAGAAGACGGATGCGCGTGGTTTGCGGTGGCATCTGGCGGTAAGCTGGCGTTAGGTTGCGAATTTGCAGGTGGGTACCCCCCTCCCCGGGTACTTTGCTTCAACTTCCCTCGAATGAACGAACTAGAGAATTTCCTGGCGTAAAATCCTCAGTTCAAAGGGATTACGGGTAAAATCCTGTCCCGCATAGGTTTAGCTGCCTCCTCCTTACGGCTCAGAGGGCGGGTCTGCGCCTTGTGCCGGTCTCCTGGTCAAGGCACCGTCCCATGGGCTGACAGTTCGTCCGACGATCGCGAAGGCCAGAAGCGTAGCGCGGCTCCCCAACACACCCAAGTTAAATGTCGTTGGCAGATAGATGCCCGATAGCTACACCCGACCCAAACAGCACAGCGGATAAGACACCCAACTGCCATCTCCCATAGAGGACATAAAGGGCCAGTAGAGGGCACCTACAGCCATCGGAACTTAACCTGAATTCATGGTACGAGGTCTGCGGGGGTAGTTGCGCCAAGCCTCGATCAACAATCTGTGCTGGCGATGCGGACTCGGCAACAATCGCAACTTGGGCTAGTGGGCGAGGAGAGCTACGCCCACACAGACGAAGATGGCGGCGAGCCAGCGGCGGCGGTCTACGTTCTCGTGCAGGAAGAATCTCGCGGCGAAGGCGTTGCCGATGAAGGTAAGGGAGGCGCTGGCGGGGGCGGCGAGTGAGACGTCGACGCGCGAGAGGGTGAAGAGCAGGGTGAAGAAGGAGAGCGCCATGGAGAGGACGCCAAGGAGGAACATGGGGGAGGAGACGACGGCGCGGATGGCACCCGCAAGGCCGGAGTGGGCGCGGATCAGGTCGAGATCGCCGATGCGGCGCATGGCCCCGGCGGTGAGAACGTCCCCTGCGACCGCGGTGGCGGCGACGGCGAGGATGGTGGCCCAGGTAAGAAAGAGGCTGGTTTCGGGGTGGTTCATGGACGGTGGGTGATGGTGAGTTTGTGGTTCATACGTGGGGCTTTTCGATGACGCCGGCGAGAGGATCGACAGGAAAGGTGGGTGGAGGGGGGTGCTCGGTGAGTGAGGGGCCGTTGGCGACGAAGCCGACACCGCAGACGATGAGGAGGATGCCGGACCAGCGGAAGAGGCTGATGTGCTCACCCAGCCAGAAATGGGAGAGGAGGGCGACAACGACGTAGCCGAAGGCGGTGGCGGGGAGGACGAAGGTGAGGTCGGCCCACGAGAGCGCGGAGAGGTAGCTGGCGAAAAAGCCGAGGAGGCAGAGGATGCCGGCGACCACCCAGGGGTTGGCGAGGGCGTGGAGCAGGAGGCCGAGGTGTTGGAGGCTAACGGGGCCAACCTGGGACATGCCGTGGGAGAGGAGGGTGTCTCCGACGCTGGCGGTGAGCATGACGGCGAGGAGGATGAGGTAGCGGGATGGGGTTAGGGTGTGGGCCATCAGATCAGCTCAAAGCCTTGCAGCCGCGACGCTTTCTTGTCAAAGGTCAAGGTCGAAGTGCACCCTGCCCCAAGGCCGAGAGCGCCAATGAGGGCGTCGGCGAAGGAGCCCTGGCCCGTCTTCTGGGCGAGCATCGCCACGTAAACCTCTCTTTCGCTTTGAACAAAGAGTGTCTCTATCTGAAGGAATCTTTCAACAGCTTGCGCTGTCTGGAGCTTGGTGAATCCGTAGCCGCTCTCAAGAGCCCAGACCAGCTCCAATATGGAGGCCAAGCTTATAAAGCCTGGTTCCTCATTGGTGCAATGCTCTTCGATGAGCTTCTTGGCTTTTGGCGTCTGTAGAGGATCGTCTCTGGTGATATAGCGAACCAGGATGTTTGTATCGAGACCGGTCATCCGGCTTTCTTGACTGGCTTCCCATGTCTGAATCGGACTGTAGCTCCCTCCGCAATCGCTGCATCCATCTCTTCGAGGGAGAGCGGCGGTCGGGACGAACGGAGCATCCCGTATAAAGCGGAGGCCGGGAGTATGGGAAGTATGGCCACGGTGCCGTCCGGGTTGAAGAAAAATTTGACGCGGTCGCCTGGTTGGAGGTGCAGGTGGTCGCGGACGGCCTTGGGGATGGTGGCCTGGCCTTTACTGGTGAGGGTGGACTGCATAGTATTACGTATTATAGGCGAGTAATACTCGCGCGATTTGTGCCGTACAAAAAAGAACGGCTGGATGGCGCCAGCCGTTGTGGTTTCGCGACGTTCGGAACGGTGTTGATAGGTTGGGCCTTCAGCCCTCTTCGAGAGGTGGGCTCGATACCTGGGCTGGTATAGTACGGGCCGTTGGCCCTCTTTCAATGATCTATACCTTCGCGAGTACGGCTGCGGGGCAAGAGTACGGCTCTTCCCCACTAAAGCAAGAGAAAGCTACCTGTTACTGGGCAGCGGAGATTTGGAGTTGAGTCATTTTCTTTGATAGAAGACGACCGTAAATCCTAAGCCACAAATGCACCTACAGGTAATTAGCTCTAGGCGTTCATGCTGACGGATTCCTGTTGTTTGAGGGCGTTCTCTTCGGCTTTGGCGCGGGAGGCTTTGTTGCGTTGGGAGCGGAGCTTCATGAAGGCCTTGGCTTCGACGTAAAGGCGGGGGACGTCGCGGTTGACGACGGCCTTCCAGACGACGCGGAAGGCGGCCTTGGGGCGGAAGTAGTATTCGTCGTAGAACTTGTGGACCATCTCCATGACGTACTCGACGGGGAGGCCGGGGTACTCGATGTGGGCCATCTGGTGACCGCCGCCATCCTGCATGTTTTCGTTGGTGATGAAGCCGTTTTTGTGGGCGAAGTCATAGAACTCGGTGCCGGGGTAGGCGTGGGCGATGGAAACCTGGATGGTCTCGCAGTCGAGGGTCTTGGCGAAGTCGATGGTGTTGCGGATGGACTGGCGGGTCTCGCCGGGGAGGCCGAGGATGAAGTCGGCGTGGATGATGAGGCCGAGGTCGTGGCAGTCCTTGACGAAGTCGCGAGCGCGCTCGACTGTGGCGCCTTTTTTGATGTTCTTAAGGATCTGGGGGTCGCCGGATTCGAAGCCGACGATGAGGAGGCGGCAGCCGGCGTCTTTCATGGCTTTGAGGGTGTCGCGGTCGGTGGTGACGCGGCTGGTGCAAGACCAGGTGATGCCGATGGGCTTGAGCTTGGCGCAGAGTTCGATGGTGCGGGCCTTCTGGATGTTGAAGGTGTCGTCGTCGAAGAAGAACTCTTTGACGTGGGGGAAGTTCTCCTTGGCCCAGGCCATCTCGGCGGCGACGTCATCGGTAGATCGCTTGCGCCAGGCGTGGCCGGAGAGGGTCTGGGGCCAGAGGCAGAAGGTGCACTGCGCGGGGCAGCCGCGGGTGGAGTAGAGGGCGATGTAGGGGTGGAGGAGGAAGGGGACGTTGTAGCGGGTGACGTCCATGTCGCGCTTGTAGATCTTGGTGGCCCAGGGCATGGCGTCGAGGTCTTCGACCTGGGGGCGATCGGGGTTGTGCTGGATGGTGCCGGAGGCGTCCTTGTAGGAGATGCCGAGGATTTCGTTGAGCGGCTTTCCGTTGGCGAATTCAACGACGGAGAAGTCGAACTCGCGGCGGCAGACGAAGTCGAGGACGGGGCACTCGTTGAGGGCGCGGTCGGGGTCGGTAGTGACGGGGGGACCGACGAAGGCGATCTTGATGGTGGGATTGGCGCGCTTGATGGCCTCGGCGAGGGCGTGGTCACCGGTCCAGCCGACGGTCGAGGTAAAGAGGACGAGGAACTCGTAGCTCTTGGCGATCTCGATGGTCTGGTCGGCGGAGATGTGGTGGGGCGGGGCGTCCAGCAGCTTCGAGCCCTCGAGCATGCCGGCGGGATAGGCGAGCCAGACGGGGTACCAGTAGGACTCGATCTCGCGGGTAGCGGGCCAGCGGGAGCTGGCGCCGCCGTCGAAGTTTTCGAAGGAGGGCGGGTTCAGGAGCAGCGTCTTGAGAGGTGCCATGGGTGAGATAAGTTTACCATTTTGCAAAGGGTTGGAGGTGGGCGGGCGTGTATTCGGGAGATACCCGATGCCTATTCGGGAGATACCCGAGGGCGTGGGAACGCTCCTCTTTGGACGAGTTTTGGGGCGGTTGGATGCAGGTTTTGTGCGAGCGGGTGGTGGGTGGTCAGGGCTGGGCCGCGACGGTAAGGCTTGAGGAGGGGGGGCGGGTCTGATTTTGGGAGGCGGACTTGAGCCAGGCTTCGAGCTCGCCGGTTTGACGGAGCAGATTGACCTGGGCCTGGCGCATCTGGAAGCGGGCGTCGAGAACGGCGAGGAACTTTTCCCGTTCGGCGATGCGGGAGTTCTGCTCGTCTTTCGGAGTCATCTGCGGGCCGTTGGGGTTGCCGGCGTTGAGCTGGATGAGGAGGACATCGAGTTGCTGTTGCGCGAGCTGCTGGTCGAGGCTGGCGATTTCGGCGCGGGCGGCGAGCTCTTGTGTTACACGTCCGACGCGGAGTTGGCCTTCGGTGAACTGATTGCGCGCCTGCTCGGCCTCCCGCTGAGCGTGGACGGCATCGGCGGCGGACTCCCGGGCTTTGGCTTCGTGGCCCAGGTCGAAGAAGGGGACGCTGATCTCGATGCCGATCTCTGCGTTGTTCTGCTGGAAGCGCTGGTAGTAGAGGTCGTAATTGTTGTATCGGGCGAAGCGGCTGTATTTGGCGCCGAAGGCCACCTGCGGACGGTAGAGGTAGCGAGCATCGCCGAATGCGATCTCGCGTTTTGCCTGGGCGTTGGCGAAGGCGGCGGCGATGGCTGGGGAGAGGGCGGTGGCGGCGGTGGGGGTCGTGGGCGGGAGGTGGGCGGAGATCTCGGGAATACTGGCGGGGATGGTGACTAGGGTTTCGGCGGGTAAACCAGTGAGGTGAGCGAGACGGAGCTTTCCGATGGCCTGCTCATCCTCGGTGTGAAGCAGATTGAGGCGGAGCTGGGCGGAGGAGAGCTGGGCCGTGGTGAGGTCGATCGGAGTGTCCTGGCCGGCGTCGAGGCGGGTCTGGATGATGGTGACGAGGGCGTTGGCAGAGTCACGCTGCTGATTGAGGGCAGAAAGGCGATCACGGTCGCGGTCGAGCGCGATGTAGGTGAGGACGGTATCCTCGGCGACGGCCTGGCGAGCATCCATGAGCGCGAAGTTGGCGGCGACGAGACCTGAGCGCGCGGCCCGGATGTAGTCGCGTTGAGAGAAGTTGAAGAGGAGGGATTGCGTCGTGAAGTTGAAGATAGACGGCTCGCCGATGGGGAATCCGTAGGAGTAGCCGAGGCCCGAGCCGCCGACGAGGTTGGGGATGTAGACGTCGCGAGCTTCGGAGAGAGCGGCCCGAGCTTTTTCAACGTCGGCCTCGGCGAGGCGGACGCGTGGGTTGCTGCGGAGGGCGAGGTCTACGGCGGTGGTGAGTGATATCTGCGCGCGTGCGGTCGTCGCCGATGCAAGGGCGATGGTGACGACGGCTAAGGTGAGGCGGGCGAAGCGCATCATGCGAGGCGGGTGAGACTTCTTCATCGTACTGCCTGCCTGTTGGGGCTCACGATACCGGATGTAGTTCGACGCGGTAGGCGAGCCAGGAGGAGAGGATGAGCGAGCGGAGATGTTGCGTTGTTGGGGGGTCATCGAAGCTGGTTTGCCTGTTTGGACGGAACTGAAGCAAGGTTGCGAGCTGGGGGGAAGTTGGGTGCAAGGGTAAGGGCGGCAGCGTACTCGCGGCTGGCGGAGGCGAGGTCTCCGGAGCGGGTGAGGAGGTCGCCGAGTTGCAGATGCACTTTGAAGGCGGGAGCGGCGTCGGATCTCGCTGGGGAGGCGAGATACTCCCGGAGAAGATCGCGGGCGAGGTCAGGGACCCGGCTGGCTTCGGTGAGGACGCTGGCGGCATCGACGAGGGTGGGGCCGCGGAGGATGTCAGCGGCGACTCCGGAGCGTACGGCGGAGAGGGCCTGGTCGGGCTGGTGGTGGCGAGCGTAGAAGGCTCCGAGGTCGATCCAGGCTGCGGAGTTCCACCGCTCCCGGAGACTGGCCTCCGTGGCCTGGCGGAACTCGGATTCGGCGGTGGTCTGATCGCCGTTCGCTTCGGCGAGGAGGGCGAGGATGCGGTGGCTCTGGGCCTCTGCGGGCGGTTGGTTGAAGGAGTGGAGCATGGCGGCGAGGCGGCGAGCCTTTCCGGAACCACCGCCAACGATGGCTGGAGCGGCGACATAGAACTCGCCGAGATCGCCGGAGGCGGAGAGATTGGTGGGATCGAGACGTACGGAGCGTTCGAAGGCGTCACGGACCTTGCGAGCGAGGGAGAAGGCAAAGAGGGGGCTGGCGGAGCTGGCTTTCATGCCGTAGGCGCGGCCGGGCCAGAGCTGGGCCTCGCTGCTGGAGGGAGCGTTGGCGGCGGCTGCCTGGCACTCCGAGATAGCCGGGTCGGCTTTCTCCTCCGCATAGAACGCGCGACAGAGGAGAAGGTGAGCGCTGGCATCGGAGGGATGCTGGGTGAGCCAGGAACGGAGAAGTCCGGCCGCGTCCTCGACACGGCCCTCCCGCAGAGCGAGGTCGGCGGACGGGACCTGTGCGCGGGTGGGGAGCGCGAAAAAGAGCAGAAGGAGGAGAGGGGGGAGGAGACGGAACGGCCGGAGCATTTTATTCGACCGACTTCACCTGCATGCCGTTCGCGAGGTCCCGGTTGCTGGTTGCGGTGAGGGCGACTGTGTCCTTATCGCTGAGGCCGGCCGCGATCTCGACGCGGGTAAGGTTCACGACGCCGACCTGGACGGGGGTACGGACGAGCCGGCGATTAATCACGCGGTAGACGAAGTTGCTATTGCTCTCGGTGTGGAGAGCTTCGCGAGGAATGCTGAGGGCGTTGAAGCGCTGCGAGGTTGTAACGGTGACGGTGACGTTGGTGTTGGGGAGGAGGTCGCCATGAGCGTCGTCTACGGTAATGAAGCACTCTCCGACATTTCGGGTGCCGTAGGTGATGACCGTAGTGGGTGCGACTTCGATGTGTCCATGCCAAGTCTGTTTGGGCCTGGCATCCCAGACGATTTTGACGGCCTGACCGGGGGCGAGCTGACCAATCTCGGGCTCATCGAAGTAGGCGCGAACACGGATCCTGTCGAGATCAGCGAGGTCGAGAAGGTCTTCGCCCGCGGGTACAAAGTCGTACGCGCTGACGGGAATGGCATAGACGGTGCCGGGGTAGGGGGCGCGAACGTTATATTTCGCGTAGTCGACCTCCGCGGCCGCAAGCGCCTGCCGCGACTCGGCGATCTGCGCGGCGCTTTTGCTGCGATCGTTCTCGCTGTAGCGTTGTGCTTGACGGAGCTGCGCCCCAGCGAGGGCGGCATCGGCGTTTCGCAGACGTTGCTCGGCGGCTGAGATTTCGGCCGCCGATGCGGCGCCTTTCGCCTGAAGCGCCTGCAGGGTGGAGAGATCTCTTGCGGCCTGTTCCTTCCCGAGACGAGCGCGGCCGAGGTCCCCGGAGATGCTGTTCCGTTCTTCCTGAGTTCCACCCTGCTGGAGATCGTTAGCATTCGCCTGCGCGGTTCGGAGGTTGGCGGTCGCGGAGGCTATGCGGGAGACGACTTCAGCGTCGTCCAGCTGAAGGAGCGGATCTCCGGCACGGACCTTCTGCCCTATATCGACGAAGACACGCTTTACGACGCCGGGTGCGGGAGCATGCGCCTGAAAGATCTGCAGGGGCTCGACCTTGCCGTTGGTTGAGATGGAGCTGAGGAGATTTTCCCGGGTCACTGGCGAGACACGAACTTCGACTGTCTCGCGGGTAAAGGAGTGGATGGCGAAGATTCCCAGAACGCCAAGGACAGCGACGACGGATATCGAAAGTGCGAGGCTGCGGTGTTTTGGTTCAACCGTGGTCATGTCGTCGAGTCGCAGTATATAAGACTGCCCATGCGCGGATTCGATGCAGAAGATCAGCGGCGACTGGGTGTCAGGAGGATGACGAGGGTTGTTTGCGGGACTTTTCGATGCTGAAGAGGTCAAGTTCAAGGCCGTTAAACCAGGGCCCTGAGCGTTTGCGAAGACGATAGGCGAGATCGACGGACGCGCCGGAGATCAAGGCGAGATCCTTGCAGCGATCAGGCCAGTGGATGGCTCTGCTCCAACCGATAGCCTGCAAGGGAGGGCAGCCCGGTGAGGGAACGAGCTGCAGGCAGACATGGCGATCTTTGATGAGACGGATGGGAGCGGCGAGGACCAGCGAGCGGGTGGTGAAGAGAGGCTCGGGATGGCCATTGCCGAAGGGAGCGCAGCGGTCGATCCATTCGCAGAGATCGTCGGTCAGCGAGTCGGGGGGAAGTTCCGCGTCGCAGGGGATCGGTGGAGCGAGGAGGTCGCCAGTGAGGATGGGTGCGCCGTGCGAGCGCAGACGGTCACGGAGGAGAGAGACGTGGGGGGACGGGAGGGAGAAGCCAACAGCGTGGGCATGACCTCCGAAGCGGGTGAAGAGGGTTCCCGCAGGTGCCTGGTCGCAGGTAAGGGCGTGAACGGCGGCGAGGGCGTCGAGGAGGTGGAAGCCGGCAATGGAGCGGCCGGAGCCGTGAGCCTGCGAGGAGCCTTCCGGGCCGGAGGTGTCGTGGGTGAGCACGAGGGCGGGACGGCCGGTGCGATCGACGATGCGGGATGCGAGGATGCCGAGGACACCGCGATGCCAATCGGGATGATCGAGGACGATGGTCTCGGCGGGGAAGTGGGCTCCGCCCGAGAGGAGGTTGGCGAGGCGCTGCTCGATGTCGTCGAGGGCTTCGCGTTCGGTCGAGCGGCGGGCCTGGTTGAGGCTGTCGAGCTTGTGGGCTAGATCGGTGGCGCGCTGGGGGGAGCGGGTGAGAAAGAGCTCGATGACGTCGTCCGCGATGTCCATGCGACCGGCGGCGTTGATGCGGGGGGCGATGCGGAAGCCTACCTCGGTGGCGGTGGGCGGGCGATCGAGGGGAAGATCGGCGACGCGCATGAGCTCGCGCAGACCGGGCTGCACGGGGTTGGCGAGTTCGCGCAGGCCGAGGGAGGCGATGACGCGATTTTCGCCGACGAGAGGGACCGAATCGGCGATGGTGGCGATGGCGACTAGTTTGAGAAAGGAGGGGAGCAGGCGGGTGTAGAGATGGGACAGGGTGGGTGCGGGATCGGGTTGCGATTTCGCGTGGGCGAGGAGCAGGGCGTGGGCGAGTTTGAAGGCGACGGCGGCTCCGCAGAGGAACTTAAAGGGGTAGGGGCAGCCAGGCTGGGCGGGGTTGAGGACGGCGAGCGCGTCGGGGAGACCGGCGTCGATGTCGGGGAGGTGATGGTCGGTGACGATGAGGTCAAGGCCGAGCGCTTTAGCTTCGCTGGCGGCGGCGAAGGCGCGAATGCCGGTATCGACGGAGATGACGAGGCGGATGCCGGCGGCGGCGGCTTCGGAGAGCCGGGCTCCCTGCATGCCGTAGCCCTCGCGGATGCGATGGGGGACGTGCCAGGTGACGAGCGACTGAGAGGGGTCGCGCTGGGAGATACGGTCCGGGCCCGAACGGTCGGGAGTGATGCGATCGATGGCGGTCTTCAGGAGGACGGTGGCGGTGGTTCCGTCGACGTCGTAGTCGCCGTAGATGAGGATGGGCTCGGCGGCGGCGACGGCCTGCTGGATACGGGCGACGGCTCGGTCCATGCCGAGCATGAGGTTGGGAGGATGGAGGTCGGCGAGGGAGGGGTGGAGGAAGGCTTCGGCCTGGGCGGCGGTGGAGATGCCGCGAGAGACCAGGAGGTGCGCGATCGCGGGAGGGCATTGGAGGTGGGCGGAGAGATCGCGGACGAGCTCGGGGTCGGCGGGGCGGAGATGCCACTCGAGGGGTTCTTTGCTGGGGTCGGGCAAGGTACGGGGATCCTTCGCTGCGCTTTAGGACGACAGCTCAAGAGGAAGATAACGGTATAGCGAGGGGCGGTCCATGTGGGCGACGGAGGTGAAGTGGGGAGATCCGCCTCTGCCTCCCCAAGATGCGCGTGTGCCTGGGCTTCAGAGCTTATTCGTCGTCGCTGTCGTCGACGACCATGCCGCCGAGTTCTGAGACGGTCTCCATAAGGTTCTGGAAGCGGTCGTACCAGTCGGTGGCGGTCTCGAACAGGAACATAACGCCCTGGTGGGCGAAGCCAAGTTGAAGATAGCCGATTTTGCCGACGTGCTTGACTAAGTATTCCGCATCTTCGATCTCGCCGGCTTCTGAGTCGGGGAAGTTTCCTTCGCGGATTTGTTCGATAAGGATGGACAGGTCGGACTTCTCGAGGATGACCTCGCTCATGGTGACGAAGGGTGCGCCGGAGGCCTTCGCGTGCTCGACGAAATCTTTCCAGCTGTCGGGGGTGTCCTCCTCGAAGAGGATGGAGGGAACGTCTTCGGTGACGAAGGCGGGGAAGCGGCGCATGCCGTGACCGGCGATGAACGCGATCATGTCGTCTTTGAGGGTGATGAGGTTGTCAGGTTGCATTGATCCCATTTTCGCAGATCGGTCCGGGGAGCGCGCGGGAGGGGCATCGGGATCGAGGTACGGAGGTCTGGAAGTGCCGGGTCTGGAGCCGGGTTCGGTGCGAGGTAAGAAACGCGCTTTCAAGGTGATACTATCTGGAAAAGTCCATGATTTTTTCTAGAGATTATGTAGGGTATCTGGCGCGGCAGACGGTGAAGCAGCTCATCGAAGCGAAGATGATCGAAACGACCAAGCCGCCCCTGGTGAATGAGCGTGTGGGCGCGGCGATGGTCGAGGAGATGTCGCTCGAGGACCGAATTAACGATGAGGTTCGCGTGATTCTGGAAGCCATCCAGGAGGACATGCGCAAGGGCGGGGTGAGCTATCCGGAGATGTTCAAGAAGGTCAAGATGAAGCTGGTCAACCAGTACAAGGCGGTGCTGTGAGGATCTCGCGCGACAAGTTGAATAAGCTGGCGCACACGATAGCGGATACGCTGGCGGAGATCGCGGAGGTTGACTTCAAGGAAGACCGAAACACGATTCGGCAGGAGGCGCGGAAAGCGCTGGAGAAGCTGCTGATGGAGGAACTGAAGATTGACACAGCGGCGCGGCAGAAGATTGCGTCCCAGCGAAAGATTATCCTTGAGGGGTCGCAGGAGTGGGACATCCTGTACCGGAAGTACTACAACGACGAGGTCAAGAAGCTCGGATTGTAGGGGAGATAAGCAGCTCATCAAGGGGCGATCGGCTGTTTGGGATGGAACCCGGCTTCGGACAAGTTGTGCGGGAGGGTTGAAGTGTTCGGCGGAGAATTTGGCTGATATACTTTGGCAAGTGGATGTGAGAGGCAAGTGCTCTGACTCCCCACGTCGTTGGATCGAAGTGGCGTTATGGTGTAACTGGTTAACACGTCGCCCTCTCAAGGCGAAGAGTTCGGGTTCGAGCCCCGATAACGCTACCAAACAGTCTTGAATGAAAGCGAACCTGCGCTTCGTTTGTCTCCGTGACGTACCGATTCTGTTTTACACTTAGGAAGGGGCTGTTCGTGTTTGTGCTGAAGACGACACTCGCCATTGCTGCCCATCAGTCTCGCCGAAAGTGGATTGCAAGTATTGGTCGGGCGACGCTGAGACCAGGATGCGCTTCGCGGCAACGAAAGAAGGCTGAGTCAAAATAGGGCTTCGCGATGCTGACGGCTGTGCCGTGGATTCGTGTAGGACAATGTTGCTGGCTGCGAGAGCCGATGACCTACGAAAGATCAGAAGGCTACGACCGTTCGCGGCTATAGATGCATCCCGTAGTGCGTTGCAGCTACCAGATGCCTTTATCACTGCCAGTGATCTTATGACCGATAGCGGCGGCACTTGCGAGCCAAGGCAGCAGACCGAGTCTTGCGCTGCTTTGCAGTTCCCGCTTGCGCAGCAAACCCATCATCTGCGAGCGATACAGGCCGACGGATTGCGGAAGGATTGGGACGCGAAGAAAACCCCGGCTGAAGTAGACGACATTGCCACTGAAGCGGGAGGAATCGGTCACAAACTTAGGCAGCTGGAGACCCGCGCTCCTGTATTGCCGGACGTAATCCGAGACGATGACCAGGTAGGTTGCGACGCCTTCCCAGATGCCGCAAGCCTGGGCCGAGGATCGCAGCTCTTCATAATCAACCTCTCCGGCATCGGCCAGCGTCGCGGTATCGATGATGTCACAGAGCCGAAAGTAGAAGTGGCGATACATGCGTTGCAGCGTTGAGATCATCAGGCGGTCCGAGGCTGAGGGTACATGAAACGTGTGGCCTTCCATCTGGAACGAACGAGCTCGTTGCGGAAGGCGCGAAGCCAGAACCAGCTGCTCTCCAGTTTGGCCTAGTCGCTGGATGTGAAATTCCACAGATTCAGGAAGTTCGGGAAGGTTGAAATTCCATTTACCCGCGAGCCGGTCTCCCCAGCTTCGAGAGGCGACCTGCGCACCGAACCGCCTCTCCATCAGGTCGCAGACAACGTGTGCGGGGGCGCTCGTGTAGAGGTCAAGGTCGCTGCCGAGATCGGGCCAATGATCGAGCGATTTGATGACAGTGACGTCAAGGCCGGCCTCGTCGAAGGCAACGCAGATGGTATCCAGGAATCTGATTGCCCTGAGGATGCGGGCACGTTCGGCGGCGATGGCGGTCGCTGCCCAATGGGCCCGGAGGTCGTCCTTGGTGTCGAGCATCATCGAGCGGACAATCTCCAGAGCACGCACGATGACGTGGTTTGAGTGGGCCAGGGCGACCAGACTCTTGAAATTTTCCTCAGTGATGTTCTGGAGCTCTGTCACCAGGGGCGAGAGCGAGGGATCTACGCCGACGGGTGAGAGCAGCAGGTGTGAGAGAACATTAATCGGCTCGGTCGAGAGACGTGGAGCGACTGACCTGGGCATATCGAAGCTGTCCATCAGATCTATCAGATTATTTGCGTGGAACTACTGCGGGGGTTGCTGGGCAGGAGAATCGGCTGGTGGCACGTCGGATGGAGGTTTCGGGGAAGATGTCTCGGGCTGGATCGGGCGGCCATCTCTGCGTTTCAGCTCGACAGGGGCGTTCTGCAGGCGCCGATTCTGAACGTAAGCGTCGATTTCGCCACCCACCTTCCCGGAACTTTCATTGGCGATGGTGTCGAGATGCTGTCCTTGCGCAGAAGATTGGGTTGCCGAGCCGACGCGCGCACCAGCATCGTCTGCCTGCTGAGCGGCGGAGTAGAAGAGCTTCGCAGTCTCGGGATCACCATCCCGCTCCGCCACATACGCGCGGTTGTTAAGTGTAAAAGCGCCTTGAGGATCGAGCGGAAAGGCCGCAAGGAAATCCTGCCTGGCTGCTCCCCAGTCGTTCCGATTGATAGCAGAGACTCCTCGGATTGCGAGCATAGCGGCACGGGCGCGAGGGAGATCTATGGTCTCCATACGTTTGCGCAACGTGCGCGCACTCTCCGCAGCCAACTCGCTGACGGGTTTTCCTCTCCACGAACGCTTGGGCGTGATCACAACCTGTTCTGAGGCTCGCAAAGCGGCAGCCTGATCGTAATACTTCAGCGCGGTTTCGAGGTCTCCCACGGACTCGGCGGCGACTCCCAGATTGTTCAGGGTGAACGAATTTCGCGGATCGAGTGTCAGTGCCTGCTCGAGAAGGGCAGCAGCCTCAAAGCCGCGATCCTGCGACAGCAGCTCGATGCCGAGGACGTTTATTCGATTGACGCGCATCGGCGTATCTTTGGAGGTGCCAAGCGCGTACATCATCGGCTTTCCTTCCAACTGCTTGGTGTCGGTGCGATCGATGATGGCATTGCAGCTCTGTTCGGCCGCGAGCTTATAGAATTTCTCTGCGCGATCTAACTGGCCGTGTAACTCGGAGACGTAACCAAGATTGGTCAGCGTAAAGGGGTCGACAGGATCGTAGAGGTAGGCTTTGTAGAAGAACCCCTCTGCCTTTTCATACTGATGTTTCAGAACTGCGTCAACGCCTTCGCGATTAAGGCGCTGCACCGGCGTGAGCTCGGTGTGGCGAGGAATTGTGATCTTTAGATCACGTGCAAGGGATACTGATGGAGCCGCGCTGATGGCGAATCCGACCATTGCGATCAATTTATGACGGGTCCCGGGCATGTGTACGCGACTCACCTTCTAACTATAACGACGGACACAGTTCCTGTCTGATTTATTTGATTCACTGCGGCAATTTGGCTTTAGCTCGTTGCCCAAAATGGCACAGATGATGGAGTAACTTTGTCGTCCTACTATTCGTTTCTACGGTGGTAAGCTCGTCCTGATGATTCGTTTTTTCGCTGCCGTTACGCTCAGCTTGGTCGGAATGCCTCAGGCGATGCCGGAAGGACGAGCGGCTCAGCAACAGGCGTCGCCCCCGGTAAGCACACCAGCGACTCCGTCTGCCTTGCCGCCGATTCCCAAAGGGAGAAGTACCGTGATCGGTGGAAAGATCGTCGGCGTCGACCCGGTGCGCGATGAGTTCATCCTGAAGGTCTTTGGCGGCCGGTCGATGAAGCTTGTTTTCGACGAACGCACGGAGGTGTTTCGCGATGGGGTACGAATTCCCCTGCTCAAGCTGCACTCGGAGGATCACGCGTCGGTGGAGACGACGCTGGACGGCACGAAGATCTTTGCTCTCAGGATTCACATGCTGTCGAAACTGCCAGAAGGCGAGTACCAAGGACAGGTACTCAGCTATAACAGGCAGACCCAGGAGATCACCCTTAGAGTCGCTTCCTCGCAGAGATCCATCACGCTTCGTGTTCCCTCCGGCACACCGATCATGCGTGTTGACCAGGATCCGTCTTTGGTTCAGCAAAGTGGGATGTCGGATCTATCCCCTGGAGCACTTGTCAGGGTTACGTTTTCGAGTGGGACTGGTGGGCAGGGCGTGGCCACTGAGGTCAACATTTTGGCTAGCCCCGGCTCAGTAGCGATTTTCAGGGGCAAGCTATCGTTCCTCGATTTGCACTCCGGTCGGCTTGTGATTGTGGACCCGACAGACAACGAAAGCCACGACATTGTCTACGATGCGTCACGCTTTCCGGTGAGCAGCCAGCTCCACGAGGGGATGGATGTAATGGTGACCACGAGCTTCGACGGATCCCGCTATGTGGCTAACGCAATAGCTTTGCAGTAAGTGAGGCATTTGCGGGATCGGTGCAGCTGTTTGCGATCGTCTCCACGAAGGCGGTAGGTGGGCGGAAGAGTCGCTACGGAGCAAAGCTCTTTGGGGTGCAAGGGTCGTATCCTAACGAACCAGCGGAGACAGGAGTGGGCGGTGATGGCGGCGCAGCCCAAGGGGCGCCGGTGAAGTCGAAGAAGTCGAGCAGATTTGGCTGCGCGGCGTCGTGTGGGGTCAGATACGTGGAATGTCCGATGAAGCGGTCTTCCACGAACTTGAGCACCGCCGTATGGTCCATCGGAGCGTGAGAGACGTAGTGCTTTCGGGTGAACGGGGACACGACGAAGTTTGGAACCCGGAAGCCTAGCTGTGCGGAAAAGCCATTCACGGCCGCAGCATCGGTGGGATGACTTCCAGTATCATCAGGCGGGTGCAGGTCGCAATGGAGTGTTGCAGTCCCACCGGTCGGCACGCAGGGTCCGTACCCGTCGGCGGGCACGGTGATGGCTCCGATATCCGGTATGTTTGCCTTGGATGTGCTGCCGACCGTCGCGCCACTAAAATCATTGGAATGGCCGGGCGCCGGCGGCACATGGTCATAGGGGCCTCCGCCCTCGTCGTAGGCCAGGAAGAACACGGAGTCCTTCCAAGAGGGACTGACCATCAGCGAGTTGACGACTTTCGCGACCTGTTGCTGGCCCATAAGGATAGACTGCCCGGACCCGGGATGCTCGTCGTTCTGACCATAGCCGGCTTCGATGAATGCGAAGCTGGGCAGGGTGCCATTGGTGAGATCGGTATAGTACGTCGATAGCGGCGCAATGTGTTTTGGATCGATGCAGAAGGAGTTCGAAGCATCTCCAACCACGCTCGACGGCTGTGTCGGAGCTTTGCAGGAGGTGCCGGATGGGGGGACGTAGAGGTACTGGTACGAGTAGCTCAGATACCCAAAGATAGTGGCCGGATACTGAGCGGACACGCCACCAACGCATTCATCCGCCTGGAGGCAGGCACCCTGGGTCACGGTGTAGTAGATCTTCCAGGTGACCTTTGCCTGATCCAGTTCCCCAAAGATGTTGGGTATGTCGAGCTGAGGGAGGTGGTCGTCGTTACCTGGATCAAAGGCCAGGCCCTGCGTTGTGCCTCCCGTAAACGTTGCGATGCGATTTGGAATGCTCTTGCTTGAGACCGGTGAAAACCAGCGATCGGAGACCGCAAATTGCGAGGCCATGTAGTAGTAGTAGTTGAGAAAGTCCTGGTCGTAGTAGCCCATGGAACGCTGACCGGTTGTGTCGGTCAAGGTTCCGGAGCATAGTTTGCCATTGGAGCTTGCGCAGAAGTTCGCGTAGTTCTGGGCTGTGTGGACAAAGCCATCCATAAGAATCGGACGCGTGGTGCTGAAGTCAAAACGGCTGACATCCCCGTAGCTCTCCAGCCACGACGAAGTCAGATCATCGACACAGCTGCTAGTGAACTTGAAAGGCGAGAAGTGTGCGCCTTGATCGTTTTGGTTGCTGATCTTATTCAGCTTGTCATCAATCCCGTCCACCGCGTAGACAACTCCGTCCGCGCCAGTGGTCCAGCCATTCTTCGCTCGATACGGGTTCAGGAAGCCGAAATAATTGTCAAAAGTATGGTTTTCCTGGAGCATGAGAATCACATGCTGGACGGATTGGAGGTTGCCTGGCGGGATCACGGTGACGGTCGCGGTAGCTGAGGCGTTGCCAGCGGCTCCGGTGGCGGTGGCGGTGTAGGTGGTGGTGGCGGAGGGGGTAACCGTCTGGGTTCCGCCGGTCGCGGTGAGGGTGTAGGTGCTGCCATCGCTTCCAGCTACGGTGACCTGGGTGGCATTGGCGGCGGTGACCGTGAGGGTCGAGGATGCGCCGGCGGAGATGGAGGCGGGGCTGGCGCTGATCGTGACTGTAGGCGGGGTGGGGGTGACCGTGACGGTGGCGGTGGCGGTGGTTTTGCCAGCGGCTCCGGTCGCGGTGGCGGTGTAGGTGGTGGTGGCGGAGGGGGTGACGGTCTGGGTACCGCCGGTCGCGGTGAGGGTGTAGGTGCTGCCATCGCTTCCAGCTACGGTGACCTGGGTGGCATTGGCGGCGGTGACCGTGAGGGTCGAGGATGCGCCGGCGGAGATGGAGGCGGGGCTGGCGCTGATGGTGACTGTAGGCGCGGCCGGGGTGGGGGTGACCGTGACGGTGGCGGTGGCGGTGGTTTTGCCAGCGGCTCCGGTTGCGGTGGCGGTGTAGGTGGTGGTGGCGGATGGGGTGACGGTCTGGGTACCGCCGGTCGCGGTGAGGGTGTAGGTGCTGCCATTGCTCCCGGCTACGGTGACCTGGGTGGCGTTGCTGGCCGTGACGCTGAGGGTCGAGGATGCGCCGGCGGAGATGGAGGCGGGGCTGGCGCTGATGGTGACTGTAGGCGCGGCCGGGGTGGGGGTGACCGTGACGGTGGCGGTGGCGGTGGTTTTGCCAGCGGCTCCGGTTGCGGTGGCGGTGTAGGTGGTGGTGGCGGATGGGGTGACGGTCTGGGTACCGCCGGTCGCGGTGAGGGTGTAGGTGCTGCCATTGCTCCCGGCTACGGTGACCTGGGTGGCGTTGCTGGCCGTGACGCTGAGGGTCGAGGATGCGCCGGCGGAGATGGAGGCGGGGCTGGCGCTGATGGTGACTGTAGGCGCGGCCGGGGTGGGGGTGACCGTGACGGTGGCGGTGGCGGTGGTTTTGCCAGCGGCTCCGGTCGCGGTGGCGGTGTAGGTGGTGGTGGCGGAGGGGGTGACGGTCTGGGTGCCGCCGGTCGCGGT
>JAABVA010000648.1_pt1 | contig 42407 bp, 41 predicted proteins | sample 5560331 | NCBI WGS metagenome assembly JAABVA01 (sample SAMN12812661, study PRJNA571458) | rock metagenome | isolation source: Antarctica rocks | place: Antarctica: Victoria Land, Mt New Zealand sud | collected 2016-01-07 | reverse complement strand
CACCCGCTGCTCCAACGACACATAGCTGAACATCCCATCCTGAAACCGCTCGTCTCCACGCATACCCGTAAGACGACCTCCACGTGCTCAGAGCCTGTGGATCGGTATCTATTTCAACAAGCTCCTAATGGCTTGGCTATTCGATAAAGCTATCAATTCAGACACGGCTTTTGTCACGATTAAGAGCGCAAGCGACTACCTACGGAGACGGGGAAGAGTCGAAATGGAGATCGAGTCAAAGAGCTGGCCGCTCGCCTGAGTCGCCTCACAGGTCTGGTGATCGGCATTGAGAGGCGCTCGAATGGAGCTACTCAGACGGTCATGCTTCCGATGATCGCATCATCGAATTTGCCGCATAATCTCACGGTTCAACTGAAGGCCGAAAACAATGGGCAAAGAGCATTTCCTGGTCTTGAGAATCCCTTTGGTATCCAGCTCGAGGAGCGCTTCTTCCAAGACATAAAGAAGCACCATGTGGCAATTCCGAGACGTTTGAAAAAGAAACGGTCTTCTTCGATCCGTACCTCTCGATGAATGACTATGCAGGGCTTGCACCCGCAATTGTCGAAGGCGCCGGTATCGAAGAACTTTCACCTGTCGCCCTGCCGCAGCTTTCGAGGAAGGGAGCGCTGGTTGAGATTATGCCGGAACTTTGCGGGCTTCTTGTAGTCGACCACGCTTCCTAACAAACTCGCTAACCTGAGGTTGGCCTGGCCGCTCCCAGGATCCCCCTGTGGGCAGAGGAGAACGAAATGTCGGAACAATTCAACAACAAGCTGTTTGAAGATTTTGGACCCAGAGGTGATCAAATGCCTGCAGCCGCGAGAGGTCAAGTTCGAGGTTGGACCTGAGATTGAGTTCCCGGGAATGCGATCGACAATCTATTCTTCATAGAATCTGGTATCGGATCGATGACGACGACCTTCGAAGACGGTTCTCAGCTCGAAGTAGGGAAGTTTGTTGGGAGTCTGTGATGGGCGCATCTGCCCTGATGGGCACAAGGCGGAGCCTGAACCGCGTCTGTATGCAGGCTGCAGGACACGGCTACTCCACCTTCTTAGAGAGCTACAGCGGAGTTCAAGCGATACGGCCAGCTTCATGACCTCGTGCAAGCAACGCAGTCTGCCGGATGGGATGCCAAGCACGACATCAACCAACGGCTGGCACGCTGGCTGCTGCTCTGTGCGGACCGCATCGGCAGCACCGACATGCATCTCTCGCACGAACTTCATCGCCGACATGCTTTGAGTCACCCGGTCGGGCGTAGCCCTGGCGGCGCAACAGCTTCGAGACCAGGGCCTGATCAAGTATCGCCGCGCACACATCTCGATACCGAACGGGAAGGCTTTGGAGACCAGGACCTGCGAGTGCTACCGGGTCGTAAGGGATCATCTCGACAACTACACAGAGTTCGACAGCGGTGTGGGCGCGTGACCTGACACTCGTTTTACAGTGCCTCTAGCGGTCTGTATGCCCTACATCGAACGCTTCCCTAATCTGGTCAAAAGTTTCTGCCGGGTCAACAGCGCCTTGCCAGATTCCCTGGGTCTTTGTGGCAGGAGGGAATGGTCTTGCAACTAAAGAAAGTAGACTTGTTTATGAGTCATGAAGCACTTTCTGTGTAAGGGACGAAACCTCCATCTTGCTGAACTTCTCCGATGGTTCCTCTGCTCTCCTCTTCCGAAGAGATCAAGAAAGTGGTCGCGAACCCCGGGGCAGAGATCATTCCCCAGGACGAAGTTCGCGACTGAAGGTCGAGCTTCCCACAGTCCCACTAGCTGATGTCTGGTATCGCACACAAGCAGCAATGCCTGGAGCGTACTACGTTGGCGGTGTGTACGGCTCGCAATTTTTTCGCTGAGGCCAGCGACGCTTCCCTGCGAACTCTCCAGGGAAGACGTGCAATGTGGCTCATCCGCTCACGAATCGTCTGCTTGACTCCATCTCCTCTGCCGGCGCACCGGAGTTTCTGAAACCTGGAACCGGTTCCGCTTCCGCTCAAGACGGTCATGTTCGAAGCCGGCCAGACTCCCAGGTACGTACACTTCCTCACGTCTGGCATTGCCTCCACGGTCACTGTCATGGGTGGTGGTGATGGGGTGGAGGTTGGGCTTACAGGACGCGAGGGCTTGCCTCAGGCACTTCATCTACTCGGCCCGGAGAGGGGCGACACGCGTGCCTTCATGCAGGTCGCAGGGACCGGCCTGTGTATGGAGTTCAAGCCATTTGAGCGGGAGTTCCGGCAAAACCCGGCTCTGAATGCCGCAGTCCTGCGGTACGCGCAATGCGAAGCGCTCGTGATGGGCCAGCTGGCTGCTTGTAACCGGCTCCATGAAATCGAAGAGCGACTAGCCCGGTGGCTGCTGATGGTCGCAGACAGGACTGGCGATCTCGCGATGGTGCTGACACAGGAACTTCTTGCCGAAATCCTCCGCACACGGAGATCCAATGTCACGATCTCGGCCAGCGCTCTGCAGCGCAGCGGCTTCATCGACTACAAGCGTGGGCACATTGAGATTCTCGATCGAGAGCGCATGGTAGACGCGGCTTGCGAACGTTACCCGATCACACGCAGGCTCTTGGTATCCCTTTCGTTGTTAAACCACGCCACTTTCCCGTGAGCTGAGCCATTTGCATTTCTCCTCCTAATCAAGTTCCGGCATCGCACTACCACCAAAGTAGCCAGTGATGAGGTGGGAGTACAGCGCCAAAGAGAGGCGGTGGAGAACGTCCGTATATGCCAGATAGCGCACAAAAGAACGATGAATGCGGGTGCTCAAGAGATTGTTAGCATAGCTGGCTAATGTTAGCGGAATGCTGAACTGCTGCCGTGTTCCGATCTTTAGCTGACCGGGACTAAATAATAAACTTGATAGCAAAGCACAGCGGTCTCTGACGATCTGGGTACGGTATCCGACATCATTGTGGGTCGAATCAGTCGCAAATGAGTACTATCGAGTGGTTAGCAATCTTGGCGCTTCTGCGCTCTTCAGAATGGAGCACACGCCGATAACGAACAGCACACAAATCGTCTTCTTGGATCGCTCTCGCATGAGAGCCGTGAGTTTCTGCTCGCCCGGTGCACAACTCTCTTTGCGTCTGCGGACACGGTGTTCTACGAACCTGACGAAACCCCACTCTATGGCTGGTTCCTGACTTCAGGGCTCGCTTCCACCATTGCCTTTACGACCGGGGGCGGAGCGACCGGCGTGGGCCGATGGGCAATGAGGGCGTGGTTGGTGGTCTCCATTTGTTGGGGCCGGCCTGCATACCAAGCCGCTGTTTCATGCAAGCGACTGGAGCTGCGCTGCGGATCGACTTTTCCGATTTACAGCAGGCGTTCTGGTCCTCAACCGAGATCCGCGCACGGTGCCTTGAACTCATCCAGGAGCAGGTCGCCATCCTTCAACAAAGCGCCGCCTGTCACCTCCATCATGAGGCGAGCGAGCGGCTGGCGAGCACGCTGCTTGTGCTGCAGGACCGCACGCAGTCAGAGGTTCTGGAACTGACGCACGAGCACCTCGCGAAGATGCTCGGCACACGGCGCTCGACCGTATCCTTGTTTGCTGCAGACTTCCAGAACAGAAAGCTGATCGTATATAGCCGTGGTCAGGTACGCATCCTAAACCGCCGCAAGCTGGAAGCGGCGGACTGCGGCTGCTATCCGATCAACCAACGACTGCATCGATCGCTGTATCGCCATGGGCTGCATGAGTAGCCCTCTTTGGATGGTGAACCAGGCCAGGACGGCGTAGCAGAGCTCCGTGATCGCTTACACCTTAGAGACTTAGGTCGATTCACAAAGGGAACATCGACGTACGCCCATCCACCACAGGAGCGTATGCATGGTGCCAACACGTGATCACGACAACCTTCGAGCATGGGCGGCCAAGCACAATGCTGTCCCTGCGCAAGTAAAGCCCATCATCTTCGGTCCCCAGCCGGCTATTTGTACTTCCTCATCGGAGGAGCACAAAGGGGTACCCGGCGCTAGAGCCCATCTCTTGGGAGCAATTCTTCGCTATCTTCGATCTGCTCGGGCTCGTCTTTGCCTGGGACGAGCGGTCTCAGAAGCCGTCCTGAACTCAGCGTCCGACTATCGGTTGGTACCGGAGGGTACCTCTGCGACTGTCTGGGCCTACCCGGGGGTCCCCTCAGAAAACGAACGATAGAGCACGTCTAGACCAGCTCGCTGGGCAAACGAAGCGACCTATTTCACGTCACTCAACGGCTTGCCGACAATCGAGAACTGTTTCTGAGAACCGACATGCTGATATTTTTGTGTCACCGTGAACAACGCCATGTTAGCGCTCAGCTGACGCCGGCGTATAACCGTAGAAAGCTACTTTTGGAGCGCAACAAGCAATCAGAGAGGTCGGCTGGCCAGTACGTCGCTCACGGCACTCGATGGCGAGTTGCGGAGCTAAGCTGCGCGGCAGGTGTTCCGGCTCTCAGCAAAGGGATGCCCTGATTTTTGCGATGCCGGTCAGCAGGTGCATTAGCACTCCTTTGCTAAGGTAGAAATGTAGTCTGCAGGAACACGCAGAAACCAGTAATACCGTCACCGCGAAGCGCGGTAACGGCTCGCTGGATCACTACCCACTAAATCACTATTTGATAATCGAACTGACGGCGCTTTTCACCTTGTTCACAAAACCTGTCGCTGTTTCGCTCGATTGTTCTCTCTGGCCGAAGGTATCCGGCCGGCCGAAGCCGAGGTTGGGTTCGTGGCCTAAGGGAATCGCTGTCTTCACGCTTAACTCGCCCTTGCCGTCAGGAGCCGGCCCGGTGGTCCAGGGCTGGCCTGCTTGATTGCCGATGCCATCCGTTGCGGTGATGAGAAAACTGTAGTTGAAGTCCCTATTCTCCATAGTTTGCGGGAAAGAGTTCGGGACCGGCAGATGAGAAGGCCCGAGTTCTTCTAGAACAGCGAGCCATTGCTCCTGGTGCATCGTGTCCCGAGCGATGTTGAAGGCGAGCATCTCTTTCATCCCATCGTCATCAGTAGCGTGATATAAGCGCGTCGCCAGAGTACGACCCGTGGCTTCCGCCGCTACGTTGCAATACATGTCCCCAGCGAGGTTGCCGCTGGCATAAATGTGTGACATGTCGAAGGGCACTCCGTTCGAGTTTCCCGGATAGGCAGAGAGTCCGGTCGAAAAGATATGCCGCATGTCCATACCGTTGAGGACCGATCCAGCGATAGGATCCTGGGAGATTTCCTCCTGCAGCGAAACGGGAGCATTCTGAAGGTTCATCGCAACCGCGGTAGCGAGAAACTCAATATGCGCAATCTCCTCGGTAGCTGTGTTCAAAAGCATATCCCGGTATTTCGCGGGACCACGAGATCCCCAGGCTTGAAAGAAATATTGCATGCAGACGCGGATCTCGCCTTCCACGCCCCGATAGCCTGTTGCAACATTCGGGCAAAAATAGGATTCGGCTTGTCTACGCGCACGTTCCACTGCAGCTTCTTATCGGTGTAATACATTTGAACCCCTTGTGAGTAGATTGCGTGCAGGCCGGAGTCCAGCCACGCTTGGCAGAGCTGTGCCGTTCCTTTTTGTTCAGAAGCGTTCTACTAGTTAAAGGTTGTGAGCGTGCCAAGCAACGAAGAAGTCCCCGCAGCGATCATCTGCGGGGACTTTCCGCTCCGGGCCGAAACAACGATCTGGGAGTTAGCGGAAGGAAGCGGCGAGCCGTGCACCTCCGAATTGTTCAGCAGCCACGGCTTTGTCGACGACCGCCCCCATGCCGAAGAACTCATGCGTTACGCCGGGATAGAGCTGATACGCGACGGGATTTCCGGATGCGAACAGCTTATTGGCGTAGTCCTTGCCGTCGCTCACGAGCGGATCAATCTGGGCCGCAATGATTGTCGCGGGAGCGAGGTTGTGCAGGTCGTTGTTGAGTGGCGCCACGCGCGGCGTGCCCGCCTCAGAAGGATTGCTGAGATAATGGCTATCAAGGTAGATGAGGGCAGCGCGATTCAGAGGCAGAGAGGGATCGGTGTACATCAGATCCGACGGCTGATTGAGATTGCTGGTGGTTTCAGGATAGATGAGCAATTGGTGTGTAGGCCGTTGAAGGTTCTCGTCTCGCGCGATAATGGCAACTTCAGCCGCGAGATTGCCGCCGGCGCTTTCACCCGCAAGCGCCACCTTGGTCTGAATACCGTTGTACCGGCTCATGTTGTTGATGACCCACTTATAGGAGGCGATGGCGTCGTCGAGAGCCGCAGGGAAGGGTGCTTCTGGTGCCTTGCGGTACTCGACCGAGACCACAATCGCGCGCGAGTAGTCGGTGATCGCGCGGGCGCTGGCGTCGTAGGTGTCGATCGTTGCGATCACAAACCCGCCGCCGTGGAAGTAGAGCACCACAGGGAAAGGCCCTGTACCCTGCGGCGTGTAGATGCGAACCGGTATCTGATTGCCGTCCGATCCGGGGATTGTCAGGCCATCCTGAACCTTCATTACTGACATGGGTTCCTCGGCCTTGCCTGAGGCCCGTGCGATGATCTTGGCCGCGTCCTGCGGGGCAAACTGCTGACGAGCTTTCTGCGGACTGAGTTGCGTGATCGGCGTTCCCTTGATAACGTCGTACAGCTTGACGACAAGGGCCATCTGAGGGTCGAGTTGCTGGAAGATCTGCGCTTGTGTGAGTGGCACTGCGGTTTGAGCAGATATTGGGCAGAGGGGAAGGAGCAGCGCTGAGGCGGCGAAGACGGGTAGCTTCGTAAGGCGGAGAAATGGTTTATTCATGTCTGTCTCTCAAATGGGTATGGCCAGAGGTCGCTTGCAGGCTTACCCGAATCAGATGCGAATCATCATTGCCGCGATGTGCGCATGGGATACTCACTCCGCGGACGGTGACCTGCGCGGAAAAATGATCGCATTCCGCGACGTCGAGTTTGGTGAGCTGAACGTCTCTAAACTACGGTTTAGATCCGGTGAGGGCCCTTCCGTGAAGCCGTCGGCAAGCACACATTTAAAGAACAGGTTACTGGGCTCCCGCACAGTCAGGGACGGAAGCAAGCTTGGTGCTATTACTTCCTCAGCAGCCCGCTTCTCGGACACTGACCACTCGTGGCGACCTTTCGTTATTCTTTTCCGGCTTCCCGGTACAATTCCCAGCATGTTCTGGAGAATGATCCTTCGCACCTTTGTAGCCTCCACCCTGCTGTTGGTTGCCACCGCAGTTCCCGCTCAGCAACTCATCAACGGCTATGAACCCAAGTGGTGGAAGGAAGCCGTCGTCTACCAGGTTTACCCGCGCTCCTTCAAAGACTCAAATGGTGACGGGATCGGCGACATACCCGGTATCACCTCAAAGCTCGACTACCTGCAGAAACTCGGCGTCAATGTCATCTGGCTCAGTCCTCACTTTGACTCCCCCAACGTCGATGGCGGTTACGACATCCGCGACTACCGCAAGATCATGACCGAGTTCGGCGAGATGGCCGACTTCAACACGCTCCTCGCCGGAATCAAGCAGCGACACATGCGCCTCATCATTGATCTCGTAGTCAATCACACGTCGGATGAGAACAAGTGGTTCGTTGAATCGCGCAGCAGCAAAACGAATCCGTACCGCGACTTCTACATCTGGCACCCCGGCCACACTGCGTCTGACGGCACCCGCACCCCGCCCAACAACTATCCGTCCTACTTCTCTGAATCTGCCTGGACTCTGGACCCGAAGACGAACGAGTATTACTTGCATTACTTCACGGTCAAGCAGCCCGATCTCAACTGGGAAAGCCCAAAAGTACGCGAAGAAGTCTTCTCCATCATGCGTTTCTGGCTCGATAAAGGGGTTTCCGGGTTTCGCATGGACGTGATTCCGCTGCTCTCCAAACCAGCGGGCTTGCCGGATCTCACCGCGGAACAGCTCAAAGACCCGCCCAACACCTATGCCAACGGCCCACACCTTGCCGAGTACCTGCGAGAGATGAATCACGACGTCCTCTCCAAATACGATGACATGACCGTCGGTGAAGCCACTGGCACCACCCTCGCCCAGACCAACTCGCTGGTGGATGACCGTCGCCATGAACTCAATATGATCTTCAACTTCGACGCGGCCATGGTTCGCCACTCCGACTTCGGCCCTCCTCAGCTCGGTCCCTGGTCCCTGCCCCAACTCAAAGCGATCTACGACTCCCATGCTACGGTACTCACCAAACACGATTGGGATACCGTCTTCCTCTCCAACCATGACAGTCCCCGCCTCGTCTCCACCTTCGGCGATGACTCGCCCGCCATGCGCGTTCCTTCCGCAAAACTCTTGGAGACCATGATCCTCACCCTCCGCGGCACACCCTTTCTCTATGAAGGCGACGAGCTTGGGATGACGAACTACCCCTTCAAAGGACTCGCGGATTACAACGACATCGCCATCAAGAATGCTTACAAGGAAGACGTGGAAAGCGGAAAAGTCTCTGCCACAATCTTCCTTGCTGACGAGGCCAAGCTCACCCGCGACAACGCTCGCACCCCAATGCAGTGGGATAGCTCATCCGAAGCAGGTTTTACTACCAGCACCCATCCCTGGCTCGCCGTCAATCCCAACTACAAGCAGATCAACGCAGCCCAGGAAGAAGCGGACCCAGCCTCCGTGCTCAATTACATACGCACCCTCATCAAACTACGCGCCCACACCCTCGCCTTCGTCTACGGCGACTACCAGGATCTCGATCCCCAGAACGAAAAGATTTACGCCTACACCCGCACCTTGGGCGAGGAAAAGTATCTCGTCGTAGAAAACTTTGGTTCCAGCCCCGTCACCTACACGCTGCCGAACGGCCTGAAGGCCGCGACACTCCTTCTGTCTGACATCCCCTCGTCCCACCAGGCGAACGCTTCCACACTCATGCTCACCCCGTGGGAATGCCGCATCTATAAGCAGTAACCGGCTGCTCTCCGCAACCCAGATCTGCCACGCAGATATCGCAATCGCCGAGTCAGACTTTGCGCGCTAGGATGTACGTCTCTGCGTGAGGGAGAAAGAACGATTCCGCTATTTTTTACGAAAACGGCAACCGTGAACACGAGCACGCCAAATATCAGTTCGCAAAGACGGTTATTGAATCCGAAAAGATACGACTCGGAGGAGGCCAACGGTGGAGGAAAGAGCGTCGGGATCCAGAAAACCAGCAGTAGACCCACAGCAAGCGTTAACACTAGCCCGGCATTAACCTTTATCAAGTTCACCCAGAAACTCCGTACTCTTCTCCATGAGGACATACAACGCGCCGCTCTCCCTTCCTGGTACATTCCTGCCAACCGCTTTACAGGACGGGTCAAACTACTAACCGGCGGCAAGTCATCACAGGGGGAACCACTGCCGCCTGCGCCCAAGCCCAAGTCGAGGCAAAACCGGTAGCCCTCGCCTATCACTCTGCATGCCAGATCCTTCTGTACTTCAGAAAGGTCCACGTTCCCAACCCTATTCCCACGATCAGAGCAGTAGCCAAATAGCCGGAAGCCATGCCAAGAATGCCAAACCGGCGGCCGAGAAAGAACGTGGAAAGCCCCATGCAAACGGCTCCGAGTACGGAAGCGGTCAAAAACTTCTCCTGCTTGTGGGCGCGCAGATAAATCGACTGTGCGACGCTGATCTGTCCCAGCACAGTAACCGCCAATATGATGGCGAGCGGCAGCAGCGGGACAACGCGGTTCGCATACGGAGAGTGATGGAGATGAAGGAACAGAAATGTCAGCCACACCGTCAAGCAGCCTAGCATGCAGAGCCCGGTTGATTGCGGCAGCGTTCGGAAAAAGACACGGTCAAGGTTTGCGTACTCTTTGCGGGCGACCATCTGACCAAATGGCGCCGCCTTGGTACTGACCCATGCGATCGAGAGCGCCTGGAGAGACCCGCTGATTGTCAGCGTCATACCCATCTGCCCCGCGGCCACAGGTCCCCAATATTTGAAGAGAATTGGATTAAAAAGCTGAAACAGAAAATAACCCGAAATCCAGCTCACCGCAATACGCCACTGGAACGGCCACACCTCGCGGAAGGTGATGCGATGCTCCTGTGCGGGGTACCGCAAAAGGGACAACAGCAGCTTTCTTCGGCGCAGAACAAAGATCACTCCTACCAAGGCCTGACCGAGGATGATGAGCGCCGGCGCAAACAAACCATGACGCATCGAGAGAGCCGTCCACGCCAGTACGCTTCCGGCAATGGATTGTCCGAGGCGGGTCTGCGCCACTTGAGGCACATATCCGCAGCCTTCCATAAAGGAGAAAATAGGGTCGAGTTGAAACGTCAAGCTGCTGGCGAGAACAACGAGACACCATGGCAGCATCCAGCGGATGTGCGTGTCAGACTGATTCGAATGGAAGAAGCGGATGCCAACCGACAGGAGAGAAACAGTCATGAGGACAGCAGCTGTGGAGTACCACCGTATCGATTTCTGCAGCACGGAAGCCAGCCGCTGATGGGAGATCGAGCTGCCCGAGATCTCTCCCTCCGGGGTCATAGTCAGGTGCGCCCTCTCGTGGCTGGCCATCTGCAGAATCACCACCGAGAATCCAAGCTCGAAGACAATCTGCAGAGCGACGATACTGCCGAAGAGGTAGTAGTACCCTTGCTCGGCGGGTGTGAGAAAGCGAGCGATGAGCGCGATACTCACAAGGCCCGCGGAACTCGCCCACAGCCGTGCCATCAAAGTGAAGGCGATGGCTCGATCAATTCCTAAAAGTGTCCGGATTCGCGAGACGAAATTCATGGGCGAGTTCCATCCGCTAGTCCAGATGCCATAGCAATCCCATAAGGTGTGATTTAAACCCAGTTATTTCGGACGAGCCCAGGTAGTCGCGAGCGGCTTGAAGTCCGAAGCCGTCTCGTACCCATAACTTCGGATGATGCGCTCTACCGCTGCACTGGTGAGAACACCGTTGACGAAATGATTCGTGTCTAACGCCAAGTGGATTTTGTGGGCACTCAAAATGTCCTTCGATGACGCCAGAACGTCGATTTCAGCACCCTCGATATCTATCTTGCAGAACACCGGTAGCCCCCATCGCCCAAATGCTTCAGTCAGCGTCACCGTCTCAACATCAATGGTGGATCCAACCGCGTCACGCTTTATCACGCTTGCTAATCCGGAGCCGACGGTGCCCTCGCAATTGAACGGGGCAGTGCCGTTTAAGCTCGACACGGCGATGTTCAAAGCGGTCACATTGGTGTGACCGTGTCTCTCTAAGTTGCGCAACAGAAGACTGTAGTTTAGTGGGTCCGGCTCAAACGCGATGACACGTCCTTGCGGACCCACCAAGCTAGCGAGTAAGCAAGTGGAAACTCCGCAGTGCGCACCTAGGTCAAAGACAGTGTCGCCAAGCTTAGGCCTGTACCAGCGAAAATATTCTTCGAAGGCCATGTCCTCTTCCGGAAAGGACGCCATCTCAAACTGCAGACCAGAGCTGCGGTAGGTCTGCAGAAGGCCCGGACGCGAGTAGTCCACAAGAAGCAGGCCGTCGCGTTCCCGCGGCACGATAGGAGAGAAATAGGTATCAAAGTCTTCCGCTATGTCGGCTACGTAGATGAAATGCCTGAGCTGAAGCAGCATGACGCGATTGTCCTTCTGCAGTCGGAAGACTCCCTCGGCATACCGAAGGCTTGCGCCGGCCTGCTCCACTCGGCGCATGATAAGTAGATCGTTAGGCGAACTATAGTCAACTCCCGGCACGGAATCACCGTCCTTTTGAGGGCGCGAGAGATAGTAAGCGTCGAATCTACGCGCAACTCTCGGAGCGAAAGGAAGATGCTTCGGATGCAGTCGAATCGATCGGCCTCTGCTCGTTAGCAGGAGTATTTGTTCGCTGGACGCAAGCTCAACGCCGAAAGGTCGGCAACGGCTCGCAACCATAGATTGGGCGAGCCTGCTCTTGCCAAGCATCGTTAACAGAAAAGTTCTTGTGCCACGCAGCACTCTAATCACAATCCCTCCGTTCGCTAGGACTCTTTCGTCAAGTAACTACGGCACGGCAATCTGATGCTTCCGCCCGAGCGCTCGCAGATGAACTGCACTTGCCCAACCGACATCCATGTGATCCGCCTGAATAGCTACAACCTCCAGCCCCACTGCGTCGAAGAGCTTGGTAACCGCCGTCGTGCTATACCCATTAATGTGTTCGTGAACGCCAAGTTCGATCTTCAGCTTACCCTCGCGAAGACTGCTGAGCTTCGCTTCCGGAATCTCCTGTGGAACCTCGACATAGAGATACCCGCCGGGCTGAACTCTTGCTAATATCTCACTCACCAACTCGAGCGGCTGCACCACATGTTCCAGGACGTGGGCAAGATGGACGTAGGAGTACAGGCCAAGCTCCTCTTTTTTCGCTATCCTCGTCACGCCCTGGACTGGCGCAATATCCGAGATCTCGTAAACGAACTTCCGAGCCGGAATTTGCGGTAAAAAGCGGCCATCCGCACCGCCATAATCGAGCATCGTGAAGTCCTGCCCAACCTGTAATTTGCCGATCAAAAAATCGGTCGCCGCCTTAACGCGATTCGAGACCTCAACTTCGTCCACACCGACGCGGCAAGCGATCAGCTCATAGCTAGGCTCACAACCGATGCGTTCCCGGTTGTAGGAATCAGAGCGGTAGTCTAGGTAAAGATGCGTGATCCAATCTTCCGGAATCAAATGTTTGACCTGGAGGAACGAGCAGGCCATACAGATCTGCATCTCCAGATAAGCCTCCTTGGAAAAGACCTTCGAGAAGAGTCGCCGCACTGGCCGGCCTATCTTGCGAAAGAGTTCCTTCAGAGGGTGGGGCGAAACTGGCACCCGCATCTCGATACGGAAGACGCGCTTCAGAAAAAAAGGAGCAATCTTTCCGGTGAAACCAAGCTCTCGCAGCCCCGGCGAGCCACAATTCCTACACGTATCCATCGACTCCCCACAGAGCATTCTGCTGCATCGATTATCTCATTGCACACCCTTCTGCCTCAGTCGATAGGTCGACAACTCGTGCCCAGGCAGGTCGTGCTAATCCGAACCGAATGGCAGCAGCCCTCCGAGCCCTGTGCGTGCGATGATGTTGACTACCCTGGGAGGGCGCCTGCCACGGGGCGACCCGGAGAAGTAATGAGCGTTAGTCAAGGTGATTCGTCGCTGAAACCAGAGCGCTCGTACCGCTCCGATATTGAAAGCGCTGACTACGAATCTGCTACTACGGGCGACCGGCCGCTACTTACGATCGCTGTCCCAACATGGAATCGAGCCAGCCTTCTCACGGAGCTTCTTACCACCCTCGCACCGCAACTTGCGGAACTTCCAACAGGGGAGGTAGAGCTTTTGATCTCCGATAATGGATCCACGGACGCGACCTCCGATGTAGTCGCCCGGTTCGCCGATCAGGGCCTCGGCCTCCATCATCACCGTCACTCCGTGAACATCGGTTCCGACGCGAATTTCATCTCCGCCTTCAAAATGGCCCGGGGCACCTACGTGTGGCTATTCAGCGACGATGACATCATTGTTCCCGGTGCCGTCGACGACCTCCTCAACCACCTCCGCCACACCGAGTTCGATCTCGTCTATGCAACCAGTTATGGTTTCCGGAATGACTGGAGCGCCGAACGCCAGGGAGATCCAATGGGCCGCCGCTTCCACACCATCACCTCCGCCGCTCACCTAACCCGTGTCGTTAATATTATGTTCACCTTCATCAGCGGGATCATTGTTAACAAAAGCCGTTTCGAAGATCTCCGCCGATTCGACCCCACCCTCGAAGACCCCTCCGCATTTCTTGGCACCAACCTCACCCAACTCTCGTGGATTCTTCCCCTGCTCCGTCATCACCGCCGTTCCCTCGTCCTCTGGCAGCGCCCTGTAGCCGGGCGTCTGGACAACGGCGGAGGTTACTCGATCGGCCACGTCTTCGGTGAAAAACTCTCAGCCGTCACAGCCCGCTGTCTGCCCGATCGCCCAAATCTCGCCGCCATCATCACCAACTACACTCTTCGCCGCTGGTTCCCTTCCCAATTGATGGAGATCCGCGCCTCCGCCAACCAGAAATTTTCGCTCGACCAGGCCGGAGCCGCGCTCCGCCAAACCTACGGCTCGAACCCCCGATATTGGATCTTCACCTGGCCGGTCCTCAGGCTTCCCCTGCCCTTAGCGAGAGTCTGGCTCCTGGCGGGCACTGCGGTTTCAAAACTCATCTACATGATAGAAATTCCCACCTTCTGGCGAAAGCAGTTCTAGCAGAGAGATGAGGATCGGGACAGTTCGTGAGAACGCGGTTGCATCTGCCTGCAATCCTCAGACTGCGGCCATGGCAGGCAGAATCTCTTCGACATCGACCCACTGCGTGGGGTAGTGGCCGGTGTAGCACGCAGTGCAGAAGGAGGCGGGGGAGAGCCCGTTCGCGGGCTCGCCGGTGGTGCAGGAGTGGGTGAGGCCGACGAGCGAAAGGTAAGCCAGGGAGTCGGCTTCGATAAAGTCACGGATCTGCGCGATCGAGTTGCTTGACGCGATCAGATCCTTCTTGCTTGGCGTATCGACGCCGTAGAAGCATGGAGAGATGGTGGGCGGGCAGGAGATGCGGAGATGGACCTCGGTCGCTCCGGCGAGGCGGCACATACGGACGATCTTGCGCGAGGTGGTTCCGCGGATGATGGAGTCGTCGATGAGGATAATCCGCTTGCCTTCGAGCAGCGATCGGACGGGATTCAGCTTCATGCGAACGCCGAAGTCGCGCACGCGCTGCTCCGGCTGGATGAAGGTCCGGCCGACATAGTGGTTGCGGATAAGACCGAAGTTGAAGGGGATGCCGGACTCGGCCGCATAGCCGATCGCCGCGGTGACGCCGGAGTCGGGAACGGGAACGACAAGGTCAGCGTCGACGTGCGATTCCCGAGCCAGTTGACGTCCCATCTCGTCACGGGATTTCTGCACCGGGCGTCCGTAGATGCGTGAGTCGGGACGCGCGAAATAAACGTGCTCGAAGATGCAGGAGGCAGGGGGTGTGGTACCGGGGGCGAAGCGGCGGCTGGTAACTCCGTCTTCCGAGACCATAATCAGTTCGCCCGGCTCGACGTCGCGCTCGTACTTCGCGTGGAGCAGGTCGAAGGCGCAGGTCTCGCTCGCGAAGACGAACGTATCGGGAGCGCCGTCGCGTCCCTCGATGCGACCCATGGAGAGCGGGCGGAAGCCGTGGGGATCGCGGGCCGCGAAGATGCGGTTGCGCGTCATCATCACGATGGAGAAAGCGCCCTGAACTTCGGCGAGCGCTTCGGCGATGCAGTCGACCAGGGTGTTCTGGCTGCAGTGCGCAATGAGCTGAACGATGATCTCGGAGTCGGAGGTGGTCTGGAAGACGGCGCCGTCCTGCTCAAGGCGCGCTCGGGAGTTGCCGAGATTGACCAGGTTGCCGTTGTGCGCGATGGCGATAAGCCCCTTGGTCGAGTCGACCGAGATGGGCTGCGCGTTGAGCAGTGCCGAATCGCCAGTGGTGGAGTAGCGCGTGTGGCCGATCGCGATGTGCCCGGGAAGCCGGGCGAGGACAGGGTCGGTAAAGATCTCGCTGACCAGGCCCATGCCCTTCATGTCGGTGATGTGGTGACCGTCCGAGGTGGCGATGCCGGCCGACTCCTGCCCGCGATGCTGGAGAGCGTAGAGTCCCCAATAGGTGAGGCGGGCGGCGTCAGTGTGGTTGTAGATGGCCATCACGCCGCAGTGTTCGCGGAGCTTGTCGAAACGCTCTTCGGCGGGGGTCGACGACTCGCTGTGCTCGTCGTCGGAGGGAACAGGGATCAGGGAAGAGGGATCAGGGATCACGCGGTAACCTTCAACGCGAGTTGTTCCGCTGCGACCTCAAGCGGTACCCACTCGCTCTCGATGCGGGAGCGGAAGATGCCCGTCGCATCGGCAAGGTCGACGATGTCTACTTCGATCGGCAGGTCTGAAATATCGAATGCCTCGCGGAGATCGGCCGTAAGGCTGCGTCCGAGCGGAGCGTCTCCACCGATTACGAGATCAAGATCAGAACGGCGGCGGGCACGTCCGGTGACTCTCGAACCGAAGATGAAGACGGGACGACCGGGGATGTGTTTGCTGAGAATCTGCTGCACAATCGCAAAATCTTCGGGCGAGAGGTCAAGCATCCCTGGACTAGCCATGTCTCGCAACCCTCCTTTTCAGATTGTCCAGCAAATGCTGCGCCTCTGCCAGAAAGATTTCCGCATCGACGGCGATCTCTCTGGCTTTCTCTTCGCGGTAGCTGTGAGTTGTTTCGTTGCGGGCTTCGCGGTACTGCTTCCACTCCGGCCAGTTGTGAGCTAACAAGCCGAGCTCGTCGCCGCGGCGAATCATTTCCTGAAAGGTGAGGGTGTCGATCTCGGTGGGGCTTGCTGAGTAGTCCAGGAGGTAGCGACGCAGACCGCGGACTGCCAGCTCATAGGTGAGTTCAAAGCGTTTGACGACGGAATCGAGGATGAAGAGGTTGTCAGGGGCTGCCTTGTGGGCTGCTAATGCCTCGTCGAGACGCATGCAGATTTGTTCGAAGGCTCCGAAGTCGATGGGTTTGGGGACTTCCGATGAGACTGTCATGCGGTGACGACCTCGGCGGCTAGCTGGGATTCGAGGGTGTTGCAGTAAGCGGCACGGAGGTCGGTCAGCGACTGCGAGATGACTGTCTCACGTTCCCATTGAATGACAAACGAATCAGCTTGAGTCTCCCCGATCGGCAGAACAACGTACTTGGAAGAGTCTCGTTCAATGCGCCTGATCACAGTGTCGGCATTTGCAGGACGGCAGGTAACGATCACCGAGCCGGCGCGTTCTCCGAAAAGAGCTTCCGCTGCGCTCTCATTGCCACCATTGGACCAGAGTCCGGCATCGATGCCAATATCTCCGTCCATCGATGCCTTTGCAAGTGTCACAGCGATACCGCCGCTACCAACGTCGGTCATTGACTGCACCAAACCGGCGTGAGCAAGATCTTTTAGGAGCAGATTGCAATAGGCTGCCGATTCGAGATCGATGAGAGGAGGCGTTCCAGAAAGCTTGCCGCCGATCGAGCGAACAAGCTCGGAACTCCCGAGCTCCCGACGCCAATCATCACTTTGCTGGTTGAATAGTGCAACAAAGACCCGGTCGCCAGCGCGCTGGAAACTGTTGGGCACCGCTTTGGTAACGTCATCCAGGATTCCCACGACGCCAATGACGGGGGTCGGATAAATGCCCTCGCCGCGGGTCTCGTTGTAGAGCGAAACGTTGCCGCCGGTGATAGGTGTGCCGAGGGCGATGCAGGCTTCGGCGATGCCATCAATCGCCTCCGAAAGCTGCGCCATGATCTCCGGCTTTTCAGGATTGCCGAAGTTGAGGCAATTGGTGGCGGCGACCGGCGTCGCTCCAGTGCACGCGACCTTGCGTGCGGCTTCCGCGACGGCGTGCATGGCTCCGAGCTTGGGGTCGAGATAGCACCAGCGGCCGTTGCCGGCGAGCGCCATCGCCAAGCCGCGTTCCGGTCTCGATACCGACATCGAACCGGAGGATTGATCTCCGTTCGTCGCGAGAGGACGTGTGACTTTGCCGTCGCTGGCCCCGGCACTCCGCTCGGAGAGATCTTCCCCGTTGGTCGCGTCCGGGAAGACCACGGGGTTGGCGGTGCCTTCATTGCCGGTCTTAAGCGTGGCCTCGCCCTGCGGGGTCGACGACGCGATCAGGCTGGCAAGCTTTCCAATAATGCTGTGCTCAACAGCGATCGGGTCAAGCTCGGCCTCGCCCGCTGTTCCCTGTTCCCCGTTCCCCGTTCCCTGCGCACCCGTGCCCTTGATGCGCATTACGCCAACCTCGCATCCAGGGCCCTGGACGGTGTTCGTCTGGACCATCGAATCGTACTGCTCGTAGATGTAACGCTTGTCGCAGATGTTCGCCGATGCCAGCAGCTTCTTGAGATCGGCGGTGTAGTCGCGCGGCTTCTTCAACTCTTCAAGCACCCACGCCGGCGGGTCTTTGGGGACAGGCGCGGTCCACGTGCCGACTGGCCGCTGATAGACGGGCGCGTCGTCCGTCAGGGCTTTGTTCGGAATCTCGCAGACGATCTCGCCGTGGTGTGTCACGCGCATGGTATCGTCCGCGGTGACAATGCCGACGACGCTCGCGTCCAGACCCCACTTTGCGAAGACATCGAGCACCTCCCCCTCACGGCCCTTTTCAGCAACCAGCAGCATCCGCTCCTGCGACTCCGAAAGCATGATCTCGTAGCTCGACATGCCGGTCTCGCGCTGCGGCACCAGATCCAGTTCGACAGTGAGGCCGAGTTCGCCGCGCGCCCCCATCTCGCAGGTAGAGCAGGTCAGACCCGCCGCCCCCATATCCTGGATCCCGAGTACGGCCCCCGACGGCAGATGCATCGCTTCGAGGCAGGCCTCAAGCAGCAGCTTCTCTAGGAACGGATCGCCCATCTGCACGTTCGGCCGCTTCTGCTCGGAGCCTTCGGTAAACTCTTCAGAGGCCATAGTAGCGCCGTGGATGCCGTCGCGACCGGTCTTCGCTCCGACGTAGATCACCGGGTTACCGACGCCGGTCGCCTTGGCGTAGAAGATCTCGTCGATGCGAACCAGGCCGAGGGCGAAGGCGTTCAGCAGCGGGTTACCCGAGTAGCATGGCTCGAAGCGAGTCTCACCCCCAAGGTTCGGAACGCCGAAGCAGTTGCCGTATCCCGCCACTCCGTGCACGACACCGTTCGCAATCTGGTGATTCTTGTTTCGCGTTGCCGGATCGGGATCATCGAGCGGACCAAAGCGAAGCGAGTCCATGATGGCAAGAGGCCGCGCGCCCATGGTGAAGATGTCCCGCAGGATTCCGCCGACGCCTGTCGCCGCACCCTGGTAAGGCTCGATATAGCTGGGATGGTTATGGGACTCGATCTTGAAGGCGCAGGCCCAGCCGTCCCCCACGTCGATAATGCCCGCATTTTCGCCCGGTCCCTGCACTACGGAGCCCGGCCCCGAAGTGCGCTCACCCTTCGTTGGAAGACGCTTCAGGTGAACGCGCGAGCTTTTGTAAGAGCAGTGCTCCGACCACATCACCGAGAAGATGCCCAGCTCGGTAAGGGACGGAACGCGCCCCAGCGCCTTTTCGATGAGGGCGTACTCCTCCAAGGTAATGCTGTGTTGCTTGAGCAGGTCGGGGGTGATGACGCAAGGCGCAGGCACACTCTGGGTGCCGATCGAGTTTGGGGGAGCGTGCTGATTGCGCATGGCGTGCTAAGACGATTGTCGCACGCAGGCTGCGTATTGATCCGGGTGGCGAGCCGCTCGCTCTACTTGCCCCTGCTACTTACCCGTGGATCCGAATCCGGCTACATTGCGCACCGTCTCGGCGAGCGTGTCGGTCTCCTCAAACGTAGCCTGGATGCGCTCGACGACCCGTAGCTGCGCGATGCGATGGCCCGGAGCGATGACGTGCTCTTCCGTGCCCAGGTTGGTAAGAATCACCTTGAGTTCTCCGCGGTACCCAGGGTCGATGACGCCCGCCAGTGTGGTTATCCCACGGATGGCTAGACCGCTGCGATCTTCGACGAGCGCTCCATGAGTCGCGGGAAATTCGAAGGCAAGACCAGTCTTGATCGCCTGCGTACTTCCCGGCTCGCCGATGGGGGAGAGGGTCGCTGCCTCCGCGGCGAAGAGATCGGCGGCAAGATCGCCGAAGATGCCGGTGTGCGCGTAGCGAGGAACCTGGGCTGCAGGGTGGAGGCGCTGAATGCGGATCGTGGGCATCGAAATACCTTCACCTGAAACCATCTAAGAGGTACGAGAACTGAAGCAACCGCCAGCTTCATCGGTTGACCTCCGCGCTGGAGGAACGATACTATCGTAGAGCTAAGCGAGATCTGCGCTCCGGCGCAGAGGGTTTGGTGTTGTCCGCTTTCAATAGCAACTCTGGATGCACCAGCATACCCCTAGAGCAAAATATCAAGAGGAAGTAAGCAGCCGGCGCAACGTGCGGCGCTTTGAGGTTTTTGTTATGTATGCAGTGATCCGCACAGGCGGCAAGCAGTATCTCGTGACTCCGGGCGAGACGATCAGGATCGAAACGACCTCTCACGAGGATGGCAAACTTGAGTTTGCCGACGTACTCGCCGTAAGCGGCGAAGAGGGTAAGTTCGAGCAGGATCTTGGCGGGGCGAAAGTTCTGGCCTCGGTGACCGGCCAGGGCCGCGGCGAAAAGATTCTGGTCTTCAAGCTGAAGCGCAAGAAACAGTACAAGAAAATGCAGGGACACCGTCAGGGTTACGTTGAAGTCAAGATCAACGAGATCCTGGTCGGCGGCCGCAGCTTTACAGCAGAGCAGAAATAGTCTGAGACTGGCGCACGAACGCCTGAGGGCGGCACGAAAGAGGGGCAGCGATGGCACATAAAAAAGGGCTTGGATCTTCTAAAAATGGGCGCGACTCCAATGCGCAGCGACTGGGCGTGAAGCGGTTTGGCGGGGAGACCGTTACGGGCGGCTCTATTCTCGTCCGGCAACGCGGGACACCGCTGAAGCCCGGTCTCAACGTGGGTCGCGGCAAGGACGACACCCTGTTCGCAAAAATAAGCGGTGTTGTGCGCTTCCAGAGCCGCGGGCAGCTCGGACGCTTCGTCTCAATCGATCCCGTCGTTCAGGCATAAATCGTCGGAGCAAATTCAAAGAGCCCCGCACAGACGGGGCTCTTTGAACTTAAACGCGGAACTCGGATCACCCGGACAATCAGTTCCCCCCGTTATCCAAACAAACCAAACTTCCGCGGCATCTCAATGCCCAGATGCTCGTAAGCAAGCCTCGTCGCCACTCGCCCGCGAGGCGTGCGGTCGAGAAATCCGATCTGAATCAGAAATGGCTCGTACACCTCTTCGAGAGCGTCCTGCTCTTCGGCCAGCGCTGCCGCAAGGGTGTTCAGCCCCACCGGCCCTCCGTCATATTTCTCAATGATGGTCCGGAGCAGGCGCCGGTCGAGTTCGTCGAACCCGTGCGCATCCACCTCCAGCAGCTTCAAAGCAGCCTCGGCCGTAGGCCGGTCGATCACCCCTTTCGCCCGCACCTGAGCGTAGTCGCGCACACGACGCAGAAGCCGATTCGCGATGCGCGGTGTGCCCCTCGAGCGCATCGCGATCTCCGCCGAGCCGTCGTGATTGATGGGCACGCCAAGCACCTCGGCACTCCGCTCGACGACATACCGCAGCTCATCCTCGGTGTAAAACTCAAGACGCAGCAGAATGCCAAACCTCGACCGCAGCGGAGAACTCAGAAGGCCCGGACGCGTGGTCGCCGCCACAAACGTGAACGGCTTTAGTTCGAGCACATGGGTCCGCGCCGCCGGCCCCTGTCCAATGATGATGTCCAGCTTGTAGTCCTCAAGCGCCGTGTACAGCTTCTCTTCAAGCACCGGCTGCAGGCGATGGATCTCATCGAGAAAAAGCACCTGTCGCTCGCGCACATTGGTCAGAATCGCAGTCAGGTCACCCTGGATCTGCAGCGCTGGTCCGCTTGTCTGTTGAAAGCCCACCCCGAGCTCGTTCGCGATAATCGTCGCCAGAGTCGTCTTCCCCAGGCCCGGCGGTCCAAACAGGAGGACGTGATCCAGGGCCTCGCCGCGACTCTTCGCCGCTTCCAAGGCAATCGCCAGCTGTTCCTTGGCTCGCTCCTGCCCGATAAATTCGCGCAGGTGATGCGGCCGAAGCTTCAGCTCTAACGCGACATCCTCCGCCTCCCGCTTCGCGGAGACTAGTCGTTCTGGCTCGTCTATTCCGTCCGCCACCGCCAACGCTGACCTTGTCCCCTCTGACCCGGCACCGCGGTCCCGTCAAGGCGATAGTAAGGCGAAGCTCTCAGGAGAGCAAGCCGGACGTAGCTGCTTCAGAAGCGGCTGGAAGGTGTGTCTCTGCCTGCTATTCCGCTCATTGCCGGAGCGTAAGCAGAAGGCACCCGTGCGGCGGAATCGTGACCTTCACGCCCGTCTGGGCAGAGTTCTCCTGTCCCGTCCACACCTCTCGCGAACGCCATCCTCCGCCCTTCAAGCCGTAGGCCGTAAACACCTGGGCAACTGCCGCCGGGGCGTCGCCGACGTTGAAGACCGCCAGGGCGCTCTCACCTCCAGGAAGGTCCGCCGTCCATGCAATCACGTCGCCCACCTGCGAGACCTGCCGGCTCGCGGTCGCCGTCTGATCCACCCGGATCAGGTCGCGATTCGTGAGCAGGGATCTGGTCCAGTCGTCGAGCAGCGTGAGATTTGCGCCGATGATCAGAGGGGATCGACCAACCGACCATAACGTCATAAGCGTCCGCTGCTCATCATGGGTCAGCTTCGATCCTCGCGGGCCTCCATTACCCCCGGGAACCGGCTGCAGCTCCCCTATCGGTAGCATGTCGGCGTCAGGCCAGTTTCCCGGCCTCGCGTACTTCGCCCAACTCGCCAAACGCGCGAACTGGCCCTTGACCGTCTGCGGCCAAAGCTGCGGCGTCTCCCACACGTCCCACACATCGTCCGAGATCCGCCACATCTGCGCCAGTTCGCCCACCGGCTTTGCATGCTCGAGCGCCGTCGGCCCTGGAGACAGGCTCAGCACCATCGGACGTCCGCTGCGTTCGATCGCCCTCCGGATCATCCTTATTTCACTCTCCTTGTAGGGATGGTCCGAGATGCAGTCCACCTTCAGGAAATCGACGCCCCACGTTGCATACTGCCGCAACAGCGAGTCGTACCAGGCCTGCCCCGCCGCGTTGTCGCGCACCCCCCAGTTCGTCGGGTCCCACGGGCATGCATCGCCGGTGTCGGCCACGTCCACAGCATGAAAGCTGCCGCCCTCGACCGGAAGGTTTCGCCGCACACTCTCGCGGGGAATGCCGCGCACGATGTGAATGCCGAACCTCAACCCCGTTCCATGCACCCACTTCCCCAGCTCCTCGAGACTTCTCCCGTCGCCCGTTCCGGCCGATGGAAAGCGCTTTCTGACCGGCACGTATCGACCGTATGCATCGAGCCCGTAGATCAGCTTGTCCGGAGTGGGCCGGTCCTCCGGATTCTCAAGAAACCACCCCTCATCGATCACCGCGTAGTCCCATCCGTACGGCTTCAGCTTCCGAGCCTGCACCTCCACATTCGCTCGAAACTGCGGCTCCGTAATCGTCAGCGCATAGGCATCCCAGCTGTTCCAGCCCATAGGCGGTTTTTGTGCCGCGCCACCTTGCGCCCATGCACCCACATTTGACGCAAATAAGAGAACCAGGACCAGAACGCGCATGCACTTCTCCCTATTGATCGTCGTGACTGCCTCGATGAACTACGCCCACGGAGCTTGCTCACCGCCCCAGAATTCTCACACAAACATTCCTCACGCGTGCGGTTTACTCTGAGCACAGGCCACGAAAAGATGCCCGCCCGCACCTACGTCTATAAGCTCAAGAGCGACCGTGGTGGAGCACCCTCCGCTCCTCCCCCGGATCCCGACGAGACTCCGCTGCTGACACTCTCGATCTGCAAGCCCGCGATCCGTCGCACGGCTCAGCCGGGTGATCGCATCCTTGGCATCACCAGCCACTCGCTCGCTTCAAGTGATGGGTATCCGCTGAACTCGGTCATCTATGCTGCCGTGGTCGAAGGTACGGTCGACGCCCGCGAATACTATGCCGCACGCAGTCCTTTCCGGCATCGGCCAGACTGCATCTATCGTTTTCACAAACTCCAGGGCACCATCGAGCACAGTGGACGTACGCCGCTCCACGCCGATCCCGCCTACCGCAGTCGCGACATCGGCCAATATCCTTACTACAAGAACGGACGCACTCTGCTAAGCCACGAGTTCCGCTACTTCGGAGCAGCAGCTTTTCCTATTCCGTTGCAATTTGCCCGACTGACCGAGGTCGCCGAGTCGCTTGGCCAAGGGCATCGCGTCTTCGGGGAGAGCGATCCGGAACAGGCGGAGATCTGTCGCCTCATGCAGATGTTGTGGAAGCAATCGACCCGACATACACCGAAAGTTGTGAGCGACGAGGCCCGCGACCACGCACCCCGGCAGAAAAGAAGGGGCGTCAGGTTCACTGACGCCGCTCGGGTGCAAATAGGGGATACGACCTTCCAGCCTCCCTTAGGAGGCTCGGGCCACTCCATTCTTCGACCCCGCACCCACCTCGGCAGCAGGTGGGAAGACCGCCGGGACAGATCTACGCAGACGCGCCTGGCCATTGCCGCCGGCCAGCACTCTGGGTCCGGAGTTGGCGGTCATCGCAAGCGGTTGCTGCAGAGTGACGATGACCGCCGTCGAGGGACCTTCACCCTGGCATAGGTAAGTGTGTGTCGTGCTCGCGTCGAAGTAGATCGCGTCGCCCTGTTCCACGTGGTGAGTCGTTTCGCCATGACGGATATCCAGTCCGCCCGAGAGCAGATAAAGGAACTCGTACCCGACATGCTGATGCGCTTTCGGCTCGCGGCCCGCTTTCACCGGCAGAAACTCCGCAAAGTACGGATCCAGTTGCCTGTCAGGAACCAGGTATCCAAGGCTCTCGAAGAAGTAGCTCGGGTCCGCGACTCCACTCTGCGGCAGCCGCACTCTCTCTTTGGCGCGGTGCACACGAAACAGCTTTTGCGGCTCCGGGTCAAAGAAATAGCTCAGGTCCTTCGAGAAAACCATGGCAATGCGGGCCAGGTTCCTCAACGTGGGAACCACGCGACCGGTCTCAAGTTGCGACAAAAAGCTCGCAGACAGTCCAGTGTGGCGTCCGAGCTCCACCAGACCCATCGATTTCTTCAGACGCAGAAACTTGATTCGTTCCCCGATACGTTTTTCAGCGATAAACGCTTCCGCCACATCACTTCCGATTTGTACGTTTTCGGTTCCGGCCGCTGCCACTTTAGCCGCACTTTTGCTCTCAGGAGCGTCCACCACGAGCCCTGGTACGTGACGCTCTTCCGTTGCTGTCATCTCTTCTACTTGGGTTGGCATAATTTGAGTTCCTGCTACATGAACAGACGTGTAAATGGCGTGAAAGGGTTCTCGCCAGCGCAACTTTGTTTCCTTGTCAGCCGGTATTCGGCGTGTTTTCCCCAGCCGCGTGATCTGCCCCACGGGTCCCGGTGGACAGACAGAATGCTAGCCTGTCTCCCATGGTGAAGCGGACGGAGAGGAGTTCCAGGCCCACGGAGATCGCCCGCCTCTTTTACGCAACTCCATTAGCTTTGTGCGCCTTCCTGAGCGGCTGCGCGAGCCCCGGCCAGCCCAGGCCCCCCTCCCTTCGCCTTCCGCAGATAGTCCGCGATCTTTCGGCGCAGCGCATTGGCAACAGCGTCCATCTCCGCTGGTCCACACCGTCCACGACCACCGACAAGCTTCCCGTTCCAACTCAGATTTCCGCACTGATCTGCCGTGAAGAGGTCTCCCGTCTTAATACCCACCGGCCCTGCATCCCCGTTCAACGGCTGCCCCTCAAACCCGGTCCCTTCGAAATCGTCGACGCCCTTCCATCCGCCCTCGTTGCCGGACCCATCGGCCTCCTCGCGTATCGCATAGAGATCCTCAACCCCGCAGGCCGTTCAGCCGGCCGCTCTCCTCAGACATTCGCCGTCAGCGGAACCGCTCCAGCAGCCATCGAAGACCTTCGTGCCACCTCAGTTCGGCGCGGAGTTCGGCTGGAATGGCGCCCCGAGCCAGGCACCACCACTATCGAACTCGTCCGGACCAACGACCCGAAATCCTCTTCCCTGGCACCGGATTCTAAGGTCAGCACCCCCAAGCACGCCGTCCTCCCCTCCAGCCCGCCCCTGTACGAACTCCACCTCAGCGCTAAAGACCCCAATCAGCCGGATGCCGGAGGCACAATCGACCGGTCCGCGCAGAAAGGCGTTACCTACATCTATACGGCGCAGCGCGTGGAAGAGTCCGTTCTTGAGGGACACACCGTCTCCCTTCGCAGCGTTCCCTCGATCCCCGCGACAATCACGGTCCTTAGCACCCTCCCTCCCGAGCCACCCGCCGGTCTGGAGGCGGCACCCGGCGGCAAGGCAGAGACACCGTCTATCGATCTATCCTGGCAGCCCGGGGCAGAGGTCGATCTGGCAGGCTACAACGTCTATCGGGCGGAGTTCCATCCGGGTGGACCGCTCGCGGGCTCATGGCATCGGCTGAACTCGGCGACGGTCGCAGTACCCGCGTTCCGGGATACGGCTGTCCAAGTCAACAAACGCTACGTGTACCGCGTTACATCGGTGGATGCCGACGGGAACGAGAGCGCTCCCGGCAACCAGGTGGAGGAGACGCCTGGAACCGGATAAGCTGATCCACCATGCGATACTGCCGTTTCTCCTCCGCGCTAGACCCTGATCAGGGCAGCCTCGGGCCCTCCTTCTATGCCTGGGTGGAAGAACGCGAAGACGCGCTCTGGGCCGTCGCCTCCATGCCAGCCCCCGAGGAAGATCTCGCGGCCCAGGCTGCTCCGCGTCTGCGCTTCGAGGCCACCCCGCTCTCCCGGCTCCGGCTCTTGCCAGCAGTTACCCCCTCGAAGATCGTCTGCGTCGGCCGTAACTACCGCGACCACGCTGCGGAGCTCGGCAACGAGGTCCCCAAGGAGCCGCTCCTGTTTCTGAAGCCACCCTCCTCGCTTCTCGGTTCCGCCGGCATCATCCGCCTTCCCGCCCTCTCGAAACGTGTGGATTACGAGGGGGAACTCGGTATCGTCATCGGCAATCGCTGCCGAAACATCGGACCCGACGAGGACGTCCGGCGGTACATCCGCGGCTACGTCTGCGTCAATGACGTGACCGCCCGCGATCTCCAGAAGAGTGACGGCCAGTGGACCCGCGGCAAAGGCTTTGACACCTTCTGCCCCGTTGGCCCCGTCGTCTCAGATGAGATCGATCCGATCGGCGGAGCGCCCGTCACCGTCACCACCCATGTCAATGGCGTGCTCAAGCAGACCGGCTCCACTGCCGACTTCCTCTTCGGGATACCGGAGCTCCTCCGTTACATCACAGCCTTTTGCACGCTCGAGCCCGGAGACCTTATACCGACGGGTACGCCGGCCGGCGTAGGCTCCCTGGCATCGGGAGACCGCATGGAGGTGACTGTCCACGGACTCGGCGTGCTTGAAAACACCGTGGAATCGGCCTGAACCTCTCTCCTCCAGGAGTTCCCCTCGGAAGGCGCCCGAAAACCTGCAGACGATCCAGCGATGCGATAAAATCAAAGAGACCGAAGGAGCTTCCCCCAATGGCATCTCTACTCGAACAGCTTCGTGGCATGACCACCGTCGTCTCCGACACGGGTGATTTCAACTCGATCAAGAAGTTCAAACCACAGGACGTGACCACGAATCCTTCGCTGCTGCAGACCGCCGCCGGTATGCCTGAGTACAAGCAGATCGTCGATGACGTGCTCCAGCACGCGCGTGACTCTGCCGGCGACGGCGCCTCCGATAAGGATGTAGCCGCGCTCGCCTTCAAGACACTGGCCGTCGCCTTTGGCCGCAAAATTCTCGATATCGTCCCCGGCCGCGTCTCGACCGAGGTTGACGCACGCCTGTCCTACGACCGTCAGAAGACCGTCGACCAGGCTCGCGACATCATCAAGCAATACGATGATGCCGGCGTCTCGCGTGATCGCGTTCTCGTCAAGATCGCTTCCACTTGGGAGGGAATTAAAGCAGCCGAGATCCTGGAGAAAGAGGGCATCCACTGCAACATGACGCTGCTCTTCGGCCTCCATCAGGCAATCGCCTCCGCCGAGGCGAAGGTCACGCTGATTTCGCCGTTCGTCGGCCGCATTCTCGACTGGTACAAAAAGGACACGGGTAAGGGCTACACCGGAGCCGAAGATCCCGGTGTTCAGTCCGTCACCACCATCTACAACTACTACAAAAAGTTCGGCTACAAGACCGTGGTGATGGGCGCCAGCTTCCGTAACACCGGTGAGATCAAGGAGCTCGCAGGCTGTGATCTGCTGACCATCTCCCCCAAGCTGCTCGAAGAACTCGACGATACTCAGGGCGATCTTCCCCGCAAGCTCGACGCCGAAAAAGCCAAGAGTATGTCCATAGAAAAGATCACCATCGACGAGGCTACCTTCGAGAAAATGCACGCCGAAGATCGCATGGCGCACGACAAACTAACCGAAGGCATCGAAGGCTTCTCCAAGGCTCTCGAAGATCTTGAGCAGCTTCTGGCCAAGCGTGTCAGCGAAATTGGACAGCAGCAGACCGTCAACGCCTGATCTCACCGCCTCCATCCCTCCGGTTTCAAGCGTGGGGGATGGAGGCGTATCTACGCGTTCAACCTGCCGTCTCGTTGTGCATTCCGCCTCTACTCGGCGCCGTAAGGGATCGGTCCAGCCTTGTCACACCTCCCCCTAGCGTCCGAATCCAGTTCGGTTCAACGTCCACTCGCCGAATCGATGCCACCTCCCGTTACCGTTGCTGGATCATCCCAGCCCGCCAGGCTCAGACACATCCGCGAGTTGGACGGGGCCCGTGGTCTGGCAGCCTTAATGGTCTTCTTTCACCACGTATGCTTTTCCACCGTTCGGACATCCGGATTGGGCCGGTCCGTTGATCTGCTTCGGGATGTGTCCGCATACGGAAACACCGGCGTCGATCTCTTCTTCGTCCTTTCCGGCTTCCTGATTACATCCATCCTTATCGAAACCCGGCATCGAGAGAGCTACTATCTCGACTTTTATTGGAAGCGCGTTCTTCGCATCCTTCCGCTTTATGCCATTTGCCTTCTGCTCGTTCTCACCATCTACCCGAAGTTCTGGGGCGGAGTTCTCCTGTCGGCGCTCTTTGTCGTCAACTTCGGGAGTTACTTTCACATCTACATGGTCGGTCCGTTCTGGTCCCTCGCAATCGAAGAACAGTTCTATCTCGTCTGGCCTCGGGTCGTTCGCAACCGCTCTGTCGGCCAGCTCGCCAGATGGTCAATCGCAATTGCTCTCGCGAGTCTGCTTATCCGCGTCGTAGCAGGCTACTTCGATCACCACAACTACTACTACACCTTCTACCGCTGCGATGGTCTCGCTCTCGGGGCGCTGATCGCCTGCTGGTCTGAGCAGGGGATCGATTCCGCACGGCAACGCAGGCTAAGGAATCTGGTGCTCAATAGCGGTCTACTTGGCGGAGCGTTGATCTTCGCCTGCTCGCTCTATCTCCTGCCTCCTGGACACCCCGGCCTGAGGTCTGCCTCGCTCCAAACCGGTGTAACGCTCCTTGCCGCCAGCTTCATCGGCCGACTCGTCCGCGACTCGGGCAGCAGGTATTTGGCGCTAATGCGCTCACCAATCCTCACGTTCTTTGGCTTGATCAGTTATGCCTTCTACATGCTGCATCTGTTCGTCCTGGAGGCGTACGACCACCTGCGTCCGTCGCCCCCTGTGGGGAATGACCTCACCTTTTTCAGCCGGCTCTTCGCTGTACTTTCAATTTCAGTAGCCGCCGCCCTGGCATCGCGCTACTTGATCGAACTTCCGGCGCTATCCTTCCGAAAGCGCGTCCTCCGATCACCGTCTCCACCGCCGATTACATCGGAATCCCTCGACGCCATCTAGCTCAAAGAATGTACCGCGACAGGTCCTGATCCTTGACGATCGACGCGACCTGCTGCCGCACATACTCCGGATCGACCACGATCACCTTTTCAACACCATTCGCGGTCTGACGTTCAATCACGGGCAGCGGCGGTGAAGGCTTCTGGGGCTCCCCGGTCAGCGGAGCCGACGCTCCAATCTCTGCCACAACACCCTCCTGCGTCGCCTCGGACCGCGGGCTCTTGAACAGGTCCGGCGCCTGGAAGCTGATCTCGTCGAGCACTCGCTCGAGAATCGTGTGCAGCCGCCGAGCGCCGATGTTTTCGGTCGTCTCGTTCACCCGGAAGGCGAACTGCGCCATCTCGGCGATCGCCTCCTTCGTGAATTCAAGCTTCAGTCCCTCCGTCTCCAGCAGCGCAGTCGACTGCTTCACCAGGGACGACTTCGGTTCCGTCAGGATGCGGACGAAATCGTCCACGGTCAGCGAGTGCAGCTCGACCCGGATCGGAAATCGCCCCTGCAGCTCCGGGATCAGGTCGCTCGGCTTCGACACATGAAACGCGCCCGCGGCGATAAACAGAATGTGATCCGTTGAGACCATGCCGTATTTCGTGTTGACCGTCGTCCCTTCGACAATCGGCAGGATGTCCCGCTGCACGCCCTCCCGGCTCACATCCGGTCCGTGCCCACCCTCACGCCCTGCAATCTTGTCGATCTCGTCGAGAAAGACCATTCCCGACTCTTCCACGCGCTCAACCGCCAGCCGCGTCACCTGATCCATGTCGATCAGCCGCCCCTCCTCCTCCTGCACCAGGTAGTCGAAAGCCTCCGCGACCTTCATCTTGCGCTTCTTCATCCGCTGTCCGAAGAGCCCAGGCAGCATCTCCTTGAAGGAGCCCATATCCATCTCATCCGAACCCTGATTCGTAATCACCTCGAAGCTCGCCTGGTTGCGGTCGCGCACATCCAGCTCCACCACGCGCTCGTCCAGCTTGCCCTCGCGAAACTGCTGCCGCAGCTTCTCGCGCGTTCGTTCATGGCTGGTCTGCTCCGCGGCGGACTTGGGCTGCCCATCCGGTGTCTCTCCACCGTGACCATTCTCGGCCGCGCCGATGCTATCGGGCGATGTGGTATCCATCGAAGCCGGCAGCTGAATCACGTTCGTGCCGGGCTCCTGAGTCGCCGCCGCCGCGTTCGCAGCCGTGGTCGCCGCCGGGCTGGGAGGCAGCAGCAGATCCAGCAAACGATCCTCCGCCGCCAGCTCCGCCTTATCCTCCACCTCTTCCAGCTTCTCCTCGCGCACCATGTCGATTGCGATCTCAACCAGATCGCGCACGATCGACTCCACATCCCGCCCCACATATCCAACTTCTGTAAACTTCGAGGCCTCTACCTTCAAAATCGGTGAGTTCGTCAGCTTTGCCAGCCTCCGCGCAATCTCCGTCTTTCCGACACCCGTCGGTCCGATCATGATGATGTTCTTCGGCATGATCTCGTCGGCCAGCTCGGGCGACAGCTTTTGCCGGCGCATGCGATTCCGAAGCGCGATCGCCACGGCCCGCTTCGCCGCGGCCTGCCCCACCACATACTTATCCAGCTCCGCCACGATCTCGCGCGGCGTCATCTCGTCGAGAGCGAGCGCCTGATCTTCCGCCGTTCCAGGTAAATAGATCGCCATTACTCCGCCTTTAGTTCCTCAATCGTGATCCGATCGTTTGTATACAAACAGATCTGTCCCGCAATCAGCAGGGACTTCTCCGCGATCTCCCGCGCGCCCATATCCGTGTTGTCCAGCAGCGCCCGCGCCGCCGCGAGCGCATAAGGACCCCCGCTCCCGATCACCGCAATCCCCTCATCTGGATCGATCACATCGCCGTTCCCGCTCAGCAGAAAGGTCTGCTTTGAATCCGTCACGATCAACAGAGCCTCCAGCTGTCGAAGCATCTTGTCGGTGCGCCAATCCTTCGCCAATTCAACGGCCGCACGTCCAAGATTGCCCGCATACTGCTCTAACTTCGTCTCGAATCGCGCAAAGAGAGAGAACGCATCCGCGGTCGATCCCGCAAAGCCCGCCAGCACCTTGTCCTGGTAAAGCTTGCGTATCTTCTTTGCGGAATGCTTCATCACCGTCGCGCCAAGCGATACCTGCCCGTCCGCCGCCATCACAACGGCGTCGCCCCGACGAACACAGATCACAGTCGTGGACCGAATCCGGCGTCCCTCGCCTAAATCAAAAGGTTGTCCCGAACAATACCCCGCTGACGCTGTCCGCTTCGCCTGGTTTGGACGCGCCGGTCCAGCAGCTTCCGTACCGTCTCTATATCTATTCATAAGCGCAAACTTCAGTATACCGTCGGCAGCTCCTCTCAATGTCTGCTCCAGCGTTGCCCCCGATACGTTATGCTGGGGCCGGGTTATGCTCACTTCCATCCCCACGCAGCTCGGGATCGCCCTCCGGTCGCCCCGTGTGCTCACCGGCGTCGCCTTCACCCTCGCCGCGATAGCCGGCATTACCTCTCTCCGGCTGACCCGCAAACGGCCTTCGCCCGAGGAACTCGAGCGCGAGCGGCGTAATCTCCTCGCCTCCGCTGGTCGCATCGTCGACGGAAGCATCACCGAAACCCACTGGATCGGCGACGATCCTGAACCCGTCCCAAGCACCCTCACCTACCGCTATCGCGCCGCCGGCGTCACCTACGAGTGTGCCCAGGATGTAAGCCCGCTGCGCGAGCATGTCCGCGATCTCCGCATCGATCTTCCCGTCCAGGTCCGTTTCGATCCTCGCAACCCCGGCAACTCCATCGTCGTCGCCGAGACCTGGAGCGGTCTGCGCATCGATCACGAGCACCGCCTTGATCCCGTCACCATCCCCGGCGACCGGTAGATCTTTCCCCAACGCTCCCCGGGCTTTGACCCCCTCAAAGCTCCCCCCTGGCGTCCGCGATTGTTACCCCAGACCTGCGCGGTCTAAACTTGATCTATGCACATCGTGGCCTCCCCAAATCGCAAGATCCAGCGCGTTCTGAAGATCTCGATGGTGGCCACCTTCGCCTACGTCCTTGCGACCTTCTTCTTTGGCCTCCGCGCGCACTCGCTCGCACTCATCTCCGAGGCCGGCCACAACCTCTCCGATCTCCTTGCCATCGCGCTCTCAGCCGTAGCCGTCTACTTTCAGGCACGTCCCGCAACCGACGAAAAGACGTTCGGATATCAGCGGGCCGGTGTGCTCGCGGCCTTCGTCAATGCACTGACTCTCATTGTGCTCGCCAGTTGGATCGCAATCGCCGCCGCCCATCGCCTTGCCGCCCCGGTTCCGGTGCAGCCGCGCCTCATGATGCTTGTTGCCGGCGCCGGTGTGCTTATGAACGGAGCCATCGCGACGCTTCTCTGGCGTTTCTCGGGCGACGTAAACATTCGCTCCGTCTTCCTCCACATGCTCGGCGATACCCTCTCGACCGCCGCCGTCATCGCCGGTGGCGCCGGCATCCTTTTCACCGGCCTGACCTGGATCGACCCGGTCCTCTCGATCCTGATATCTGGCATGATCCTTTGGAGCTCGATCGGAATTGTTCGCGAGACCCTCAATATCCTCCTCGAAGGCACACCCCGAACCGTCGATCTCTCCCAGGTGCGGCTCGCCATGCAAGCCGTCTCTGGCGTGCTCAACGTGCACGATCTCCACGTTTGGAGCCTTGGCTCACAGTCGCACGCGCTCGCCAGCCACATCACCATCGACGAGATGCTCATGTCCGAGTGCGGCAGCATTCTTGACCGGGTCAAGTGCACCCTGGCCGATCGCTTCCACATCCACCACACGACCATTCAGTTTGAGACCATAGGCTGCGACACCGTCCACGGCTGCAGCGCTCCCCCGGAACTCGATGCAGCCGGCACCCATGCACACCAGCACCATGGGCACAGTCATTAGTTTCTTCGGGAGACCTCCGGAAACTCCTCCGGAAAACCCCTCGGAAGCTCGATCCACGGGTTTGAGAGGGATATTCGGCTCCGGACCAGAAGTACTTACGCCGTCCTTGCGTTGAGAGCCGCATCCATCGCAGGCACTCCGCTCACCTTGCGTCGGGGCAGCGATCCCTCAACATTCAGCGCCAGAAGACGCCGCGTCAGCGATCGCGTGCCACCAGTGATACGGGTGTCTTCCGTCTCGTGCGGAAGCAAATTGAGGCTGCATTGCAACACCTTCGGGGAACGGCTGACGGCAGTACCGACCAGGTAAGGCCGTGAGCCGCCGTTCGGAGCCCATCGTGCCACTGTGGATTGAGGCCTGTTGTCAAATGAGTGTTGCTGCGCGAGAGTCGCCATAAGCACCTCTTCGCAAATCAATATAGTCCAAATAAGTGCACTTGCATCTAAATTCGCACCTTGGTAAGTACTTTTCGTAATCTGGACCAGCTTACCTCGAGCTCCTCCGGCAGAATCCTGGTTCCGGCAACCGTGGTCATAAAATTCGTGTCTCCGCTCCATCGGGGTAGTTCATGGAGGTGGAGGTGCTCAGCTACTCCAGCTCCCGCCGCCTCTCCCATGTTCATGCCCAGGTTCAGGCCATCAGGGCTGTAAACCTCCCGGATTGCCCTCTCCATCCGCTGCGCCATCGTCATCATCTCCGCGGCGGGCAAGGCCCCGAGGTCGTCTAACGAGGCCGTGTGTTGATACGGCACCACCATCACATGCCCCGTTGAGTACGGGTACCGGTTTAGGCAGATAAAGCAGAAGGTACCCTGCTCTACGATCAGAGCCGCTCGCTCCGCCTCCTCGGCTCCCATTCCCGCCTTCACCGCCCACTGGACTGATGCGATCATGTTGCAGAAGACACAGTGCTTATCCTCTTGAGGCGGCCATCCTGAGAGCTCCGCGGGAACACCCTTGCGCTGCTCCCGATCTCCTCCCGAAACGTAATCAAGTCGCCATGGCGTCCACAATCGTTCCATCCCCCGGAGTATATCGTTGGCATTGCCGCTCCCGATCTCTTACTCATTGACGTATTGCGATGATCAGTTTAGGATTTGTTCTGAGCCCCTGCGTGGGGGATCCAAGTGCAGTCGCTCCTCTGCAAGATGTACTTCATTCCCGTTTGCTGACTTCGTTTCTGAAGATTGTGCTAACTGCACTGCCCGCGCCGAGGCCAAACCCCCTCGAAAAATGCCAGCAGTGACGGAATGAGTCTTGGGCCCCGGAGTCCGTATCACTATGGTCGACCACCATCATCCTGACTACATCGAGAGCAAACCCCTGAACACCGAACTCGAAACCCTCGCGCCCGAGATGACCGCGCAGCATGACGCGCCGTCCCCTGAATCCACCTCCAACCAGCACGCAGATGTCGTGCTCGACGAACACGCAACCGCCGCTGAAAGTCAGCCTGAGAGCACCTCTCCGGTCTCTTCCGAGAGCCTGCAACAAGGCCATTCAGAGAGCATCAGCGCTTCAGGAAGCGACGAGGCGGACTTCGACTCCGACTTCGCTGCGGCCCTCGCCAGCTTCGATCGCGAGCAGGCCGCCGAGAGCGCGGCCGCGCAGAACTTGACTCAGGAAGAGAGCGTCGTCACCGGCACTGTCGTCAAGATCACCGACAAGCATGTTGTCGTGGATATCGGCCTCAAGTCCGAGGGTCTCATTCCGCTTGACCAGGTAGTCGATGTTAACGGCATCCCCAAGTTCAATCCGGGTGACACGATCGAGGTGGTTATTGAGCGGGAAGAGGCTGAGGGTGGATACCTCGTCAGCTACGAAAAGGCACTTCGGCATAAGGTCTGGGACAAGCTTGAAGCCGCCGCCAACGACAAGACGCCAGTCACGGGAATGGTTCTGGGCCGGGTTAAGGGTGGCCTTACCGTCGATATCGGCATCAAGGCGTTCCTTCCCGGATCCCAGGTAGAGGTTCGCCCCGTACGTAATCTCGACGGCTACATCGGAACAGAGATCGAAGTTCGCGTCATCAAACTGAATAAGAAGCGCGGCAACGTCGTGATCTCTCGCAAGGATCTGCTTGAAGAGGAGCAGAATGCGAAGAAGAGCGTTACTCTTTCGACCCTTGAAGAAGGCTCGGTGCTCACAGGCACAGTGAAGAATCTTACTGATTACGGTGCCTTTGTCGATCTCGGCGGCCTCGATGGTCTCCTGCACATTACCGATATGAGCTGGGGACGTCTCACCCATCCGCGTGACCTGGTCAACGTGGGCGACGAGATCCAGGTGAAGGTGCTGAAATTCGACAAGGATAAGCAGCGCGTCTCTCTCGGCTTCAAGCAGCTGACACCCGACCCATGGCTCGACGCAACGGAGCGGTACCCGATTGGCGCGCAGGTTCGCGGGCGCATCCTGTCAGTCACCGACTACGGTGCCTTTGTCGAACTCGAGCAGGGCATCGAGGGTCTCGTTCACGTCTCCGAGATGACCTGGTCCAAGCGGATGAAGCACCCATCAAAGATGGTCAAGCCCGGCGACGAGGTCGACACCATCATTCTTTCCGTCAACCCAAACGACCGCCGCATCTCGCTTGGCATGAAGCAGCTCCAAGACAATCCCTGGGAGGCGCTTGAAGACAAGTACCCCATTGGAGCCGTTATCGAGGGCCGCGTCCGCAATCTCACCGACTTCGGCGCCTTCATCGAGATCGAAGACGGAATCGACGGCTTGGTGCACGTCTCCAACCTCAGCTGGACGAAGCGCATCAAGCACCCTTCGGAGGTTCTGAAGAAGGGCGAGAAGGTCAAAGCCATCGTCCTCGGCGTTGAGCCGGAAAATCGGCGCCTCTCCTTGGGTGTGAAGCAGCTTCAGCCTGATGTCTGGGATACCTTCTTCGCGCAGCACCGGGTCGGAGACGTAATCAAAGGCAAAGTGCTCCGCACCGCTCAGTTCGGCGCCTTTATCGAGATCGCCGAAGGTGTGGAGGGCCTCTGCCACATCTCCGAGGCCGTGGACGAGAATCATCAACCAGTGAAGCTCGAAGCCGGCGATGAGCACGACTTCAAAATCGTCAAGATGAACCCGGAAGAGAAGAAGGTCGGTCTCTCCATCAAAGCTGTTGGCGAGGAAGCCAGCCGCGTCGAAGTGGAGAGCTACAAAGAACGCGATCGAGATAGCGGCAAGTCCAACAACAACTCATCCTCGAACAGCAGCAGCAGCACCACACTTGGTGATCTGCTGAACTGGAAACGCGCCGAACGGGAAGACTCGTAGACCCTGAGGTTGAAGTATTTCGACGAAAATGTGGCTACCTACCGGGAACCACTGGTCCGGGCATTCAGTGCCTTGGCAGGTGACGGCGCAGTGCAGTATACGGATGACGCAGCGGAGATTTTCTGTCGCCCATGCCAAGTCACAGGCACCTTCAGAGAGCAAAAGGCCCACTTAGAGGAGTGGGCCTTCTCGTCATCCCTAGACTCCGATATCAGGCTATCAATGAGTTCAGGGTGACTGCGCTTGCACCAGATAGCTGCTGAACTACGCCGTTGACTGGCATTCTGGCCGAGGCCCGCCGCATCATTTCCAGCTCCGCTGGAGCGAAGACCTCGGGTGGGATGCCGGCGATTGCTACAAAGCCAGGAGCATCGCCCAGCACCTCGGAGATCTGGTTCCAGCGCAGGAATGGCGATGTAGTCGGAAGCATAATGATCCGACGCTTCTCTTCGGGGAAGGCAAAATATGCAGACCACAGAAGCAGAGATGCGCAACCTGTTGAACCAAGTACAACGGTGATTGAGGAGTGAACATCGGACGTTCGGCTGATAAGGGCAGAGGTGACCAGACTCGATGCCGCCATCACAGCTAAACCAAGGCTGACTCCGAAGATGCGACTCCGATAAGACAGACCCATGGGGCGGATAGCGAAGCATACAAAGAGCAGAAGACAGAGAATCAAAATGCTGGACGTCTGCTGCAACTGCGTGATCATCGAAATCATAAATGCCGTGCCCGACTGATGCGGAGCGAAGCCGACGCCAATTGCTAGAGCCACCGAGATTGCCGCTGCCCATTTGAACACGAGCATACCCAGGGTTTGTAAGCCCTTTAGGGGCGCCATCGCTAGCTTGAAGATACTAAGAATGACCAGAACGTAGAGGATCGCTTCAACTGCATAGGTGATCCAGTAGACGAAGAAGTACGCCTTATAAGCTATATGCCTCTCAATTCCATGCGAAGAAAATTCCATCAGCAGGAGCCCGAGGACATCAGCACTTAGCCTGACGACGAGAAGAGAGGAAAGAAATCCGTAAGTTCTGCTAGCGCCCGATCGCATCAGAGTCACGAGCACAAGGACGCACAGTAAAGGTTCCAAGTATGACAAGAGTTGAGTTATCGACATCGGCTGCCCTCGTACAGAGAACAGCCTAGAACACTGCGGGGAGGTATACAAGCAAATGTTCGCAAACTCTCGTACATAAGTTATGTTACGGAACGCTGACTTCTATTTGAAGCCGCAAGCATTCGGGTCGTTGGGTGGGCAGCAAGGCACTGGCATGGAATTTACCCGCGCTTCCGAGACCTTCGTCTGCGAAGATGCGTTAATTTGGGTGTAGGCTACGGAACCAGCGAAGGTGAGGGTGACGACGAAAGCCCAGATGATGTTTTTCATGGTATTTCTCCTAGAGTTGTAGTAAGTCCGAAAGTTTTAGCTGGACAACTCAGCTGCAGCAACAATAGGATATAGACTCGCGTAAGTCCATATATTACAGATACATACACAACAGAAAAACGTGCTCAATTACTAAAGTAACGACACCGGAGTCTTCTCCCGACCACCTATGGAGTGTTTTTGCGTCCCTCAGCTTTCATCGAACAATCAGACCCGGCCGACCTAGTTCCAGGCGACCTCGCCTGGGTCTCTCCCCTTCAGATACCAAGGCGCACCCGGGCAATATCTAAAGATCACCCCCCTCTCGACTCGTATCGATTTACAAAAAATTCGCTTATTTTGCTTGGCTAGACGTCAACTGCCGCCGGCTCGGCTACGGGAGCGACGTCCAAAGAAGCCGGAGGCATCGCTTCGGCCTTGGGTGCTATCTTCTTAGGCGGTGCCTCGGCCTTCTTGGAAGGCGCCAGGATCGCATGCAAGGTCGTGCCTTCCATTCTCGGCATGAACTCCACCAGTCCGGCTTCGCCTATGTCCAGGATCAGCCGATTGATGATCTTGTAGCCAAGATCGCGATGCGCCATCTGCCGTCCCTTGAACCGCAGCGACGCTTTTACTTTGTCGCCCTCACCCAGGAAGCGAACGGCCTGATTTTTCTTGGTCTGGTAGTCGTGTTCGTCCACCGTGACCGAGAATTTGACCTCTTTAATCACAATGACTTTTTGCTTTTTACGAGCAGCCCGATCGCTCTTGTCCTTCTCGTACAAGAATTTTCCGTAGTCCTGGATCTTGCAGACCGGCGGAACCGCATTTGGCGAGATCTCCACCAGATCCAGCGATCGCTCCCGCGCCATCTTCAGTGCCTCAAACGGCGGCATCACACCCAACTGCTCACCATTTTCATCGATCACGCGAACCTCTCGCGCGCGGATACGTTCATTGGTACGGATAAAGGATTTGGCGGCACGCTTGTCAATCGGGGGAATAGTCGACCTCCACAGCACTTTTCACACGGTGCCATGTCTTTGGATTTGATTTCGGGCGCGGACGATATTGTCCCTCCCGCACCGCCAAGTGTACCACCGGCACTATCTGAGACTCCATGCCAGCGCCCCCGACTCCGGGGTCATCGCACCAGCCTGCGCTTGCATCTATAGTGTTTCCTGCAACTACAATTCTAATCACAAACATTGCCAGAGATTCGCCGCTCTGCTCTGGAAAGGCTATCGAATGAAACGCCGAATCCTTCTCGTCGACGACGATGTTGCCGTTCTCCTTACCTTCAAAGCCGTGCTCGAGATCAGCGGCTTCGATGTCGACACCGCGGCCTCAGCACGCGAAGGCAAGTCCCGCATCCGCTCGCACGAGTACCACATGATCATCTCCGATATGCGGATGGAAAACGAGATTGCCGGCCGCGAGGTCATCCAGGCCGCTCGCACCGCACCATACCATCCCGCTGTCGCCCTTCTAACTGCCTTTCCTGAGGACGATATGGGTTGGGATGGCGCAGGGCCGGATAAAATCCTCGTTAAAGCGACCCACACCCGCGTCCTCCTCCAACACATCGAGAAGCTGTTTCACTCGCATGCGGCCAAGCTCTCGCGGCTAGCCGCGCAAGCCGCAGGGACACCGGCCGCGAAGAACGCCGCTCCACGCAATGGAAAGATCACGTCCATCGCGGCATCGTCTGAGAAGTCTAGGTCAAACTCGAGAAAAACTATCTCGAACGGCACAGGAAGCTCCGCGTCCGCGAAAAAGAGCCCCGTCCCTGCTCCAGAAAAGAGGGCGGCAGCGAGCAAAACCAAGATCAGCCCAGCTTAGCCGATCGGCTCGAGACTCGCTCATCGCACAGAGTGTTCTTTCACATAAGTCCGCAGGGTGCTGTTCAAGTCGAGTGCCTTCCGTACTCCACCGTCAAGCATTCGCAGCCAGTCAGAGCCTGGAGCCTTGAGTTCTGTCGTGCCTAGGAGGTAGCTCGTCTGCACAATAACCTCCAGGGCATTCGAGAGATCATGAGCCAGCCTCCGAATCTCGATCGCTAACTCCTCGGGGATCGTCTGCTCCCCTGTACTTCCGTTCTGCACATCACTCATTGGAATCATCTCCGCACCGGCGAGGGGGCTGCTCCCCGCTCTGCGCTCCCCATCATACGGGTCGCAACTCTCGAGGTAGCGAGCCGTTGACAGGGGAAGCAGCCTTTGTAACACTGACCACTCACGGTTGCCATATCCTGAACTCCTGGTTGGGATCACCCGTGAGACGTGCCGAAGTGGCGGAATTGGCAGACGCGCATGGTTCAGGTCCATGTACTCGCAAGGGTGTGGAGGTTCGAGTCCTCTCTTCGGCACCAGAATGCTCCGTGACATCTTTCAGCTCCGCTGGGCAAGCTCCTCCTGAAAATGCGACTGCATCTCACGTCTTTGGGGCGTCACCGTGCTCCCGCAACCTCGCTCTAGAATAGATAGGGATGCCGACTAAGCTCGATCAGATCCTCGCCCATACGCTGCTCGAAGTCACGGACCGTAAAGCATCTGCGGATATCCCTGCCTTTGAGCGTCAGGCCGCCGCTCATCGGCCTCGTGGCTTCGCAGACGCTCTTCGTACAGCAGCTGCGACTCGGCCTGCCGTAATTGCGGAGATCAAAAAAGCCTCTCCGTCTCGCGGCCTCATCCGCGCGGACTTCCGCCCGGCAGATCTCGCTCCCGCCCTTCAGGCCGCCGGCGCCGCTTCTCTCTCGGTCCTGACTGACTCTGAATTCTTTCAGGGGTCCCTCGCCGATCTTGAAACGGCCTCTGCCTCAGTAAGCATCCCGTGCCTTCGTAAGGATTTCATTCTGGATCCATTTCAGATCCTCGAAGCTCGTGCTTCTGGAGCCGATGCCGTCCTCCTCATTGTCGCCGCGCTCTCGGACGATACGCTCGGACTCCTTCACGACTTCGCTATAGACCTTGGTCTTGACGTACTGGTCGAAGCTCACGATCACGTCGAGATCGAGCGCGCGATCGATCTGGGCGCAAAGATCATCGGCGTAAACAGCCGCGACCTCCGCAGCTTCACCGTGAAAGCGGACTCCCTCCTGTGTATGGCGGAGGCGCTGCCCGCAGACGTTCTTCGCGTCGCGGAGAGCGGCATCCGCACAGCAGCGGACATCGCCAGCCTCCGCTCCGCTGGCTACCAGGCCTTTCTGGTTGGCGAGGCCCTCATGCGCCAGCCGGACCCCGCCGCCGCGCTCGCACTTCTTCTGGATCGGCAATACTCGCAGAGGATCTAGTCTGGTCAGGTCCTTACCCTCGAGCCGCGAACATCCCATGTGGATCAAAATCTGTGCCAACACGAACTTCGAGGACGCCCGGCTCGCGGCAGACCTCGGCGCTCACGCAGTCGGCTTCGTCTTCGCGCCCAGCATGCGGCGTGTTACGCCGGCTCAGGTTGGCGCGATCACTCGGCAGCTACCCGAAGCCGTGGAACGCATCGGCGTCTTCGACACACAAGACGCCGACGAGATCGTCTGCGCAGTCGACGAGGGTGGCCTCACCGGTGTCCAGCTGCACAATCTTCTCAATCCTGATCTCGTTCGCCGCTTGCACGATGCCTTTGCTGGCCGGATCACTCTCATTCAGACAATCCACTGGAACACGATCTCTGGCGCAGCTTCGCAGGGAGAATCTCTAAGGAGCCAGCTTGACGCCATTCACACCGAACCCGGCATCAGGCGCGTTCTGATCGATTCACAGGTCGGCAACGCTATCGGCGGGACTGGCATAGCGTTCGATTGGAAGGGAGCCGCCGAAATCTTAGGAGCCGAGCTAGGAAATCTCGATCTGATCGTCGCCGGGGGCCTTCGCGCGGGAAACGTCACCGACATGATCCAAAAACTGGACCCGTGGGGCGTGGACGTCGCCACCGGCGTTGAAGCGTCTCCCGGTAAAAAGGATCCCCTGAAGCTTGAGGCCTTCATCTCGAAGGCCTCTGCGTAACATGCGCACAATCGGACCACCATCCGACTGCCCGCAATGGTTGCTCAGTTGCTTATGATCGGCTGCTCACGAGGTCCCCATGCGAATGCACCGATCGGTCGTGGATCCGGGGAGAGCGGTCATGAACGGTCTGCGAACGGACATGCACGCCCACGGTACGCGTCTGAGCGGTTAAACCTTGAGGCAACATAAAGGGCTCTGTTGCATTAACTAGCTGGAGCGCAGTCCGCCTGCATCCGTGCGAGAGTTCAGGCGGCAACTTGGAAGAGTTGGTTCACAAAGCGGATCTCATTGCGTACGCCTGGCTTGCAGGTGAGGCA
>JAABVA010000646.1_pt1 | contig 42494 bp, 48 predicted proteins | sample 5560331 | NCBI WGS metagenome assembly JAABVA01 (sample SAMN12812661, study PRJNA571458) | rock metagenome | isolation source: Antarctica rocks | place: Antarctica: Victoria Land, Mt New Zealand sud | collected 2016-01-07 | reverse complement strand
CGGCCCCTGAACAAAAACCCCCCTCACAATTACCCCCCACCAACTCACCCTCCAAAACAGCGCGGTTCGGAGCTACCATGGCGGGTTACAATCCTCACATCCCCACCTCAGCGAAAACCCTCGGAAGCGACACCGCCCGCGGACACTGTCGCCGGGAAACGGAAGAAAAGCGGGAAGAAGCGGAGGATAGCGATGCGGAAAAGGGTTGTGGCGAGATTAGCGCAAGAGTCGGCGAAGAGGCAGAGCCGGGCGGAGAAGGAGGCTGCGGCGAGGGAGAAGCGGACGAGGCGGAATAGGGAGAAGAAGGTTAAGAGGAAGGGGAAGGAGAAGGCGAAGAAAGCGGAGGCGATTGTTGAGGATGATTGAAATTGCGGCTGGATTTCGTCGTGTTGTTGCAATCGTGGCTCTACTTTACATGAGGTTTTATGATGCTGCGACAAATCCCTCCGGTATCTGGAGATTCATTGACCCATGCAACTGGACGACTCATAAACTTCACAGAACGCATCCTTTATTGAAAAGACCATTACATTCTACCAACCAGTTCTTCCTTCACCCACAGAACTCCCTTCTAACCCTCACCCCTCACCCCTCACCTCAACGGACTCTCAAAACCCTCACTCTCTCTCTCCCTCCCCACCCCCACCCTCCTCCCCACCGGCGTCCCCGCCCCACTATCAGCCCCCCGCATCGGCGGCGGCGTATCCCTCCCCCCACCACTAACATCCGTGCCCCTCCCCTCCCTCCCCCTACCACCTGCCACTTCCCCCGGCGGCCTGAAATTCAACCTCCTTCCCTCCTTGTAGATATCTTCCAGAATCTGCTCCACTACGCCTGCATCCTTGAACTCCTCATACTTCCTCCATAGCCTGAGTGCGGTGCACGCGTCTTCGATGCTATCGTGGCCTTCGGGCTGCTGCTGGATTTCTTCTTTGAGGAGATACCATGCGAGGAAGGCGAGCGAGAATCTGCGTTTCCGAGAGGCGATAAAGAATAAGTCTGCGGTGTCGATGATCTGGGATTTGGGGATGTGGATGTTGGCAACGCGCAGATCCTTGGGTAGTCCATGGCCAACAAATACGCAACCGAGGTTGAGAAGGAGCCAGAGCTTTTTGTAGGCAACCTTCAAAGGGACCAGCGGGTGGCGGGAAGTCCTAGGGTCGAGATCACCTTCTCTTAAGCCGGAGTACTGGGTGTTGTAATCCACAATCGGCTCATAGATCGGTATATAGTCGTTGATGAACGGAATGCCTTCGTTGGGACCATTGTTTCCTCTCAGTACAGATATTCGAGCCAGGCCCATCCGGGTCGGCCGGATGACCTCGCGATCGCCATCGGCTTTGATCTCAATCTCCTCTTGTTTGAGGTTAACGAACTCTCCGTCTATAGCAACGCATGAGCCAGCTTGTGGCTCTTCGATCTCCGGGTTCAGTACCACGTTACGCGGGTCATAGACAGAGCTGCCGCAGAATTAGCACAGGGGTAAACGGAGATAATAATAGCGCCATACATACTTCATAGACCAGGTGTCATAGAGACAGGAAGTATCGAGAAGCTCTTTCCAGCTTTCATCCACCGCATGTCTTGCAGCCTTGATCTGATAGGTGAGGATGACCGGGTTTTTCCAAGTAGGAAAGAAGTAAAGTGGACGATCAGCATCGTTAATCTTTCTGACTAGGAAATCATTCATTAGATGCCACTGACTCTGCTCTTGAGGGTCCTGTTCGGATATGGTAACTGCGAAAACATATCAATAACAGTAAAACCACGGGTCATAGAGCGAGTACCGACCATTCACAAGGGAGACAAGGTGTGACTTCTGGTTCTCTTTGCTGTTAATTTCTGCCACTACCCCTACAAGCTCGTAGATGGTAATGGCATAATTATGCCGAGTCCTTTGTAGATTGCGGAGGTTTTCACCTTCGAAGCAGCTCACCTTCCCGCCTTCAATGATGATTCCTATCCGCTCTGGAAGCCAGCCGGGAATAGCCCAGAGTTGCTTACTATCTGGGCTTTTATCCAAACAAGCGTTGAGCATCAAAACAGGCGCAATATTATGCACTGTCGTTCGAGTAGCCAGTTCCTGATAGCGCCGGCATTTGTTGCACCAGGCACGGATCTGTGTTGCGTGTTCGAGACTTCTCTTGAGGACCTCGGAAAAGGTAGGTATCGCGTTACGGATTCTCGAGTTTTGGCTCTTCTATTTTGTTAATCCCCGTTCAGATCGGAGAAGGGGAGGCCTACAAAGTTGGGATAATTTAGGTCAGTGAGATATGTTGGACTTGTGCGCATGGTCTCGCTGTAGCAATGCAAACATCGGAGAGTGGACATGGCGTTGGTCACCAAAACCTGATGTGACTTCTTAGACAACAGCGAGAATAGTGGAGAAGATGCAGTTACCTGATCCAGTCTGGTATCATCTGGGTATATTCTCGTTGAGTCGGATGACATTTGTTTAAGTACGAAGCGATTGGCGGCTTGCACTCTGTAATCCAGATTATTTTGTGGCATTCTTTCCTCAAGGATCTGTAAACCAGCCGCTAATATTCTGTTAATGGAAAAGAGGTGTTTTGATACCCTAAACATACGCACCATCTGGGAGACTGCCAAGAGTCTTGTAAAGGTTGGTTGCTTGGCAGCTTTGGCCAGCAGCCTTCTCCAGCATGTCAAATAGAAAACCCATTTCGCAAAGAAGGCACATGTCAGACAGACATCCGCTTGCAACATGATGCATGGCGAGGTTACGAATCAGCGGTGTGAATTTGAGTACTTGAAGCAAAGGATTTAGGTAGGAATTAGTGATGTGCGTCTCCAATCCGGAATACTGCGTCTTGTTGTAATAGCTAGCTCGAATGTATTACTTATATGATCGGAGGGAGAGGAAGTCATCGGAGCTTACTGAAAGTCGAAGTCTTGCACCCCAAATTTGCTGTACTTAATTTCAACATTTCTGTACTCAATTGGAACGTCTGCGTTCGTACTACCAGCCAAAGTAGCATTGGCAAAAGCTTCTACAGCATCACTGATTCGTCGTCCGGTGCTCTTTCCGTTGGTCTGATCACTCACTTTTTCACGGCTTCTCTCACTCAAGAATTTTGGTGCTACAACCGCTTTTATGTTAGCCTCCAAGACTTTGGTTCTATCAACTTGATTTCTTAAGGCTTTTCGCAGATTGGGTGCACGATAGCCAATGCTGGCCGGAGCCATGCTTTTCAGGATATCTTGATCGAGCTTGGAAGTCATGTGACCCACTTCAAAGACGTGGTCGCTAGGCCACGCTGATAATAGTTTTTCATGATAATAGGGCATCCCAATTGTACTGAAAGGACTGGATTTTAACCTAAAATTAGCCTAATCCTACCAGAGATACAGTACAATGACCTACAGATCCGAATCAAGACCCATTGGGGCCATAGGAGAGATCTCATCGGCGAATTCGGTTGGATTCGGATGCTCAGCAAATCTCAGTTTTTCACGTGAGCCACCCCATAAACGTATCGTATTGTCTTGGTCTAGCATAGCCCATGCGGATCCCGAAGGTGCCAACGTCAAAGTTCTTATGCAAGCTACATCTGCTTGATGAAGGTTGACGGTGTCTGGATTCATTAGATCAACAACCTGTAGTCGCCCAGTCTGTGTTGCTATTATGGCAGTAGTTGAAAGCTTCGGAACAATCCTTACAAAAGCTGCACCCCCTGGAAAATTAACTGGCGATAACTGCTGTAGCTTTTGAAGATCATACACCTTTGCGAAATGTTCCAACATTTGCGGACCATATAGACGAGGCGCTTTGCCACAGGTCACAAGGTAGTTGTTGTGTGCATCCATATCATGGACTTCGGTAGGATGCGCCTGCCAGATCTTGATCACCTCGAATGTCTCTGGATTGAGGAAGTGTACAGCACCTATACTAGTTGCTGCACAGATGTAGCGGCAGAACTTCATGATGGTATACTCGTTTTCTGTAGCAATCTAGGAAAGCAAGAGTCAGTGCGGGACCAGTAGGAGAAACTTGCTCTAGTACCTCCTGAACAACACAGCCTCTCTCCACATCGATCTTGAACATGGTTTTCTGGCATCCTGCCACAAGAATATCTGATGCATCTTTACTCACAAAGCTCATGCACCGCAAGTCTTTCATGGATTCGTCTCTTATTGCGTAGCATCAGCATCGCAGGCAAATCATGATTCGGAGGCTTACGAGATGTGCCATTGAGTCAGACCTCTCCTCGATGTCAAGTGCACGCTTCTCGATGCTAGTGATACAACACCTCGCTCGTGGAATAACAAACTGGCGATACGCCCTTCATGGGATGGATGTGCCCGAAGCGAGGTATATCTTTGTAGACCTGCGCCGTAATACGAAGTTATCCGGCCCTATCCGCGAATTCAACTGAAAGTCCCACTGATTCCACATATAATCACTTACGCTTTCGTTACCGACCCATAGCAACTCCTGCTGCGTATCGAATGCGAAAGCGGGGGCAGGTTGTTTTGGATCGTAAAGCGCTCCTCCTTCAGGCGGAGGAAGTTGGAGTTGCTGGACCTGAGAGAAGTGAGTTCCATGGCGATAAATGTCTTTTGTTGAATCGACGTAGAAGCCACCAGGTATTTTCGAAGAATACCGCCAATAAAGCAATGGGCGCAGCGGCTGATCACCGTCGATGATAAAGGGCATTGTATTGAACTTGATGACGCACCTCGCCCCATTCTGCTTCCATAACGATGGTTGAAAGTATTACGTCTTATTCATTGGGAAAGAGTCACCAACTCCATGCTCTTTCCATGAATAACTTAGCACAGAAAAGCGACTTCATTCAAAGAATTTAAACTCCTAGATCCAAAACGCCTTATAAACGCCTCAGTACATCCATCAAACGCCTGACCAATTTTGCTTGCTAGATACTCAGGCCGATTCTTTCAATATATGTGTTGTAACTCTTCAGTGACCGTAAACCAAAGCAAGAGCAGATGTCTCAGTCTGAGATATGTTGTATCGATGAAGGAATACTTATGTTGTTTCCCAGCTTCTGAATTTTCCATTGAGCGAGTCCATCATGATGGGACTGTTATGGTTACAGTCGCGCTCGACGTATGCCGAGGATGAAAGATGGCCTTATCGCCGATGAATCCAGATTAGTCAGCCTTGGTCACGTGCAAGGCTGTTTATAGAGAATCATGAGTGCATATTATGGTGCCATCTTGAACATGTCGACTTTGCGGTGGACTATCAGCAACAAAGCAAATCTCTTTCTTGTTTGCACAGTTATTGAGAACTCCATGTTCCGCTGTCAACTGGATCCACAAGTCCCGACTAATGACACTCATGATCCCAGACTTAGAACTTCAAGGACAGACGTTGATTTGCTATGTATAATACACAGTTGATGTACAGACTTTTCCAATATCTACCTTTCGAAACGTCAGTAGCTATACACATCCCATCCTCTGCTATTTGGACCGCCATTCAAACCAACCTCCCAACACGACTAAAATGCAATAGACATGTAACAAGCTGCACTCAAACTTGAGGTCCTGAGACTTGGGTTAGCCTAATGCTTGCTACTACCTAGACTCGGCTCTACTTACCAGCTTTGATAACTTCCGGAGTAGCTTCGTCGGAATATTTCTTGAAATTCTCTACAAAAAGACCACCGAGCTTTGTGACTTCCTCCTTGAAGTCGGCTTGCCCATGCCATGACTTTGCAGGGTTAAGTAGTTCATCCGGTACTCCGGGACAGGTCTTTGGTACGTTTAGATTGAACGTCTCGTAGATTTCATACTCTGCCTTTGCGAGTTCGCCGGAGTGGATAGCATCCAGGATTGCTCGAGTGTATTTTAATCTGCGATATTTAAGCAAGAGATTTTGAACGAGGAAGGTAATCGACACTTACGGGCATCGAGTGCCTCCATTAGTCGCACCGGCACCAACCCAGCCAGTATTGAGAAGCCATGCATTAGTCTTGTGGTGAGAGATCTTGTCGGCCAACATCTTAGCATAGCGCATGGGATGAAGTGCCAGGAAAGGCTGCGCAAAGCAGGACGAAAAAGTAGCTTGGGGCTCGGTGACACCGTCTTCAGTACCTGCCATTTTCGAGGTGTACCCCGAGATGAAATGGAACATGGTTTGTTCGTTTGTGAGCTTGGAGATAGGAGGGAGGACGCCTCGAGCATCGCAGGTAAGCAAGATTATGTTTGACGGATGACTGGTAGATAAGCAAGGAATCTTGGCATTCTTGATATGCTCGATTGGATATGCACTGGGAGGGTTTTAGCAGGAAGGACAGGGCCCGGGAGAGGAACGAATAACATACCAACGGGTGTTCTCTGTTAGGGTGGTGTCATCATAGTCAACGGATCTTGTTACGGGATCAAAAACGACGTTTTCTAGAATAGCGCCGAAAGTGATGGCGTTGTAGATGTCGGGTTCCTTTTCCGCTGACAGCCCAATGCACTTTGCGTAGCACTAACACGCGCTTAGCCAGTCATCACACAACACGAGAATCTCAGGACTTACGCCGCCTTCAATATTGAATACTCCACGATCACTCCAGCAATGCTCATCGTCGCCAATGAGCGCACGATTAGGGTCAGCAGAGAGTGTAGTTTTCCCGGTGCCAGAAAGTCCGAAGAAGACTGTTACATCGCCGTCTTGGCCTTCGTTGGCAGATGAATGAAGTGTCAAGACGTTATGCTTCACGGGCATTTCGTAAAACAATACTGTAAAGATCCCTTTCTTCATCTCTCCAGCATACTCAGTGCCCAGGATTACCATTTCCTTGTCAGCGAAATTGATGGCAACGGACGTGGCCGAGGTCATCCCGGTCGTAAAGCGATTAGCTGGGAAAGAGCCGGCATTGTAGATGGTATAGTCAGGGTGGAAAGTCTTGAGCTCTTCCCTCGTTGGGCGGATAAGCATGTTGCGCATGAAGAGGGCATGGTAGGCTCGGGCACAGACAACGCGGACATTGATTCTGTACTTTTCGTCCCATCCTGCATACCCGTCCACAACGTAGATTCTCTTCCGTGTATTGAGGTAGTCCACCGCACGCTCTCTGTTAATTTTCCAAACCTAACCGAGAGAGTTAGCCGAAATGTGGGGAAGCACGCGACTGCGGGGTAGGGGGCTGAGGGCTAAGATAGAAGAGAACGCTAAGATTGTAAACTTCAGTCCGAAGCACATGCCGTTCCCCCGTACCCTCGGTCGAATCAACTGAACAGCAGCAGCATACAAGCGGCAATATAGCACTAACCTGGGGATCCATCGATTTATTTACAGGCCCCCACCAGACGTCCTTCTCGGAACTGGGCTCTTTGACGATACGCTTGTCAAGTGGTGAACGACCGGTTTTTGCTCCAGAAAATGCGGTTAATGCTCCGTTCGATGTAATAGCTGAACCGGTCTCGTAGACGAGGGCATCTTCATACAGGGCCGCAACCGAGGGATTGGCAATCTGCAAAAGGCTTAGCGATAAATCACAAGCACAGCGGAAGGGGAATCACTTACAATAGCGACGCGGTCATAGTCAATGTGTGCAACTTCGTAGAGCTCTTCTTCCAGTTCAGTATGCTCTCGCTGCGGCCTATGCAACGGATGTCAGTTAGCAATCACATGCTTCATGATAACCTTGGCAAGCCCAGGAACATTGGCGGTTGCACAGCAGCAATTGAGGACGTACTCTACACCACTGGGGTGGAGGTTGGTTCTGTTCACGCTGCTCGTATTCATCTTTGCTGTAGGAGTTTTCTGGTTGACCGTGGTCGAAGGCATCATGAAAGATATATATGGCAATGGTTTGCTGTAGATCCTTGTCAGCCTGGCCTGCAATGCGTCCCGGGTTCGCCCGTAAGGCCCTACGACGGATCAAGATCCGTCGTTTAAAGCCGAATAATTGGTAGACTATGTTTCAAACAAAAAGACACCTGTGACGAAGCCTGGAGGAAGGGGAAAGAATAGAACATACCGAATTCTAGCAAAAGTGATTAGGGAATTCGCAGAAAATTGCCTTGAGTCTCTGCTGTCATGATTTGAGTATGAATTTAGTCGTCGAGATCTCGTCATACGTAGGACGTTCTGGTCAAAGCGAAAGTGGGCTGATAGAGCTCTAGCCCTCAGCGGGAGACCAGGATGTGCCCACATCTACGCGGACGCGGGGTAACGGGCTGATGGGTCATGGAAGAACTGTTTGGGCGAAGGTCCGACGAGCCTCACATAGTCACTGGACGCTTATTGGATGATTTAGCGAGCACACGGGATTGCAGTTCGGTCTTAGGGTAAGGGTTTGCGGATACAGAAGGAATGACTCCGTAGACTTCCGTCAAAGTGCAATGCCGAGGTGTTCGTGCACTAGGTAAGATACAAGGTGAGTGTGTTGGACAGATACGTTTGCATGCACATGTCAAACAGCAATGCAATGCAGGACGGTTGATCAACACAAGCATCTTTTCATCCCAACCGTAAAAGTCATATCTACGACATCCAGTCATGTTTAACCGTGGTAAGGGGAGGTTCTGACTGGAAAGCTCAAGCTGTTGCAGTCGCTGTCGACTGCTCTGTCTTCGTATCTGATATGTCACCAATGACTGCCTTCAAGATCTCTGGGACAGTGGAGCCAGCGTCACCCTGGAAGAACCAATCTTGCTTTCTCAACCCATTCTTCCCAGTATCCGCCTTGTCTGTGTTGACCACGGCAACCCTCGCTCCTTTGGCCCTGGCTTCGTCAATGTAGCCAGCGGCAGGATACACGCGGGCGCTTGTGCCAATAACAAGTATCAAATCGATTTTCTCAGGTTTCCGCATCCAGGCATCGACCGCAATCATAGTCTTCTCGGGGAGCGGCTCGCCGAACCAGACTACTCCTGGTCGAAGAAGCCCTCCACCACACTTTGGACACTGAGGCAGTTCTTCAGCGGGAATTTGAGGGATTTCAACGCGATCGTCTGAGATATCCAAGTCCCTCAAGGCTTTGCGTTCGGCATTTGCTTGCTTCATCGAGCCATACAGAGCGCTTGTGGCCTCTGCTCCAGTTTTGTCACTACTCGAAGGGTACGGTTGGGAGCCTTCTTTTGGTATTGCTAGTGCCGGTACTATTGGATCGGTGAAGTTCTGCTCGACATGAGTGCAGTGGAAAGATGTACATTTTACATCGAAGAGGGAGCCGTGCAAGAGGTGGAGCCGGGCCGCTGGGTGTCCTGCTCGTTGGCTGAGCCCTGAAGAACAGCTTTAGTACTATAGAAACAAACTTTGGACGCATGAATACCATCAACGTTCTGACTCAACGTGACGAAATCCTCTTTGCGTCTTGCTAACTCCGCCAGAGCATAATGTGCTGGATTCGGCAAGGCCTGCAACGCCATATGTCTCCTGTAGCTGTAAAATTGCCACACTAGCCCTGGATCCATGTCAAACGCTTCGGGTGTCGCGAGGGACATGGCATCGTGACTTCTCCACAAACCACCTGCGCCCCGAAAAGTGGGGAGACCCGATGCGGCGGACAGGCCAGCACCCAGTAAAGCTAGGATGCGGTGCGAAGACTTGAGATGTGACGAGAAGGACTCGAGGTCGCCTGGGGGTATCGTAGATGAAGACATTGTGGTAAAGAATCTATGATTCTGCAGGACTGTCGCCTGGAGGTTGAAGTTCGACTGGACACGCTTTGCTCCGCCACGGAGGAGCGTCATCGGCAATTGGTTGTACAGGCATTGCTCAATCCTTCGCTTACACCAATCGCATTGTTAGACGCCATAGATGCATTGTGGACACCGTTGGTGAGTTGAGATGCTCCCCGAAAAAGTCAAGATGACGGCGGAAGAAAGTGGTTGCCAAGTGCTCGGCCATCGGCCCAATTGGAGAACTCTCCTCTGTAACCATGAAACGATGCCTGCACGCTTTATACCAGCGTTCATGCCCATCAGCATCCCCTACTATCCCGTTGAGACCATTCGCGATTCCGTCTGATCGACTTACAAGCACATCAACTTTCCAATGTCGCTTCTACACCTCCGTCTCGGCTACTGAGCTCCAATTCGGCCAACCTGTCCATGAGACCCATCCACACTTACTGAGAGCTGGTGAACGTGAGTAGCAGTCTGCAATCCCGAAAGCATTCACCTAACGACCTCAACCAGTCACGCCGGGAATCACAGCTATCGAGTATGCCCAACGCCGCTCGAAGCTAGCTGCCAAACTCCCTAAAAATGCCGTTGCTGTCGTAGCTGCCTCCGATGTCAAATACCGATCTGGCACGGTGTTCTATGAGTTTCACCAAGACTCGAACTTCTTCTATCTTACGGGTATGGAGCTTCTATAATGAAAGAGGCTGCAATGCTGAGATTAACAGGTTTCAACGAACCGCAGGCAGTAGCAGTGATAGGTAGGCCGGATCGAACTACATCAGGTTTTCGGCATGGAATTTACTAGAACCAGGGAAGGCGGTGGAAGACAACGACCATGAGTTTCACTTATTCGTACGACCGAAGGACCCAAAAGCGGAGCAATGGGACGGAGCAAGGTCCGGCCTGCAAGCAGCTGTAGACGTGTTCAATGCGGATGAGGTGAGCAAACTCTCCCTATAGCGTCTCAACGGAAGCTGAGAGGACTACAGGCGGGTGATATCAAGAATGCTCAAACCCTCTTATCGCCGATTGTATCTGCAGCATCCGAAGTCTATACCGACCTCGCCCCAAGACCAATAGCGGAATCTGCATTCTCTCGCTTTTTCTCCAGTCCATCGCCGAAATCCGAGGGTTTTGCTGAGATCCTCGAGTCTAGCAAAGTCCAGCCTCTGAAGCCTATTATCAACGACCTCCGAGTCTTGAAGAGCGATGCTGAGGTTGCCAATATGCGCAAAGCTGGGCAGATTTCCGGAAGAGTGTTTACGGAGGCAATGAGGCATGCATGGACACACGAGAAGGACCTAGCAGCATTTCTAGACTACAGGTTCAAGGCTCAAGGCTGCGAAGCATCAGCCTACATACCCGTTGTAGCTGGCGGTGAAGTACTACTTGCTCAACCCTCGCCTATTGAATACAGCACTAACATAAAACACAGAACGCGAGAATGATCCACTACGTCCGCAATGACGCCACCCTCCCCCGAAAATCCCTTATCCTCGTCGACGCCGGCGCGCAACACGGCAACTACATCACCGACATTACCCGTACCTTCCCCACCTCCCCCCGCTTCACCCCCGCCCAACGCGACCTCTACACCGCCGTCCTAACCACCCAACGCACATGCATCTCCCTCTGCCGCGCCTCCTCAAATCTCTCCCTCGACAAGCTGCACACCATTGCCGAAACGAGCCTGAAAGACCAGCTAGCGCAGCTGGGCTTCGACATGTCCGGCAACGCAATGGAAATTCTGTTCCCGCACCACCTGAGCCACTACATAGGAATGGACGTGCATGACACGCCCGGCATGTCACGGAAGCAGCCGCTGAGGGAGGGCATGTGCGTTACGGTGGAGCCGGGCGTCTATGTACCCAATGATGCGCGCTTCCCGGAGCATTTCCGAGGGATGGGGATTAGGATCGAGGATAGCGTGTGTGTGCAAGAGGAGCATCCGTTTGTGCTGACGACGGAGGCGGTCAAGGAGGTTGTTGATATTGAGGCGTTGAGGGGTTAAAGGCGGGGTTGGTTTTGGGTTGTTTGGGATGGTGAGGTTTTTGGGGGCCTGTCTGTAGGTTGTGTCACGAGTGATTACGCCCTTGAGATTGATCTTACTTATGTTAGAGTAATTGGATTGTAGCCCTGCTGCATCTTGAGACTTGAGGAAGAATTCCTCACTCCTGGGCATGTGTGCAGGCAGGCAATGCAAACATGCATGAAGTATGAGTCTTCCGTTGCTTTATCACATCGTCATTTGAATATCACAGCGCTTAACCACAGGGTAGACCGCTATATTTCAATGGTTGGTAAGCTATGAATACAAGCATAAGATCTGCGCTATTCACAAATCGCAGTAGTAAAAGCAAAAGCAAATACAACCACAGCTATCATTTACGCATTCCTCGATCTTCACATCTCTAACATCCAGATCCAGATGTCTAAAGTCTTGGCGATCCTGATAACGTGACAGCATCAGCATCTAGACTTTCCACGGCATACATTCCAAGCTCCAGATGTTGCTAACGTTCTAAAAAGGGTCGAGTGCTTGACAGTATCGATACGTCTAGAGAGGGGGCCTTCTGTTGATAGATGGCCAAAAAGTAACGTAGCTGAAAAGATGTTGCTAAATAGGTCGTAAAGCGTTAGCGAATTCTCGAAAACAAATGGTATGTATGCAACCGATTCGGATGTCAAGTAGAGATGTCGTTAAATGGCGGTATGTCCATACGTATAAGTCCCCATGCTGGGATCAATGCGTTCAAGGTCCCGCAATAACCTGTTTGCGGTCCTAGGGCGGTCTAGAATTGCCATGCTCGGAATCTCCGGCCTGGGGCTCGCATACCTAGGAAAGGTAGATCCAAGGAGACGTCAATGGGAGGGTCTGTGATTTTGCTAAGGCGTGAGCGTATACTGTAGATGATGCCTATAGCTACTAAAATACCGAGAAACGTGGCAGCTTTCACCAATGCTATTACTTGGATTTGGTAGCCGGAGGCATGGTGAATAAGAACTGTGTCTGAGGGAATGCTCTTGAACGGTGAAAGGGTGCCAGAGACGGAGTACAGGAAGAACGTCCCTATAAAACGTAAGATCAGCCTAGAATTTAGCTAGGTAATAGCCCATCACGGCGTGATAGTAGATATAAATGTACTTATCGTATAGTTGAAATGAAAGTAGTTGGATGAAGCTTACCAACGGCGGCCGTCACATACCCAGCAATCCTTGGACTGAGCTGGTACATTATGAAAACGACCAAGACGAGCCAACTCCATTGTACCACTGTAGCAGGTAATCCTCCCAGCGTGGCCATCTGAGCGATCTTCACTGATGTGTTGTCAACAGCTGCTTGAAGGTTTGCGGCGCTTGAGGTCACATCGGAAAGTAGACCGCGTGTAACATGCATCTCGACTTGCATCTGATCATGAAGTCTGGTCTGTGTTTCGGCCTGAAGAGTCTGAGCCGCACGGAATGCTTGCGCTTTGGTTTCGAGTCCAGCAAATGACTTGTCGAGGCTGACTAGACGCTGGAAGGATTTCAGCATCCCGCGAATTCACTAAAGCGGTGACATTCACCTGATCTAATTCATCCTGCCGGAAATACATCCGCGAAACCAGCTCATTCGACATTTGCTAGCTTGGGTTAACTAGTGCTCACTCACTGATTGGAACTTCCGTACTTACAAGTTGAGTGTGAATTACTCCGAAAGCCCCCAGAAGCGATTGCACTTGATCTTCTCTCATGCTTTCCAATGAGCTCTGCAGTTCTGTTGCAAGACCGCGGTTGAGGTCCCATTGCGTTGATTGTATGGCAGCCAGTTCTGAGCTTCCTTGAGCAACCTGCTGAAAAACCCTACCAATGTTCTTCTGAAGGTCAATGGCTTCGGCATTGGATTGTTGCACGTTCTTTGATCTGTCAGTGAAGTTGGATGAATTTAAGTTTAGACTGAACTCACTTCACTCAGCTCTGCTACCGCCATCTCGGCTTCCTTTGTTACCCGTGAAAACTGGCTCAACAGATTTTGCGCCGCTACGTTCATGCTCTCCATTAGCTTCTGGAAAAACGATTGTGCCTCTGCACCTGAGGCCTCAAGGTCCAGTAGCAGCTGTTTCTGGAAACTATCGATCGCGACCGCAAAGTCTCGCTGCTCCAGCAATTGAGCGTTAGCTTCTGCCAAGGCCTTCGATAATGCTGAGTTGACATCTGAGTTTGTCTCAACCATGGATTTATGTAGCCTGATGAGATCATCTACCCAGGCGTCAGACCGGACTATCAAAGGACTTAGCGCACATACCTTTCTCAATCTCAACTCGCGCCGCGCGACACATGACCACCGCATTCTGTCTGCTGTTACTGTAACTTGTCCACCACTGCGGTCTAGACTCCAGAGCCTGTAGACATTGGCCCAGCTGCTTCTTGACCGCGATTTCATCAGGTCTATGGTTTCCTCCGCTTGCTATCCCAGAAAACCCTCGTCGACCTCTCGTTTCATGCCCTGGCGTCAATGGTTTGCATTGCTGCGGAGTTGTGGATCCTGCACTGATGATCTCGCACATGGCAAGCTGAGCGGCGTAAATCGACTTTATATCGTCGAGGGACGGCTCTGTATTAGATGGGGCTCCTTCAATTGATTGACATGAATTCAGAAGCTTTGATGCAGCGAGCCGATGGCAGGACGGCGACGCTTGCATCGAGTTGAGGATCTGAAGAGCGTCCGAGTAGATGCCAGAGTTTTCGATTGGTGATGGCATTACTAAAGCTGTAAGGTCTGTAACAGTGCTGTCTTCCGAGGCCTCTTTTACAAGAGACGGAAATTTGAGGGCCAATGCCTCAATTGCCAACGTGGCCAAGATGATGAAAATCAACGCCATCATAACAACGATGGCCTACAACAATGCGAAGCAGTTGGAACAAACGAAACAACAGTTGGTAGTCCGAATAGACTGGACCAGTAGTCAAGAACAGTGGAATGGCCTTAAGATGTACAGGTGCATTGCAGATTCGGCTGTACTGTCATATGGAACGGTGAGTTTGGTGGATGTAAGAAGAAACAGACAAGTGAGGGATAAAGATATACCCCTCTTTCTCTTCCTTAGGGCTGGGTTAGATTGATTCATTCATATCTGGGTGGTGACGGCCACAGTCACAGTCAAGTTGGAGTTTGCCTCTGTACAGGTGAACGCCAAAGAAGAGTGGAAAGCAAGATGGTACCCAACCTTCTGTAGTCTTTCGAATAAGTACCTTGAGTAGCTTTGAGACGCCACAGGAAAGGCCCTGTTCTTCTTGATGTCTGGATGTCTTTTGATGCATGGAGAAGATGAAGGAAAATGACATGGGGAGATCGCGATTGGCAACGCGGGAGCACGTGACTTAGCGGGTCTTGGCATCAATCTTTCTTCCGAGGGACCTTGAAATGTTCGAGAGCAACAGAATCCCACAGCACAAGCATGGCTGCGACGAGAAGCCGCGCGTGCCTCTTTAAGTTATCGCAGCGACCAGTCATTTCATTACCAGACTTTCTTATTCCCGCCATATCCTCCTCGACGCCACAGCCCTTTTCCAGCTCCTCGCGATGCGCATCTCGAGTAGGCTCGGAGCCCCTGTCGCTCCCTTCTGAAGTTAACCTTCGGCTTCTCGAGCCTCCTGTGAAACGGAAGAAGATAGTTACTAGGGTAGAGACCCCGAAAATACTCGAGATAGAGGGCCCCCTTGGTATATTACCTTTTCTCGGCCTCTAGAAGCTACTAACCTTGCACAAGGCAAGATGTCCCTGAAGCTACCCCCATACATGAGCTTCACGCACAACCAGGAGAGCAGGAAAGCTAGCTTGGAGGTCGAAAATAAAGGATTACGCAAGCAGCGTGAGATGTGGGGTAGGTCCAGTGGCCTCCCTCCTGGAAATTAGCTTCTGAGTATCGTAGGGACAACTCGCGCATACCTTCATAACCATATCTTAGGAGTATCAGAGGGCCATACCGCTATCCTAAGATTGATAGGAGTAGGTTATCGTGCCACGGTAGAACCAACAGCTGCGACCGTCAAGCCGGAATACCCAGGCCAGCAATTCGTCTCTTTAAAGGTCGGATACTCACACCCAATCGAACTTGGGGTTCCACTTGGCATGAAAGCTAGTACGCCACAGCCGACGCGTTTATTATTGGAAGGTGTTGAGAAAGAGGTGGTGAATCAATTTGCAGCGAAGATAAGGATGTGGAGGAAGCCGGAACCGTACAAGGGGAAGGGTATATTCGTCAACGACGAGACCATCAAGCTAAAGGCGAAGAAAATAAAGTGATTATGGATTGTTATCCTCGCGTTTACGAAAGCATCGGTGGTGTCTTTACTTCTATACACCAACAAAGCGTGAGGGATAAATTTAGTAAGATCGAATCGTATAGTGCAGTCATCCCATCGAAGCAACTCCATGTCAACCATTCTGGCCGTCTCATGGACACGCTGTCCGAGTGTTCAAAGTCAATGGTAGCCGTGTGCCTTACTTCGTCATCTCAAAGTCTCGAAAATTAGTAGTGAACGTACGGATGTAATGAATCCGAGGAAGTAGTTTAGCGGATGGGAAACAGCAAATCCACCAATTTAGAGGTGATCCCTTTGCCTCAACATTCATAACATCACTGGCTATCTTACTGATGGGCTGCATTCGAAATACACTGATGTAAGGTTCATAATCTACTTGGAGCTCAACACACTCTTCACTACGTCCAAAACTTGCGCATGTACACCTCTCGGCGCAGCGACCACCCCCTTATTATCCCTCAGCGTCCTCCCCTTCCCAAAATCCAGCCTCTTCCCTTCCGCATCCGTGACCTCGCCTCCAGCCTCCCTAACAATCAAATCACCCGCCGCATGATCCCAGATCTTCTCCTGATACGTCGCGCTCACCGGCAATCTCAAATACAAATCCCCAGCGCCCCGTGCGATCGAGCCATATTTTGCTTGCGAATCCATCCTTACGCTCTCGCTTGTGATGCCGAGTTTCTTTGCAATAGCTGCTTGGTCGCCATGGGAGGAATGCCCGGCTTCGACGCTTTCGCAGAATGTAGCATGAGTGATATCAGTGACCTCCTTCATGTGGATTGGTTGGCTCTTCTGGAGCGCGCCTTGCCCGAGGGGTCGACTTGTTGCGCCAGAGCCTGAGACAGCTCCGAATAAGACTCCTCGTCCAGTGCCTCCGACGTCTGCAGACAGTGGTGCGGAGTTGTCGACCGGTAGATTAGGGCAGCCCAATACTCCGACCTTGACGTCTCCATTATCAATGAGAGCAAGACAAACAGCATATTGCCCACCGCGCAGGAATCCTTTCGTTCCATCAATCGGATCTAAAGCCCATATCCTCCCCTTTGCGCCACCGGCGCTGTTCCCCGCGTCAATCGCCTGCAGCATTTGCTTCATGCTCTCCACTGGCGCTCCCAATTCCTTTTCAGCCTCCTGATCCTCTAGCCTTGCCCCTTTCACAAGATCCCAGATCTGCTCAGTAAGGGGCTGGTTTTCCCGTAGCGTACTAGCTTCTTCCTCTCCGACAATCTCATCTTTGGGGAAATTGTGACGGATTGCATGGATGATTAGTGCTTGTGCTCCAAAATCACCGATTGTGACGGGAGATTTATCATCTTTGGAGAGGGTGCCTTTGGCTTTCTCGTGAAAGACGCGCTGTGTGAGGAGGGTGGCGCGTTGGACAGCAAGTTCGGCGATGCGGAGCTCTTTCTGATAAGACATCTTGGATGCTATTGAAAATTGTTTAAAGGATGGAGAATATCTGAAATGGCGAGAAAATAAAGTGAGGCGAGAAGCAAAAAGTGGGAGTGAAGACAGTGCCAGGACTGCCAGGGAAACGAAGAAGAAAAGCTTTCTATTTGTCGAAAACCTGTATCTATCACTTGGTACCATTCATAAACACATTCGATACAGTTCCGACGGTCAAACTCTACCTTGAAGGTGTCAGACACCGAGATTATCAAACTTGAGGTTGAGAAAGGTTGCGACTGGTAAGTTGCAGCTACTGCGCTAGGTATGTTTAGGCGAGCCTTGAGACTGTCACGGAAGTTCCAAGCGAGGGGTATTGACAAACCGTCAAAGCTTCCCACCACAACTTTCCCTTTGACATCCTCTCCTCTCTAGCAAACATCCACCATCTACAACCTTCTGAACATGTCATTTGCGCTGACTACTACGAAACGCAAGTTTAACAAGATACTTGATTCCATTTCCAACGTCTCCAGCACATCCCTAGTGGCCCAGAATGATCGAAACAATGCCTCCACCACAACACTTTTTACCACGCTTGAATCGGCTTCTAAAAAGCGTCGCATTTCGCGACCTACCTCAGCCTCTGCATCCTCTACAAACTCAGCCGCGTCACGAAACCCAAGCGTTCGGCCGTCACTGCGACAGCTGAGCCCTTCAGGCATGAACAAGGAGCGCAAAGCTCCCAACTTCGCGCCGTGGGATCGAGGTCAATTTTTAGAGCGTCTGGCGACCTTTCGGCATGTGGATAAGTGGATGGGAAAGCCTGAGCAGATCAATGAAGTACAATGGGCTAAACGCGGTTGGACATGTGTTGGGAAAGAAAGGGTGGGGTGTGTAGGTGGCTGTGGGAGGGAGGTGGTCATTAAGTTAGAAGGAGACCGAGAAGAGCGGAATGAAAGAGACCAGGCTACTACGGAAGCACAGGATCAGGACCGTGAGGCGTTCGGGGAGGACATCAGCGAGGACTGGCGTGAAAGTGCACGAGACCAATTGGTCGACAAGTATGCTGAGATGATTGTTACCGAACACGATGGAGGCTGTCTATGGCGTAGAAGAGGCTGTGATGGTAAGAGTGCATGTCTCGAATGGTGGAGTCGGTCTTGCTAATACGGCCTGTGTAGATGCAATTCACCGACTACCACTCGCCCACCAAACCATGGCTTTGGACAGCCTACGCATACGCTATGAATCTCTCGTTGAGATGGCTTCCGAACTACCCAGCAGACTTTCCACGCCATCCTCGTTTGATGTGAATAAGATTGCCCATAACGCTCCCCGCATAGTTCAGACCAGACCTGAGACTCCGTCCACCGATGCTCCACCGCCTTCGTCAGACCCGCAATCCCTTAATCTGGAAGCACTCACCTTGGCTCTTTTTGGTTGGCAAGCAGAATTAAATCACATTTCCGGCCTAGCGACTTGTACCGCGTGTTTCCGACGACTGGGCCTTTGGTTGTTCAAGAGCCCTTCGGCTCCTTCGGATGGTTCCACCCCTGACTCAGCCTCCATGACTCGTCTCGACGTCATTGGTGAGCATCGCGACTACTGTCCATGGGTCAATGGCATATCCCAAAGTGGAAGCGCCGCCCTTCGAAGATCGACATCCTCGACACAGGGCCTGGCCGGCTGGGAGACCTTACTCCGTGTACTAATGAATGCGCAAGATTCAACGACGGAAAGTGAGCGTTCTCCAATACCCGATCAAGACGGCGCAGCAAGCGAAGTGGCCAGTGTTGCAAGCTCATTTGTGGGACCTGAGGAGAAAGCCAGCAGAGATGAGAAAGACAAAGAGAGATGGGCGAAATTGAAGAGACTGAAACGGATTTTTAATGTGAAAAGAGGAAAAGCGAAGGGAATATCAGCGGTACCGAGACCAAGGACTGCAGGTTAATGGGATGGCGAAATGGTTGTGCATATTCTTGGTCACTTTCACGTGGGGTCTATCTAGTACTATTGATCTAAGATACCCATGAAAACACATTGACGAGTGTGGACCTGCATTATTGCCCCTGAATATATGATACTTCCTGAGCAACAATGTCTCCGGAGTAATGGCCCCGGAATATCTCCGTTCTCCGCCGACTCGGAGTCCGGAACGGGGAGCGGAAACGGTTCTTCCGGGCTCTAAATTCACTTTCCCGGAAACAGTTAGGCAAACCCTTTTATGCACGCCTTTTCCGGCAACGCCCAAGTCCGGTCGGCTCTAAGATAGGTACGATACGATACGAAGGAGACTTCCTCTCACTGAGTCACTGTGCATGATGAGTGATGACTGCATATTTCTGCATATTCACAGTCATCCGGATCAACCTGGACGCAGCAACCGACAGTAAGAATCACATCGATTGGAGGAGAGTCGATCTTGGCGACCATTTCCACTGACTACGGCATCTTTACGCGAAGTCATCCCGGAGCGTGGGACAAATGTTTGCCGGTGGTGGATGACAGTCAATTAATATCGATTCAACTGCTGCCTGTTGCTGTTGTCAGCTCATTCGAATCTTCTCAATTCTCACTATATTATGGCCTTGGATCTTCATGTGTAACTCACGAAGGCTTTCTTTGCTCGCGTTCATTACAATTGGCCCTTATTCCTTTGATAATTAGACTGAATGGCTTCGACGGGGCCGTGGGGTGCAATCCCCCAAGCGGAGGGTGTCATTCAAGGTGTTGAAAATGCGCTCGAAAAGTTCTCGAGCCGTGACCGTCAGCATACTGGCGAAAAATCGGATTCATCAATTACCGACACATCCAGCGGTGACCTCAAGAAGGGAAATGGGGATCAAGAAGTTACGAAGCTCGCGCGCCAGATCACCCAGAACTCTGTCAAAACTGCCGGTGGAGGCTACCCAAATCCGTTTCTTGGCACCAACGACCCGGCGCTGGATCCATTGTCAGGCCAGTTCAGGCCTGAAACATGGATGAAAACATTGATGGGCTTGCAATCGCGAGACCCCGAAAGATATCCGGAGCGAATAGCTGGAGTTTCTTACAAGAATCTCAATGTCCATGGCTTCGGCACTCTGACCGACTACCAGAAAACCTTCGGTAATGCTCCCTTGGAAGTTGCTGGTATCTTCAACCGAATAACTGGGAGAGGGCAAACGAAGATACAGATCTTGCGGGATTTCGAGGGGTTAGTCAAAAGTGGGGAAATGCTTGTGGTGCTTGGAAGGCCTGGATCTGGATGTTCAACGCTACTGAAGACGATAGCTGGAGAGACGCACGGTTTTTACATCGATGAAAAGTCGGATATCAACTACCAAGGCATACCCATGAAGACTATGCACAAGGACTTCCGAGGAGAGTGCATGTATCAAGCCGAAGTCGATGTTCACTTTCCCCAACTGACCGTCGGACAAACCCTGAACTTTGCAGCTCAGGCTAGAGCTCCAAGGAATCGAATCCCTGGAGTGACTCGTAAACAGTATGCCAAGCACATGACCGATGTTATCATGGCAGTCTTCGGTCTGTCGCATACGTATCACACAAAAGTTGGCAACGATTTTGTGCGAGGTGTGTCCGGCGGTGAACGGAAGCGTGTCAGTATTGCAGAGGCAGCCTTGGGTGGAAGTCCGCTACAGTGTTGGGACAATAGTACACGTGGTTTGGACAGCGCGACTGCATTGGAGTTTGTCAAGACTCTAAGGTTATCGACGAGTTTGTCAGGTGCAACTGCTGCGGTAGCTATATACCAAGCTTCTCAGTCCATATATGACATCTTTGACAAGGTTGTTGTCTTATACGAAGGTCGCCAAATCTACTTCGGTCCCATCGGTGCAGCTAAAGCTTACTTCGTCAACCTGGGATTCTATTGCACCGAACGTGCTACCACTGGAGATTTTCTTACATCTTTGACTAATTCGGTGGAACGAATTGTACGAGAGGGGTTTGAAGGCCGTGTTCCACGAACGCCGGATGAATTTGCTGTGGTCTGGCAGAAAAGTGAGGCTCGATCCGTACTGCTTCAAGAGATCGACCAATTTGAGCACGAATTCCCGGTTGGAGGTGAGAATTTAACCAAATTCAAGCATTCTCGGCAAGCACAGCAAGCGAAAAGACAGTAGGTTAATCAGCATCTTTGAATCTAGCAAACAGTAACTGACCTTCTTCCCAGAAGCACCAAATCTCCCTATACAATTTCTGTGCCGATGCAGGTTGGCCTTTGCATGGAGCGTGGATTTCAAAGGTTGCGTGGAGACATGAGTCTCGCCTTGTCAGGAATAATCGGCAATAGTGTCATGGCTTTGATCATTGGCAGCGTATTCTACAACCTTCCAACTAATACCGGTACCTTCTACAGCCGGGGCGCATTGCTCTTCTTTGCAATCCTGCTAAACGCGTTCAGCAGCTCCCTCGAGGTTAGTACAGGAACCCTTCTTACCATGCATTTCACATTTTAACATGTCCACCTAGATCTTAACACTTTATGCCCAACGTCCCATTGTTGAGAAACAAGCGAAATACGCATTCTATCATCCGTTCTCTGAGGCAATAGCTTCCATGATCTGCGATTTGCCAAACAAACTTACTACCTCGCTCTTATTCAACCTGGCCCTATACTTCATGACAAATCTGCGAAGGACACCATCAGCATTTTTCACCTTCTACCTCTTCTCGTTTGCCTGCGTCTTGGCAATGTCCATGTTCTTCCGCACCCTCGCCGCTACCTCCCGCACTCTATCACAGGCTTTAGCCCCTGCAGCAGTTCTAATTCTGGCTCTGATTATCTACACAGGTTTCACGGTCCCGATAGGTGATATGCACCCTTGGTTTCGTTGGATTAATTACATCGACCCTGTCGCATATGCTTTCGAAAGCATCATGATCAACGAATTTCACAATCGTCGATTTCCTTGCTCAACGTTTGTGCCTACAGGACCAGGTTACACCGACGTCGCTTCGGATCAACATGTCTGCTCGACTGTTGGCGCCGTGGCGGGAGTGAGCTACGTGGAGGGTGACGCGTATCTCCTCAAAAGTTTTCAGTATGTTCACTCGCATCTGTGGAGAAATCTTGGTGTCATTGTTGCGTTGACGTTCTTTCTTTGTGGCACCTACCTCTTTGCCACAGAATTCATCTCCGCACAGCGGTCGAAAGGTGAGGTTTTGGTCTTCCCTCGAGGCCAGGTACCGGCTCTAGCGAAGAAAAATGACGAAGAAGAACAAATGAACGACCGCCAGACCGCTCAAGGTGCGACCGCCGAGAAAACCGTATCCGGCAGAGAGGTTCCTCCAAGCATACAAAAGCAGACTGCTATCTTTCATTGGGATAGTGTGAATTATGACATCAAGGTCAAGGGTGGAACGCGAAGGCTGCTCGACGATGTAGATGGTTGGGTCAAGCCTGGCACTTTGACTGCTTTGATGGGTGCTTCTGGGGCTGGTAAAACTACTTTACTGGATGTACTTGCCAGTCGTGTCACGATGGGTGTAGTGACAGGCAAGATGTTAGTCAACGGACGCCAACGAGATAGCGGATTTCAGCGCAAGACGGGCTATGTTCAGCAGCAGGATCTACATCTCTCAACATCAACAGTACGCGAGGCCCTAAATTTCAGTGCACTGCTGCGACAACCTAAAACCACCCCCAGAAAAGAGAAGCTGGCGTATGTCGATGAGGTTGTCAAGGTGCTCGAGATGGAAGCTTATGCTGACGCAGTCGTCGGAGTTCCCGGGGAAGGCCTGAATGTTGAGCAACGCAAACGTCTGACGATTGGGGTTGAACTTGCTGCTAAGCCGGCACTCCTGCTCTTCCTTGATGAACCAACTTCGGGTCTCGACAGCCAGACTGCTTGGTCTATCTGTAATCTGCTCAGAAAACTAGCCAATAATGGTCAAGCCATCCTCTGCACTATTCATCAGCCTTCTGCGATACTTTTCCAGTCCTTCGACCGCTTGCTATTTTTAGCAAGTGGCGGGCGTACAGTCTACTTTGGTGACATTGGAGAGAATTCGAGAGTTCTGACAAATTACTTTGAAAGAAACGGTTCGAGAATTTGTGGTGAGGAAGAAAATCCTGCTGAATGGATGTTGGACGTCATTGGCGCTGCCCCGGGATCCCAGAATACAACAGATTGGCCTCAGGAATGGCGCGATTCGCCCGAAAAGCAAGACATCAGGACCACACTTGCCGAGATGAAGGTTGCGCTCTCGAAAGAGCCCGTTGACAAAGACCCGACAGCATTGCGGGAATTTGCCGAACCTTTCAGCATTCAGATTCTCGCGGTCACTCAACGAGTCTTTCAACAATACTGGCGAACACCATCCTATCTCTACTCCAAAACTGTGTTGTGTGCCGGCTCGGCTCTTTTCATTGGGTTCTCGTTCTGGGATTCAGCCGTCAGTCTTCAAGGGCTGCAGAATCAGCTCTTCTCTATTTTTATGATGATGACCATCTTCGGCAACCTGACGCAGCAAATCATGCCGCACTTTGTCACGCAACGTTCGTTGTTCGAAGTCCGAGAGCGACCGGCGAAGACTTACTCGTGGACGGTTTTCATGTTATCCAACATCATCGTCGAGTTGCCGTGGAATACCTTGATGGCCATCATAATTTTCTTTTGTTGGTATTACCCGATTGGCATGTTCCGCAATGCCATCCCAGCCAACCAACTCCATGAACGCGGTGGCCTGATGTTCTTACTTGTCTTTGCATTTCTAATCTTCACTTCTACCTTCACCGATATGGTAGTTGCGGGTATTGAGACCGCGGAGACTGCTGGTAATATCGCTCAGCTTCTCTTCTCCTTGACCCTAATCTTCTGCGGGTAAGCACTTTCCCTTCTCACTTATATCGCGTACTAAACCTCTCCACCAGTGTCCTCGCCACCCCCGCTACCCTCCCCCGTTTCTGGATCTTCATGTACAGAATAAGCCCCTTCACCTACCTCGTCGACGGCATGCTCTCCGTCGGCCTCGCCAACACTCACGTCATCTGTTCTCAAAACGAGTTATCCCATTTCAACCCCTCTTCCGGCTCTACCTGCGCCCAATACATGGCTCCCTACCGTCAGGCCTATGGCGGCTATCTAACAAACCCAAATGCAACAAACCAATGCGAATTTTGCGCCGCGAGCGACACGAATGTGTATCTGGCGCAGTTGAGCAGCCATTATGAAAACCGCTGGAGGAATTTTGGGATCATGTGGGCATTCATCATCTTCAACGTCTTTGCGGCCTTGTTCTTTTACTGGCTTGCTAGGGTGCCAAGAAAGCAGAAGGTTCAGGAGACGCCAACTCCGGATCAGATGTCGAAGGTCCAGACGAACGTGTCGAGGCCTGCGACGAATGTGTCGAGGGTACAGACCGCGAAGACGACGAAGGAGGGGTAGATACAGATTTCGTTCGGGATATATTGGGTTCGGATAGTGTGGGGCGTTGGGGCGCGGGATAGACCGTCGTTGGATCAGGGTGTACTTTTTGTACAGAAAGCAATAATCGTATGGTCTTTTTCTTTCAAGCAGCACGGTACGGAGCATCACATTCGTCTCTCTTCTAGGAAATATTCTCCGTTCTCGGAGTAGGAATCAGGTGCCTCGATACTCGGTAGCATTTCATTAATAGATAGAATTATACAGTGAGAAAAATGTAGTAAAAGATGTTCTGATCTGTAAAAGTTCGTTCTATCAATCCAAATATTGCCGCTGGAATACCGAATACCGAAACTCCCATCTGATATATCAGAAAACGGGCATATATACCGTGATACCTTACCTCAATCGGTTACGAGCATTATGTAACCCTGCCTGCCTCCCTGTCATTGGCTGCAGTAAAAGCACTCCCGCGGCTGCTTGCTTGAGGGGAGCACGCTAGTTGGCCAAAAGGAAAGAGAGGCGCAGAGGCTCAGCTCATACCTGAGACGTGGAGACTACCTTAGGTACTGACGGGAGCGGGTGACCCACGCTAGAGCTCGGTCGACCATGCCGATTGTCCGAGCATGATCAGGTGACCATGCACATAATCCCGCATTCCTGAGCTAAGGTATTGATAATCTAAAATCATAGATAACAGCATCGACGAACACAAATTTCTTGAATTCAATGTAGTCTTTATTAATCGTTTATTGATATGTGGTTCATCTGATATTGATTCGATCTGATTCGTCGTAATTAACTAATTATACATGAATGAAAATCAACTGAGTGATCAAAATACAGAATCAAGTTATGCTGAATATGTGAAAGATGCAGAGACTGAAGATGTGAGAATGTTACGGGTGTGTCGGGATTGAATAGGGTTTCCTAGTCAATAAGCCCTAGGGATTTCGGCACATGGTTAATCCCTAGCCCCGACACTTTAAGTCCGAACACTTTCGGTACCCGAGCAAATCTATTAACACAGCTCAGATTCCCCTTTATTTCTCTCTTCTGTATTCTTAGTATCCTAGTTATAGCTACCTCTATTGACTCAAACATTCTACTTCCGGTCCCATCGGTGAGATTCCAGGCACGGTCCCAACAGAGAATCAATTAATCTATAATTAATGTCTTGTTGATCATTTATTAATCAACAAATAATCACAAAATTATTCTTCAATTTGACACCTACTAAAGTATGTACAGTAAGGTATACATACCTTACCTAATGTATGTATTAAGCTCAGGCGTTAGCGTAGCTCTTAGCTTCAAGCAATCGGCAGAGCTGCACACAGCGCTTGGCGGTAAAAAAAGATGCTGCCTAGCTTCCTCCCATCGTCGTTGAAAACCTACAAGGAAGATACCAATGATATTGCTACGTGGCTAGCGGTCAAGGCAAAACAATGCGGCTATCCTCCCGATCTTCTTTGTCAGACTGAGCCATCCACACCGTCGTCCTCTAAGCCTTCCCTGCCTCCCACGCGTCTAAAGGGCAACGCACGAAAGAAAGCCAAGGACGCTGAAAAAAGGAATGGAGACCGGTCAAAAACCCCACAGGCTGTCGGCAACCCTCCTGCAAGAGCTAGCTATATCATAAAAGTCAGAGATTTCACTGACCTGGCTGAGTACATTGTTGGCTCCAACAAGCCTGTGGTAGAAGTACCCAAGTCTATAGCCACCATTCTGGATCGTGCTATCGACCTTCGAAGGCGACATGGCATCTGGTCCCGGGACGGAAAGACTCTGAGGGGCCTCCTGACCAAGGAGTCGATCCGGATGAGAGCCATTCCTACTTTCTGGGCATTCTAGAGCGCACGCGCGAGATTCTTAAACCTCGCATGCCATCCGATATGATTGATGACTTCCTGTCAAAGCCGATTTCGGGAGTTGGTGTCAATGTAGATCCCGAAGGGCAATCTACTAGCCCGATCGGCAATAAATTCAGCAACCTTAGTATTCAGGAGCCATCTCAAGAGTTCTTGGATGCACCTGATATCACACCGGCCGCTGCGTTCCAATCTGATTCCGAACATCGCTACGAAGCAGAAACAGTGCACAGCCCCGAGGAGCATTATCTGGCGGCTCACTGCCTGTTTCAGGATGTGAGAAATATACGTTCATTTCTTCGCCAGCTGTGGGCTAGCTATCGAAACGGTACTATAGAGCTCGTTGCGGCGTCTATAACTACGGACACCGCGATTGACTTTGTCCGCAGTATCGAGCGAGATTACCTGCAGCAATTCCCCGAAAAATCAGACTATGAGAGCATCGTGGACTTGTTTTACAAAGCTCAATGTACAGTCCGAGGCGAAGATCCAAGTCATAAACAGCACCCCGACGATGTGTTTAATTTTGCAGTTTACGATCTGGCAGAAGAGTGCCTTCTGTCGACATATACTATTCTCTCTAGCCTGCAAGATGTGATTAGTCCAGGGCACCTTCCGGTTTACAAACCAGGCCATTTCGGTCTTCGTGATTTTAGGAGCGACTGGTTTCAAAAGTCACCGAGAGCAAAGTTTCAGGATGATAAAATTTTACTTCTCGAAGCCTTCCCAGATCTTATGCTGATGACAACGATGACCTCGAATTCACCTCTAGCTGAAGACGAGCTCATTCGTGGTTTTCGCGAGATGTCACCTGGCAACAGTATTCCCCTATGGCTCGTGTTCGCTGCGCAGTGTTTCCTGGACACCCAACATGTGCTCAAGCAGGAGATTGGTCGCGCACATCAACACCTGGTGACGACTGCTAATGCCATCAGGGGCTCTATCAAGCAGAATCTAGATTTCCACCAATTACTTCGCATTGACCATTGGCCTCGAACGAATGACTACCCATTCAGCGAAATGCTCAGAGTCATTGAAGAGTGGGTACGAAACGATGTGATAGCCGAAAGGCTGAAAAAGGTAAATCGTCAATTATACTAGCACACTGCATACATGCTTCTCTTGTGATATGATTTGCCTAAAAATAACAAGCGTTTCCGTGTATGGGAGAAGCGGTAAATAGCTGACTCTTATCCAGATCCAGCGCAATATGCCAGTTCCAGATCCAGAGCCGTTCCGCCTTCTAAAGCAGTACCCTCTTCTATGCGGTCTCTTCACGTTTGTCCTCAAGACCCGTGCACAAGAAATCGGTCTCGCCTTCGCAAATGCCTGGGGATCCATATTATACGCCAGTCATCTCTACAATGCGGCGCGCCAGGAGAAGCTTCTCCTGAAATCTTGGACAGATTTGGAATTGCTCATCGCATTGCACAGCCCTGAAAGGTTCTTTGTTGGCGATTGTCCAAAGAGCTTGGAAGAGTATCTTAAGAGGTTCTTGTTAAGCATGGGTTATTCTGCGACTGCTTTTGCTAGCAACCGTAGGAGTAGTGCCCTAGCAGCATCCGCACGAGGGCCTAGACGTCTGACAAAGTTGTGCAAGGCTGGAGCACTTTTTGCGGGGAGGTATTGCAATAATGATCGAAATGTATCCGTGAGTATATTTTCGGAGTTGTTCATACCTAATCTAGACCGAATTATGGGTTGGAGACTTGTTATCGGAGTAAATACTCTGCAAATATGCTTCATACCTAATAAATCTATCCTAAAAGGAGCAGAGCTAACTTGGAGATTTTGCAGTGGACGCGCGAGTCCATCCAGCCGATTATACAGTCCAAGATGGACGACAACAGTGACGACGACGACGGTCATTCAGCTCAACCCGAAGTCACTGCCACTAACAAAAAGTCCGAGAAAGTCAAGGTGTCGGCAACAGGAACCCTCCTCAGGAAGCCGAAGAGAAACCAAGATTCAACAACCACTGCAGACTTCCTAGAAGGCCTTGCCAATGCTCTACATGCCGAGTCACTAGAGCTCTCGATCGACTATCTCTGCGTACACAGATCCTGTTGGATGGTCTTGCGAGAAGTGAACGAGCGGTGCCGGCCAAAATTACTCGAAATGTACGGCGGCGGCTACCTGGAGAAGGAGAACCAATTGCCGTTTGTTGTGGGTTATATCTTCATGACCGCCACGCAGACCTCTCGCGTTGCGAATATGCTGTTACCAAGGCGCGATGGCGGAGAGGTGTCAAGCCGGTTGTTGGCAACGGCTGCGGAGTCAATTAAGGGTATGATCGATAGTGGAGCCGGGGCTATGGAGATTAAGAAGCTTGAGGAGATTTTCGGCTATGAGATTGATCTTAGTGCACGGGATGACTGAATAAACTTCACCGTGGAGCACAAGAGTGGTGATAACCTCATGACACCGACTTCTCAATGTTTTTAATTCTTTAACATATCAGAGATAAGTACTAGAATTTCAGCAATACCGTAGTCGTCAAATTGCCATTTATCACCCGATTCGGCAGGCTTAGTACAGGGACTTCACCTCCTCGCGTACATTTCTGTCATCAAGCCATGTACTTTATTGTCTTGGTCTTGACTTCAGCCGCAATCCTTGTGTTGCTCGACAGCTTCAGCATACAAGTGTTATCTCGCTTGCTGTTTGTACCTTCTTCCCCTTTGTTGCCGCTTTGGCTTTTCAGCATTCGACGCCTTTTGAAAGTTCCATCATATCAGCGTTATGCGTACGGTTCGATGTCGATTCTGCCGCGCACGAACTACGAAAGGGGGGTTAATAGATGGGATCAGCGTTGGTAGGTGGCTGTCACTTGTAGCGATGAGATTTTCGTTACGAGGTTTTATGATGGGCGCAAGAGCGGGTTGTTGTTCTGTTGAGGTTGTAAAGACACTTGGGCTGAACTTGCGGTTCCTGAATCGTCAATGAACATTTTTGTTTTTAATTTGTATTTTTCTGTAGTAAAATGTAGACACGTCGCTTTATGTTGCGTATTGATTTTACAATTTTGCGATTCTTTAATGTTTGCTAATTTTGATCTAGTCTTGCATTTCAGCTTCTCTCGACACGGCTGCTGTGCCTCGCAAGCCCACGCGTTTCAAATCCACCGCCCTCAGTACTTCTACCACCAGCCTCATATTTTTCAACGCGTCATTATAAGAGAGCTCGGGGCAATTGACCGTCAGCGAAAGCGCTGAGAACACGCGAGAGAATATCTTGAGCACTGCCGCTGAGGCACCACGTGAGAAAAGTAAAAAATAACCATGTCCTTGAGGCTGAAAAAAACCGAAGCAGTATTTCCAACCTTAGCCCAGCGAACGTTGAATCTACCAATCTCCTCCTGTTAAATGTTTGATTATGTCAGTCTAGCGATGCCTACAAGAAACCGCGATTCAGATTCCTACTTTCCTCGGTCTGGGGAGCTGCGGGTTCCAAATGCTGTACTATACTCTAGGTTCACTGTCCTTGGGGTCAAGATGGAATCCACCTCTGCAACGATCTCCATATTATCTCATACTGTCTGCGATCTCTATAGAAACATGAATTTTCTAAGCGTTGCATATCAGAGCATCATTTCCATTTCGGACACAAGCAGGCTAGCGTCCATTGAGTCCCAAGCCATTTGTGAGCAGTCTTTGTTTCAGGTGTTGTCCCAAATTTATTTTGATATTCGCTTCCTGTACAATACTAATTGTTCTAACAGACAATGGAGATGAACAAAGATGAATCCTAATTGTCAGTTTCAAAGAGCATCCCTTGAAAATCTAGTTGTCCAACTATTTTAAATACCATCCGGCGACCAAGATCTCGAGTCCTACCTGGAAAACGATCCGAACACCGGAAACTCGACCTTCAACACCCAGCTGCAATGTCGTCCATAGAATGTGGCAACTACAATGTGATGTACCAAAGCCCCGGTGACACGCACACGCGATATTACGCTAACCCACCGCCGCCAACGCATGGCTGGAAAAAATTCACATTTGAAGGAGCGAAAATGACCGTGACGAGCCATTCCCCCGAGCGCGGATATGAGCGGATTCGCGGCGGCCCTAGGACTCAGTCCTACGCGGAAGACTACGGTGACGAATCCTCCAGCTGGGGACGAGAGCGAAGTCGCAGAAGCGCCCCTAGGACTCAGTCCTACGCTGACGACTACAAAGACTGGCGCCAGACCCAAGAGGACAACAACTCCCGCCGCCACGAGAAAAAGTCCCGCCAGTCGTCCAACCCCTTCAACTCGGGCCCCAGCTTCTCCTCCGGCTCCTCCTCCCGCCCCAGATACACCCCAACCCCCGCCCCCTCCAAGCTCCCGGACTATTACGCCACCATCCGCGTCTCCCCTTCCGCCACGCCCGACCAAATCCGCAAAGCCGCGAAAATTCGCCGCATCGCTGTCCATCCGGACACGATGCGGCGCAAGGCTGCGCAGCAGGGGAAGAAGCTGTCAAAGGCGGATGAGGAGAGGATTGACCGGGTGGCCAAGGAGGTGGGGGAGGCGGCGGAGGTGCTGGAGAATATCACGAGTAAGATGGATTATGATGCGACGAGGTAGGCGGAGGCGGAGTCGGGGGACCGGTTTTTAGTGAGTGGTTTTTGTTTTTAATTGTGAATGGTTTTCTTCAAAACTACACCTTGATATCAAAGCATGTTCTAAAATGTCGATGCTAGTTTTGCTTTCCAGAACTTCCCTTCCACCATTGCCTTTCTAAAATCATCCGAATCCTAACACGTCCCCAATGCTTGCCTCCTCTCCTCTCCTCTCTTCTCCTCTCTTCTCTTCTCTTCTCTTCATCCCTAATGCAACCAATTTTATAGTTTCATGTTCGCTGTAACTCTCGCTTTATTCTGCATTGGTCATGGCTCCTCGGAGAAGACATTAAAACGAACGAAAATTACCTGAAGTTTTCAAAGGTCGGCCTCGGCCATTCGTCAAATTCTGCCTAATTTTACCTAAAGGTTGCTTCGTTCTAGAACGGAACAGATGTCTCAAAGGGCTTCTTGATCGCGCTCAGCATTCCTTTGTATCTACTACGCGATTGAGGATAAGGGGAACTGAACTGGTAGGGATAAAAAAAATTTTAAGCTGAACCTAAGGGAAATGGTGATCGGAAACAGGTGGATGCCTCACGTTTATATTCCATAATTCCCCAATCCCCGATGCCCCTGTTCCCCTTGTGACAAGACTCGGTGCGGCGCCTTCCCCCCCCCCCCCCTTTCCTGGCTCTTGCTCCCACCAGCAATCCTGTTCGGATTGCGGGCCCGAATGGGCTGTTGTTGCCCTTGCTATTCGTGCCTGTAGAGCTGCTATCACTTCACTCGTCGTCAGTTCTTATGTGCTTTGCCTTTGTTTTTCGAAACATTTATTTATCTTTCCTTTCCTTCCCTTCCCTCGTAGCTGTCTTACTTTCTTTTTCTCCTCGAGCTTATCGCTTTTCCAATTGTTCTTTTCGACCCGCTCGCTTTGAAAAAGGAGACTGACTTGGTCCCGCCCCGCTCTCAGAAAAAAAAACGCTTTTTCAATGTTTTTCATCAAAGTATGAAGGCGCGGGAAAGTTCTAAGCATCTTTGATACGACGTGAAGTTTCAGGAAACGAAGGAACGAGTTGTTCAATGACACTGGTGTACTTCTCGGGTCAGTTTTTGGTATGTACTGTAGCCCCTACCATAGCCGATCCCCCGCGCATTGATTGCACAATATCAGCGGGCGATAGTGAGTTTTGATGCCTAGAGTTTAGAGTTCGTCCCTTTAATTTAGGGGACGGTCGCCTAGAAAGTACTGTAGTAAGGGGGAGTCGCTTATGGTAGGGCTGGCTACATACTAAAAACCAGACTCGAGAGTATGTACAGTACAGTATAAGCAATTGGAGATAGATGGACGTAATTTTTTTTTCGAAAAACACGCAGAACATCGATTCCGCGCGGGGTGTATAGATTTGATATGCTGGTACAAAATCTCTCGACGAGAAGATAAAAAGTGGTAGTGTGGTTTAGAGATTTTATATAGTGCGTAGTCGATGCGTTTGTGGCGAGAAGGAAAAGGGCAAGGAAGGACAGAAAGTTAGATCATGTCAGTGTGTTCCTCACATCTTTCCCCACCAACCCCTTTTTTTCCCCGTTCCATCTTCTCTCTTTCCCCTTTTAAACTCCCCATCTCACTCCATCATCTTCATCGCTTTTCTGCACAAAAGAATGGTGTGGATTGGGCAGGAGGTATCGGCAGATGGTAGAGAGTTTTGTATTGGATGCGGGTTGGGGGTTGGGGGTGGGGGGATGATAGGCTTTAAGGGATTCCGGGGGAGAGAGGTGGCGTGGCGGGGGGTGGGGGTGGGGGTTGTTTGGTATGGGGGTGAGTATGATGAGGTGTTAGAGAGGTTTGTGGAAGGGATTGCACGGGGTGTTACGAGAGGTTGGTTATGATGAGGGTTTTTGATGAGGTGAGTTGTTTTTTGGTGCTTGACCTGAGAGGTGAGAGTAACAACTGGGAAAAAACACTCATCGTACCTAATTATCCTACTTCTCCAGAACGCAGTTATCTCCGACTGCCACGATTTCCCCGCTCCCTACCCTCCTACGTGATCCTAGCTCGAGCGAAGTTATTCAACAGCCATCCAGCAGGAAAGCCCTCTGACTCTTCCTCCTCACTCTCGCCCCCGCTATCCCACCCATACATCTTACTCACCGCACTCAAAACTGTATTCGTAGCTCTCTCATCTCCATCGAACCATCTCAAAGCCACGCTTCTCTTCTTTTCAAGAGTGATACCTACTCCGCATCCCCGCCACAACCTAACATCTAGATCGTTTCCATGGGGCTCAGTGACTAGACTCCAGTCTGTAGACGGCACAGCACAGAGCGAGGATTTGCGAGGATATGAATGTGGCTGAGATTTTAGCTATGGATCTGGTGCTGAGGAAGAAGTTTGAGCAGTGAATGAACGAAAATGCGGATAGATGAAAGTGTGGATATGGCGAAGAGAAAGAAGTCGCAGATGTGAATGAGCTCAATAATCTGAAGAGCGATGATACGAAATAGATAAGGTTGATCGACTCTAGAATTCATCTGTACGAGATTCGACTTTGCAAATATGAACGTACTATGCATCAAAAAGGTTCACAGGTTCGATTGAGACTGTAATAGTTGATGTATAACGAACGACAAGACTCATCTTGTATAAAGACGAAACCCACAAAGTCAATCGTTAAAATATGTGTAAAATGATGAACATGTCATGTTTTCATAATGTTACAGTTTAAAGATTTGCACGTTGATAAAAACAGAAATCAAGTCAGGTGACTTACGTAAGTATTCTCTCCCCTATCATTCTCTCTTCTCATTGGCTCTTCTCAAAGCACTCCCTCAGCTGCTTGCCTAGGAATTCCACGCTAGTTGGCCAGCAACTCTCACCGCAAGTCCGCAACTGAGGTACCTATTTCAGCCTCACTAGAATGAGCTTAGTGCGGGGTGCAATAGCCCTCGGCACCGTCGGCAGGGAATTTTCATTGGTCACTTTCGGGTTGGTTTTTATTGTGCCAACCACCACCACCACCAAACATTGGCCTACACAGCCGCCAATACCCATCAAATCACCAGATTCATTGCTCGCTGGCGCACTGCTACATCAGATATTGAAGCTATTCAAATTTCAAATAGCTCAGAAATTCGTCTGTAAGCTACCTACCTTCGGGGTAATTCTGGGGGGGCCGCTTACAGTACGCCTGGACACTAATTACTATGTAACTCGAAAGTAGGTAGACTTCTATTAGGCAACAACCAAAATATCAATATGCCCCCATATGACCTCGTATTCCAACAGTTAGTAAGGGGGATGTTAAGTATAAGCAATGAGTTATGATGAGTATCTAGATAGAATGTTGAGACGATCTTATATGGAAAAAATCTAACTCTTCAAAGCTTCCTTCTGTGCTTCATTCACGGCTCCCTCCTCACCTTGCAGAGTCTCTTCTAGTCCACCAACCCATGCCGATTCAGCAAATGGCTCAATAACTTATCACGTCGATAGAAACCCCTTTCCCCCACAAATACACAACCCTCCACCGAACAGTCATACCTTCTTCCACCAACCTCGTGCTTCTTCGCATGACGCTGAAGATCCGAAGAACGACCAAAGGTTTTGGAACAGGTGGGGCAGATAGACCGATTTGTCTGGTCATTGGTGTTCGGGGACGTAGCTGCACTGGTAGAATGAGTTGGTATGGTGTTCGTAGCGGATGGCGTCAGGCCATGAGCTGTCCAGGGGTTAGACGGGTGGCCAGAACCGATTGCAAAGCCGCCGTTGATGTTCTGCGTGGCTTCGACTGTGCTGAGGTCGTAGTTGTTAGTAACCAGATCATAGTTGATGCCGTTCGAGGGTCCAGCAAGACGATCGTCGAAGTGAATGGGTAGATCATAGCTAGCACCGTTCATTGATCCGATGGGAATGGCACTAAGTCCCATAGTGGGAAGGTCGCCATAGAGGGTATTCGAGGATCCAAGTTTAGTAGTATCCTGAATGCCATTGCTTAGAACGTGACGGTTCCCTGATTGACTAAAACCGGTGTTCCACGAAGGGGAGAAATGCAAAGGTCCAGTAGCATTGGTATTAAAGGTAGATGATTGAAGGGTGTGCCCCTGCGGAAGGGCGTTGTTGGCGTGCAGCTCGTAATGTTTCTCCAAGCCTTCTTGGTTTGGAAACGTGGCCTCGCATGCTCGCGCAAGGCAAAGGTAGTCACTTTCAGGGGGCAGTCAGCCAGGGAAAAAAAAAAAACTTACCCGAGCTCAGCCGCAGGTGCATATGCACCCTGCGGCCAGCTGGGCACGAGATTGGCTCCCTGTCGTTCCATCTTCCGCGAGGGCGAGTGCAGAAGGACGGCTAAGCCTAAAATGGAAAAAATGGGGCGACCAATGAAGCTGCCGAGAAACAGCGAGATCTTGATAGAAACGGGTGAAAAGGGTTTGAAAATGAGCTGGGGAGAACGTAAATCTTATAGCCCTTCTCAGTAAAGTTCAAAGGGGCGTGCGAGTCAAGAATTAGCTTTCAAGACCCAGTCTCACCTCGCAGTTCTCGAATGGTGACACGAGTATGATCACTCGATAATCTTGAAATTTCTAGATATAGACTTCAATACAAATAATTGACCATGTGAAATATCGGGTTCATCGTCACGATTGAAAATCTACACCCAGTCAGATGAGCTCAAGGAAATTCTGCTGCAAGCAGCCGACTCAAAATCCTAGACAGTATATATCGTAGACTAGTTGTACATTGTGCAATTACATCGATAGAATGGGCGACGAAGAGCTATGCTTGAGGCTGCGAGCTGACCGTGCGAGTAACAGATCACGAGCTTCCGCGTTTATAGTGAACTGTCTATATGACCATGTGGTCACACAGACAACTCAAAATTTGTGAAAGCTTATCACTTTGACGTGAGCTTTCGACTTCGCTGCATGATCACCTAGCTGATTTCCTTGAGAATAGTAAAGAAAGTAAAGCACATCTTTAGAGAACCCTAACTGCTCTGAACATGTTTATACTCACTAGCCGCATAATCAAGAGCGAAAAAGAAAACGAGCCTTTCAATGACTAAAAAGAGAAAACTTTGACCATGAGAATGTTGACTAATTTTTTTTAACAAACATCGAGCTTTTCGAATTCGCCCACCATGCTCTCTCCACTTTTAGCCTTTTTTAAAAAAAGAGAAAAGTATTTCGTTAATCTCACTCTCTTCATTCAACAAACATCTTCAATCTACGACTCAGCTATTGAACCCTCACAATCTCCTGCCTGCGAATGTACGTGATGCTTGCTGTTACAGCGGTGAGAACAGCTCTAGATGCACTTTTCGAAGGATAGGCGCAATGGTGTGACTTACAGATGATTCGATTCTCAATTTCGATCGTCAATGCGTTGGGATGATTATCGGTCTCGCACCTTTTTTTGGTGCGAAAGCAAGAAAGCGGGTCATATTGTTTTTGCTACATTTCGAATCGACGACAAGCATGAGAAAAATGTCGAGCCCAACTACGTCGCAAACTCCTTCTTCCTTTCTTTAAAAGGAATCATTGGCTTAGTCTCTTACTCACACTCATCCCCTTCCCCTTCCCCTTCCCCTTCCCCTTCCCCTTCCCCTTCCCCTTCCCCTTCCCCTTCCCCTTCCCCTTCCCCTTCCCCTTCCCCTTTCTCTTTCTCTTTCTCCCTTTTCCCTTCCCCCTTCCACCATACTCATTCCCCCCAACCCTTCTCTGCCAACTCCCGGACCCCGCGTCTACATCACTCTTCGACACAACACACAAAAGTAAGGTGTGTTGTGATGTACAAGAAATGGACGGTACGGGGTGAAGAGGGTTTTGTTGGTGATGGCTTGGTAGTTGGGTAGTGGGGGTTTGATGGGTTTGGTGGTTGAGGGGGGTGAGGTGGCGTGGGAGGGGGGTGTGGAAGGGGAGTAGGCGATAGGCTATAGGGGGAGGGGGGTTAGTATTCGGGTTTCTTGTCTGCGGTGTTGAAGATATCTACCCCCACGTGCCACCAACTCCCACTTTCTACCCTTCTAAGTGATTCTGTTTTGTGTGCCTAGACTGTTCAACACAGGATCCGACATGAGACGTCTCAACTCTTCCTCTTCCCCTCAATTTTCGCACCTCCCTGTGCATCATATTTCCATGACCGCACCCGCAACTTTCTATCCCCCACCAAATTATCCCAAGATCGCACTCCCTTGCTTTTCAAAATCGATGCCTGACTTCGTCATCCCGTCACAGCCTAACACCTAGATCGTTTCCATGAGGCTCAGTGACTAGACTTCAGCCTGTAGACGTCACAGCACAGAGCGAGGGTTTGCGAGGATTTGAATGTGGCTGAGATTGTAGCCATTGGTCTGATACCGGGGAAGGGGTTTGGGCGATGAATGAACGAAAACGCAAGTAGATGGGAGTGTGAAGATGACTGAGAGAAAGAAGTGATAGATGTATCTTTGAATCGAAAGACTTTTTACACAGATTTTCCGTTTAAACTGAGGCTGCGATCGAGCTCTGAGAACGATAGTGAAGAAGACTTTAGATAAGAGAGTTTTCGACGTGTGTCTAACTGTTCTTTCATGTCACTTCTTTAATTCTTAATGCTCTATCTTCAAAGTTCTGCTTTTTTTCGTTGAAAAAGCGTAATAATCTTGAGAATGAAGATACAAAGTAAATAAGATCGATCGACTATGAGATTCATCTATACGAGATTCAACTTTGTAAATATGAATGTATTGATATATAAGAGTCAGAACGAATATGTGCATGTAGATATATTGACTATGTAGTAGAGACATATATTTAGTTGATTGATAGATAGATAGTGATGAAGAAAGAAAGAAGTAAAAGATGAGCTATATACTTCTAAAGTCAAGTCGACTAAAGTTGACTAAAGTCGAAGCGAAGATATCTAAACATCGAGATTTATATGTATGCATTACGTACGTGTTACATATGAACATATCTCATTTTCAACACTCTCTCTTAGAAATTGAAACTTCATATGAGACTATTCAAATCTTCTACTGATTGTATATTCATGCTCTTTTACTTGCTGACGTCATGCTCAACTAGTTTCATGACTGATCTGAAACTCAGAAATTTGCCTGACTTCAAAGACTTGATGAGATCATCGATCATCATTTGATCAATAAGTATGTATTTCAATTTAATTGCTTTCTCTTCTACCTTGTTTTGAATATAGTGATAGAACATATTGATGTGCTTGACTCAAGAGTGATTGACGAGATTGCTATTTATTTTTATAGTCGCTTGATTGTCAGCTAGAATAATAGTTGAATTCATATTTGAATCATCATATTTCATCTCTTTCAATGCTTAAATCAGAAAGATCAATTTCTTGATTGCATTATATTCATCAATGTATTCAGCTTCAATAAATGACATGCTAACACATTGTTAATGTTTGAAGCTTCAGCTAATTAATTCATTTCATAGAAAGAACATATAGTTGAAGATGAATCTTCAAGAATTCAAGTAATTCACATGAGCTGAATCAATATATTCAAAGAATTTAGCTCTCTCAACTCTCTTCTTTCTGAAAAATTCATATCAAAGTCTCAGCTCAGCAGTATTGATCAGATATTGAATGATTTGTTTGATAGTTAAATCATGATTAAAGATAGAATTCATTAAATATCTGCTGCATTTACTCACTGCATAAACTATGTCTGATCATGTTTGACAAATTACTCACATCAGTGTTTCAATAATTGATTGATAATTCTCTATTTCTTCAAAGATAGCTTGATACTTAATTCATTGTTCAAACTTTTGATAAACATTCTTCTTGAGCTGACATTTATGATGCATTGATGTTTTCGTTGAGCTGCAACTGCTCATGCTCAGAAACTCAATGACTCACTTGATATAAATGCTTTGATTGATTCAAAGAGTTCACTTGATTTTATCACGAGTTATGTGCATTTCTAAATATTATTTGATTGAGTTAAGATTTTTCATTTGAAAGCATTCTGCAAATTGCAGCTTCAGAGCTTTTATATCAAATATATTTGATTCTAGAATGAGTAAATCATTCACATAAATAATGATAATTGTGAGAATGCATCTCATTAACTATGAACGATGCATGTTTGCAAGACTAGCTCGCGAGACTAGATCAAAGAGATTAACGAGTGAATAAAGATAATGACTTGACAGAAGATGAAAACTCTGCGAGCTTTCACTTTTGTTTCTTAGCAATTAGTTCAATCATCAATAAAATGCTATCTTATTATCTTCTACTACGCAGTTTTATGTAAAGAGATCTCATCATCTCACAGTTTTAATTACTTTATTTGCACAAAGCTGCTCAGTAAAAGATGTTAAACATGCAGTGACTCATCAGAAGTTGCATGATTGAAAGAAGTAATAACTTTTTTCACACTGAGAATTCATTGTTTCATTAAAACAGATTTGAGAATCACATATTTAAACATGCAGATAAAAAGTTCAAGTTGCAAGAATTTAATGAATAAACAGATCATATTTGTTGATAATTAACAAGCGAAGTACGCAAGCAGTTAAAAAATCTGAAAATGCAGAATGTACTGCTTGTTTTGCAACTTTGCATATCAAAACTCAAGTGAAAGACTTAATCAATTTTTGATCATCGACATCAACATAGTGATAATCACTATTAAAGTAATGCACGCAAGCGTGCTAATTAATCTCACAAGTCTAAAGAGTAAAGCATCATGAACTATAATTTCTTGATGTTCTGACTGCAAGATTGCAAAAACTTCATAGTTGCAATGTCATTTAATTTCATCACGAAACAAAAGAAGCTGCAATGATCTGCATCATACTTGTCAGAGAAGTCTTGCAATCAATGACAAGATCATGTGATGAGCATGCACAATCATGATGAGAAACTTGATTGAAAGTACTACACTGAATACTTGCGTGCTAAACTTAATAATTCTGAAATTTGTAACTTTCAAACAAAACATCAACTTGAAGCTGCAAAACAGCAAGTCAATCAAAGCATCATGAATTTTGAACAGTATTTCATCAAATTGTATGCAGATTTGAACTATCATATATTTAATGAGATTTGCATGATGTACTTGCAAATGAAGATTAATGAAATCATTTATGAACGAGTTTCTTTGCATTTCATACATCTTTATCAATTATGTTGATCTGCTAAAGCATTTTATAAACATTGACTTGCATTTGCAAAACATTGATGCATTGTTGAAGTTACATTTGCAGCAAAGTGAAAGTGCAACATCTCAAAAGAGTTCTTGATTCTCACATGAGAAGATGAAGTCTATTGTTGCAACAGAGAATTCAAAGTTCTCTGCTTCAAGCACGCAGTTTAAAAATGATGCAACATTCAAGTTCAATAAGTTCAAGCAAGATGTTGCTTCATTTCATTTACACATGCTGATCATGCAAGAAGTTGAAACACAAAATTAATAATTCAATGTGTTTTAACTACATATTCAGACAAGAGACTTGCAATCATGATGAAAAAATGAGAAAAGAGAATGTTTAATGTTTATCATTGAATCATTAAATATAATTATGAAAAGATGATTATCATGTGCATTGATGATATAAATATTGACAAATGTCTCTGAAAGAATGCGCGAAGCTCATTGTCTTATTGACTCTGAGATTGAGCGAAACTTTATATTGCAATCATGAGTAAAAGAGCATAAGTTATTGAAGAATCATGCAATTCTGAAACAGATTCAAATGATCAATGATCATTGAATTCTTTGTTATAATATGCATCAAATCAATATTGAGTTGATTGATCATAAGAAAGTTTGCAAAAGTTGAAACATTGAGTTTCATGCTGTGAACATGCAAGAATATGATATGATTCTTGATTACTTGTGATTAAATGAAATCAACTTAAATATTCATTGACGTAAGCATTGCTGATCATATTGAGAAAACAGTACTCAACATGCAAAGCAAATATGAATTAATCTGTGCAAGATATCAAAATTTGTCAAGCTGATAATGCTTGCAGCTAAAAGAAGAGAAGAAACTTATGTAACTCTGCTTTATCAGCTGCTATCTACAGATGATTTATTGCAGAATGCAGATCATCAGACTGCAAGATGCAATGCACTTCAAGCAAAAGAATCAAAGATACTCTTTGCTATTCAAGATCTCAAGAAAGTGTTTTCTGAGATTCTTTCTGATAGTTTGAACATGCATGATCAGATGAAACATTTCATTGATCTGATGAAAAGCAAAATGTCTTGCATCAAATCTATTTATAAAATGACATGAAATGAGCTCACTGTGATACGAGATTATCTAAACAGCGCATTAGAGAAGAAATAAATTCATTCATCAAGTAGTTCTGCAAAAGCATCTGTGTTGTTTGTAAAAAAGTCAAATGAAAGTCTTCATTTATGCATGAACTATCATGATCTCAATGAAATAACAGTAAAGAACAATTACTCATTGTCTTTACTATCTGAGACGTTGAATCACTTTACTCATGTAAAACACTTTATCAAAATTGATATTTGCAACGTTTATCATCGCTAGACTGATCGTCAAGTTGAGTTTCGAATTGATATTTTGAATTTGACTCGATTCGAAGTCGAATTGCTCACATTTTCAACTTGATTCGAGTCGAATTGCTCATATTTTCAACTTGACGCGACTCGACTCGACTGGGAATTGAGTCAACTCGACCCGACTCGCCAAGGATCCGAGCTTGGCGTCAAGAGAGCTAAATATAGAAATTTTTCCGGTTTTTTGCTTTTGCATTATCTTTTTGATAGAAGTCATGACGGAAAACATGAAGACTATATGATAGAGAGTCATAAAGAGAAGTCATGATAGAAGAGTCATGGTAGAAGAGTCATGAAGAGAAGCTATGAAGAAAAGTCTTGAAGGAAAGTCATGATAGAAAGTCATGACGGGAAATCATGAAGGCTGTTTGGTAGAGAGGTTTGATAGAAAGTCATGACGAGAAACATAAAGAGAAACATGAAGAAAAACATAAAGAGAAACATGAAGAGAAACATGACGAAAAACATGATGAAGAAACATGAAGATCGTTTGACTTTGATAGAGAGTCATGACGGGAAAACATGGTAGAAAGTCATGAAGAGAAATCATGTAGACTGTTTGACCAAGCTATTTACATCTATCTAATATCTTGTCGAGTTGAATCGAGTTTTCGAGTCGGATTGTCGAATCAAGCTTCTCAACTCGACTCGAGTGCTTGAATTCAACTTCTCAACTCGACTCGACACTTTTCCAAAAAAATTCCAATTTGACCCGACACTTTTCGAGTCGAGTACTCGACTGTCACGGACTGAGGGCTGGATGGAACCAGGATGGAATTCTAATAACTAGATTTTAGATACAAGACGTTGCACGAAGAAGAAAGGAAAGAAAGAGA
>JAABVA010000645.1_pt1 | contig 42514 bp, 34 predicted proteins | sample 5560331 | NCBI WGS metagenome assembly JAABVA01 (sample SAMN12812661, study PRJNA571458) | rock metagenome | isolation source: Antarctica rocks | place: Antarctica: Victoria Land, Mt New Zealand sud | collected 2016-01-07 | reverse complement strand
CAGACCGGCCGGAAGCCGCTCCAGCACCTCGGAAAACCGGTCCGTCAGAACAGATGCTGCATCTTGCATCTGCCTCCAAAACCAAGCCGCTCCGAGCGGGTCAAGCACAATTTTAGCGCCTATGCCCTTTATACCCCGCCTATAGTCTGGCCGTCGAATATCGTCGCCGACCTGTCGACCCCTGGCCTAAACGAAATCCTGCCTTTGAACAGCCAGGCACCCGATCCTGAAAACCCTATTCCTGAGCCGGCTAGTTTAGCCTTGTTGGCTCCGGGCGGACTAGGCGCCTTATGGTTTCGATGGCGCCGCCGTCGCATCTGAGCGGATGTAGCCTAAGATGGCACACATGGTTGAACCGCAGCGGAAAGCCTGCTGTAAGTAGTTGACCAGTCTGCGATAAAGTAGGCTGCTAGGCGGGACCCGGCGTCGTGTTACTGTAACGGAATATCGTCGTTGCAACGAGTGCTTGCGACGCGGCAAACCAAATCCGCATCTACTACGCTGGGTTGCCATAACGCCAAATCGCACGGACAGCTCGTGGCAATCTCGCGCCAACTGACCTACGACCTTTCTGTCACCCAATTTGGCTTTTCAGTTGCGTCACGACCTCTGGCGACGTCCATTCTCTTGCGCCGCGATGGACCCAAACAGCTGCCTCCTTGCCTTTTCTGAAAAGCAAGCTGCGTGGGACAGCATAGGCGCCGTTTGACTCGGTCATGGCAGCTTGAATGGTAGCCAGCGCTGTGTTGGGTGCTGGTGTCGCAAGCCGGAAGGCAAAGCCTTGATTGCGTGCGACCAATTGATCGCGGGACCAGTATTCAGGATGACTGACCAATATGACCTCGATATCTCGCGGTCCCATCGCCGTGACCAGAGACTTGAGCGTTTGCATCTCGACTAGGCATGCCGGGCACCAATTGGCCCAGAGTTTGACTAAGGTCAGCGTTGCACGGCAGTCGCGTATTTGGAATGTGCTGCCTGTCACGTCCGAGAGTTCGATGCCCTGCCATACGGCATCGATGGACTGAGTCGACCGCCCCTCTCCTTTTGCCTGCTGGCCCAATACAAGGGCGAGCGAGCCAGCGAGAGCGCTGCGCCGGGTGATCAGCATACGAGACATCATGGCGCCTTTGTTTGAGTAGATCCGTCTATTCTGGAATGGACCCCTTAAGCAAAGTTTAATGCCGATGTTACCGGAAAGCCTGCCTCCAATGCAGCGGAATGCATCCGGATGCTCAGGTCGCCGCTCGCCGGTAAACGCCGGTGTGATAGGCCAAATCCAGGTTCTGACGCCGAGTTCTCAGTCCCTGCTTTGAAACAAGGCGGGCGGATCCCGCCGGGACACCCCTGCATCCACGCCTTCACATTCCGCAGAAAGTTAATATCGCTTATAGGGCAGGAACTTGCCCGACATCGTCATCTTGACCCGGTCGCCCTTCTGGTCAGGTTGGCGTTCCAGCGTCATATCGAAGTCGATCGCGCTCATGATGCCGTCGCCGAACTCCTCGTGGATCATGTCCTTCCACGTCGTGCCATAGACCGAGATCAGCTCGTAGAACCGATAGATCAGCGGGTCCGTCGGTATGGCCGTCGGCAGCGAGCCGCGATAGGGCGCCTCGGCCAGCAGCGCCGTCTCCTCCTCAGATAGGCCAAACAGCACGCTGGCCTTCTCCGCGGTCTCCGGCGTCATGCTCATCTGTCCGAGGCAGGCGGCGCAGACCCAAACCGGGGCGTGTCCGAGCTTCCCCGCGACTTCGGCCCAGGTCCAACCCCTCTGCTTCTTGATGCCGCGGATCTTCAGTCCCAAGGCGGTCTTCGCGTCGTTCAACTGATCGTCTCCTCGATGGTGGTAAGGTCGGCAGGGCGAACCTCCGGCACGTGACGGCCGTCCCAGCCCTTGGGACGCGCCCCGGCCAGGGTGCGGGAGCGTGTGACCAGGAAATCCACGATATGGTTACGCATCGCATAGTGGCCCGGCGTACGGTGGATGGTCTGCCGGTCGCGCGGGCGAGGCAAGGTGTTGACCACGACCTCCGCAACCCGCGCGTCGGGCCCGTTGGTCATCAGCAGGATGCGGTCTGCCAGCAGGATCGCCTCGTCGACATCGTGCGTAATCATGAACGCGGTCTGCCCAGCATCCGACACCAGCCGAAGCACCTCGTCCTGCAGCGTGCCGCGGGTGAGAGCGTCGAGCGCGCTGAACGGCTCGTCCATCAGCAGCAGCGACGGCTCGATCGCCAGGGCGCGGGCGATGCCGACACGCTGCTTCATGCCGCCCGACAGTTCCGCCGGCTTGCGCAGCGCTGCGTCAGACAGGCCCACAAGCTCCAGCACGCGGCGGGCATGGTCCTGCACCTTGGCCTTGGACCAATCCCGGTGCCGGCTGCGGACCGCGAAGGCGACTTTGCCGAGCGCCGTCAGTCACGGCAGCAGGGCGTGCGATTGAAAGATGACGGCGCGGTCCAGCGCCGGGCCGGAGACCTCGCGCCCGTCCATCACGATCGTGCCGCCGTTCGGTGCCTCGAGCCCGGCGAGGATATTCAGGATCGTCGTCTTCCCGCAGCCGGAATGGCCGATCAGCGCCACGAACTCGCCCCGCTCGACGCCGAACCAGACGTCGCGGAACACTGGGCGCTCGCCATAGCGACGGGAAATGCCCTCGACGCTCAGCCATGCGCGCGACACTGGCCTACTCCCGCCACGCGATGGCCCGGGCGGCGCGCCCGAGCAACTGGTCGAGCGCCATGCCGACGAGGCCGATCACCAGGATCGCTACAACGATATCGGCGATGGCGAGATTGTTCCATTGGTTCCAAACGAAATAGCCGATGCCGGTCCCGCCCACGAGCATTTCCGCCGCGACGATCACGAGCCAGGCGATGCCGATGCTGATGCGCGCGCCGGTCATTATAGTGGGGGCAGCGGCGGGCAGGATAACGGTGAACGCGGTGCGCCAAGGCCCGGCTTCCAGCGTGCGCGCAACGTTCAGCCACTCGCGCCGGACGGAAGCCACGCCGAACGAGGTGTTCAGCAGCATCGGCCAGATCGCGCAGATAAAGATGACGAAGATGGCCGAGATGCCGCTGTCCCGGATGGTGTAGAGCGCGAGCGGCATCCAGGCGAGCGGGCTTACTGGCCGCAGCACCTGGATGATTGGGTCGAGCGCACCGTGCAGCACCGGGCTCATGCCAATGAGGAAGCCGATCGGGATCGCGACCAGGGCCGCGAGGCCGAAACCAGTCAGGACCCGCAGCAGCGACCAGCCGAGCTGGATGCCAAGGCCCTGATCGTTGGCGCCGCGTATGTAGAACGGGTCCCGCAGATGATGCCAGCCCCGGGCCGCGATATCGGACGGACGCGGCATGGGAGTCTGCTGGCCCTGCTGCGCCGAGGCGCCGAGCAGTTTGGCGTATTCAGGATCAAGCGCTGGGCCAGTAGCGGCGCTGAGCGTCGCAGCGATCTGCCACGCGCCCAGGAAGACGACGAGGATCGCCAGCAGCAGCAGATTGGAGCGCGCACGGAGGGCCATCAGCTACGCCGGATCGGGAAGCTCGCGACATAGCCGTCGGGGTCCGCCGGGTCGAACGTCTTGCCCATGATGACGTGCGACTTGTAGGCGCTGGCGGGCACCGTCATCCCGAGCTCCCGCATCTTGGCGCCGGCGTCGGTCGCGAGATAGACCTGCTCGGCCACGTCGCGCCACTGCACGTCGCCCTTCACCTGCCCCCAGCGCTTCATCTGCGTCATGATCCACAACGCCATGCTCTGATACGGGAACGGCTCGAAGCCCACGCGGTCCGGCACCCGCTTCACCCCACCGAGCCCGTCCGCATAGGTGCCGGTCAGCGCCTGCTCCACGACCGTCTCCGGCTGGTTGAGGTAGTTCTGCCCGGCGATCAAGCCGGCAATCTCCTTGCGGTTCTCCGCCTTATTGGCGTGCGCCGTCGCCTCTATGACGGAGCGCAGCAGCGCCTGATAGGTGTTCGGCGCCTCCGTCACCATCTTGCGCGGAACGGCGAAGGCGCAGCAGGGATGGCCGTCCCAGAGCTCGCGGGTCAATGCATGGATGAAGCCCACGCCGTCGTACACGGCGCGCTGGTTGAACGGGTCTGGGCCCAGGAAGCCGTCGATGTTCTCGGCCCGCAAATTGGCCACCATCTCCGGCGGCGCGATGACGCGGAGCTGCACGTCCCGGTCGGGGTCCAGGCCGGCCTCGGCCAGGTAGTAGCGCAGCAGATAGGCATGCATCGAGTAGTCGAATGGGATGCCGAGCTTGAAACCCTTCCAATCCTTCGGGTCGCGTCTGTCTTTATGCTTATTCGCCAGCATGATGGCCTGGCCATTGATGTTCTCGATCGCCGCTACGGACCACGGGATCGGGTTTGACCCGGCACCCATCGAGATCGCCAGCGGCATCGGGCTCAGCATGTGCGCCGCGTCGTATTCGCCGTTGAACGACTTGTCCCGGATCACCGCCCAGCCAGCAGTGCGCACGACCTCCACCTTCAGGCCGTTGCGGGCGTAGAAGCCCATCGGCGCCGCCATGATGATGGGCGTGGCGCAGGTAATGCCGATAAAGCCGACCTTCAGATCCTTCTTCTCCGGCGCGGCTGCGGGCTGTGCGACCGCCTGGGCCATTGCGTCCTGCGCGCGGAGGATCGGGAAGGCCCGGTCCATGGCCGCCGCCGCCACGCCGGCGCCGAGCGCACGGATGACGCGCCGACGCCCGGCCTCGCCACCGAAGGCGGCCCGTTCGGCTGCAACGCGGACCGCGGCGTTGCCAAGCGCCTCAACACCGTCGCAGCTCAGATGCGCGCTGCCGCAATGGCAGGCCGTCGGATGGATGATCAATGGTGTTGTCCCGTGTGGCTATTGGGAAAGAGCAATCCACGTGCCAGCATATCGTGATTGGGTCTGAGCAGATGCACAGACCGGTCAGTCGCCTGAAAAATAGGCTCGTGCAACTGGAATAGGCATATTATGCGTAACGATGCCGCTGGCGTGCAGACTTAGGGGCGCTATAGGCTCGACGGGACAGTGCCGGAGACCATGCCATGCAGCCACCAATTCGCCTGCCGCACCGACCCACCTGGGTCGGCGAGTTCCAGGCGTTCATCCTGCGCGGCAACGTCGTCGACCTCGCGGTCGGCATCATCATCGGCGCAGCGTTCACCTCGATTGTGAATAGCCTGGTTAAGGACCTGTTCACGCCGTTGCTCGGCCTGTTGCTGGGCGGGATCGATTTCTCCAACCTGTTCATCACGCTGAAGGGCTCGCACGAGGCCACGCTGGACGCAGCGCAGAAGGTGGGCGCGGTCACGCTGAATGTCGGGCTGTTCCTGAATGCCGTCATCTCGTTCTTGATCGTCAGTTTCGCGATCTTCTGGGTCGTGAAGGCCCTGAGCCGCTTCAAGGCCAAGGAGAATGAGGAGCCGGCGGCATTGACGCAGACGGAGGCAACGCTGATCGAGATACGCGACCTGCTCAAAACCGCCAAAAACTGAGACATTCCATGCGCTGGCTCCTTGTCCTGCTCATGCTGCTGGCGCCCTTGGGCGCGCATGCGAAAAGCATCTACGCGATGGGTTTGGAGCGGGAGAGCCAGGCCTATGCGGCAACTCTTGCCGCATGGTCCCCGGCCGGTGGCACCACACAGGCCCGGCGGTAAGCGGAGCAGCGCGCGGCCGATGCCCGACGCCGCAACGGCTGGGCAGGCATGGCGGCGTCGTTCGAGGCGTGGATCGCCGCGGGTGACGCCATGGGTGAAACCTGGCGGGCCCTGGCCCGGGCACAACAGCGGCGCACTCCGCCCAATCCGGCGCTGCCGCTGGGCGGCGCCGGGCTGATGATGCGGGAGAGGGCGGGGCTGTATGCCGGGTTGGTGGTGCTGGGTTCGGGGCCGCTGCGCCTGATGTTCCCGTCGCCCAATGCAATCCTGTCCGGGGATGGTCCGGTCACGCTGCGGGCGATGGGCGGGTTCCGTCCGCCGACGTCCTGGTGGAGGTGACCCCGGTCTCGGCCCCGCCACCGCAGCGGCGGGAAAGCTGACAGCCGCCCGGGCCGGGCTTCTACGCCTTGACGGTGCAGGACGCGGACGGCACCGTAGCACGCGCTGCGGTCCGGGTCCGATGAAAACAATCAACACGCCTATCCTGCAGATCGTCTACGAGGAGGCGGGCCCGCCCGACGGCCAGCCGGTGCTGCTGCTGCACGGGTGGCCCTATGATGTGCGCGCCTTCGATTCCGTGGCGCCGACGCTGGCGCAGGCCGGGTGCCGGGTGATCGTGCCGTATCTGCGCGGCTTCGGGCCGACGCGGTTCCTTTCGGGGGAGACGCCGCGGTCCGGCGAGCAGGCGGCGCTGGGGGCCGATGCGCTGGCGTTGATGGACGCGCTGGCGCTGCCCTCGGCGGTGCTGGCGGGGTATGACTGGGGCGGCCGGGCGGCCTGCGTCGTGGCGGCGCTGTGGCCGGAACGGGTGCGCGGCCTGGTCTCGGTGGGCGGCTACAACATCCAGGACATCGCCCGCTCCGTCCTGCCGCTCGATCCCGAGCAGGAGCATCGGTATTGGTATCAATACTACTTCCATACGGAGCGCGGGCGGGCCGGGCTCACTGCCAATCGCCGGGCGTTCTGCCGTTTGATCTGGCGGCTGTGGTCGCCGAGCTGGGCGTTTGATAATGATACGTTCGAGCAGACCGCCGCGTCGTTCGACAATCCGGATTTCGTGGACGTGACGGTGCAGTCCTATCGCCACCGATTCGGCTATGCGCCGGGCGACCCGGCGCTGGAGCCGATCGAGCGGCGCCTGGCGCTGCGCCCCAGCATCGGCGTGCCGACGGTCGTGTTGCACGGCGACGACGACGGCGTTGGGCCTGCGCCCATGTCCAAAGGGGACGGCCACAACTTCACGGGTTTCTACACCCGGCAGGTCGTGCCCGGCGTCGGCCACAACCTGCCGCAGGAGTCGCCGGGCTCGTTCGCCATGGCGGTGCTGAGCCTGCTCAGTCAGTGATCGCCTGATAGACCAGCGCGCTGATCAGCTCGCGGTAGTGCCAGCGCGCCGGTCCCGGCGTGTGCGCCATGAACACCACGGCGAGGCGCTCGTGCGGATCGACCCACCAGTTGGTGCCGCTGGCGCCGGGCCAGGAGAACTCGCCGACCGAGCCCAGCGAGTGGACGATCCCTGGCGTGGTGCGGACCGCGAGGCCTAGGCCGAAGCCGAAATCCGCCCGCGTCGGGTCAACGCTGCCGATCAGGTTGCGGACCTGCGGCCCCAGTTGGTTCGCCGTCATATATTCGACCGTCTTCCGGCCTAGGATACGTGTCCCGTTATACTCGCCGCGGTTCAGCAGCATGGTGGCGAAGCGCATGTAGTCGCCGGCGGTCGAAACGGCGCAGCCGCCGCCGCACTCGAATTTGGTGGCCTGCAGCGCGTTTGGCCCGACGGTTTGCGGCTGCCCGGTCTCAGGGTCGTTCGGCAGGGCACGGGCATAGCGGCCGGCCTTGGCGGGCGGGATGACAAAGCCCGTGTCTGCCATGCCGAGCGGCTTGAACAGGACCGCGTCGAGATTGGCGCCGAGGCTCTGCTCGGTCAGCGACTCGACGACGAGGCCCGTCACGTCCAGGCCGAAGCCGTAGTCCCAAACCGCGCCGGGCTGGTTGAGCAGCGGCAGGCTGGCCAGCTTGGCGAGGAACTCGGGGCCGGTGAGCTGTTCGGCGGCGGCGGCGCTGCCGGCGGGATACAGCTTGTGGACCGCGGTGGTGCCGCGTCCGCCGTAAATCAGGCCGGAGGTGTGGGTCATCAGGTCGCGTATGGTGATCGGCCGGGCGGCGGGCGTCATGCCGGCGATGGCGGCGCCGGTCGCGTCCAGCGTGGCGACCTTCATGTCGCGGAAAGCCGGCAGGTATTTGGCGACGGGATCGTCGATCAGCAGCTTGCCTTGCTCTTCGAGGTTCAGCGCGGCGACCGTGGTCATCGGCTTGGTCATGGAGGCGATGTTGAAGATCGTGTCGGTGGTCATGGGCGTACCGGCGGACTTGTCGCGGAAGCCGTAGGCCTGGAACATGACCAGCTTGCCGTTGCGGGCCACGGCGATGACGGCGCCGGGGAGCTTGCCGGCGTCGATGTCGGCGCGCAGCACCTCGCCGATGCGGGCCAGGCGCTCCGGCGACGTGCCGGCGTCCTCTGGCCGGGCGCGGGGGAGGGGATCGGTGGGCGCGGTGGGTGGCAACTCGGCCCAAGCGGGTGCCGCTACCATCATAGTGAGGGCGAGCAGGAATAGTTTGAGCATGGGCGTCTCCCGGTTCGGCTTTTGTGCGAGCGTGCCGTTTGTAGGCATAACCTAGGCTCGCAATCGCTTGAGGGTGGTCGTCAGCCTCCGCATCAAGGGTTACGCTTCGCACCCCTCCGCCCGCAATAGGTCGACGACCGCCTCAGTCGGCACGTCCGCACTCGTGAACGCCTGGCCGATGCCGCGCACCAGGACAAAATGCAGCGCCCCGTCGCGCATCTTTTTGTCGCGACGCATATTCGCAATCAGGCGCGAGGCCGAAAAACGGCGGTTCAGCATGCCGGGCTCGCTCGGCAGGCCCACCGCATTCAAATGCTCCGCCACCCGCGTCGCATCGCCCGGCGCGCACAGCCCCAACTGCGCCGATAGCCTGAACGCCAGCCCCAAACCCACCGCCACCGCCTCGCCATGCAGCAGCGCGCCGGCATAGCCAACCTCGGCCTCCAGCGCATGCCCAAACGTATGGCCCAAATTCAACAAAGCACGCCCATCCGCCGGTCGCTCCTCCCGCTCGTCATCCCCAACCACCGCCGCCTTGAACGCGCAGGCGCGCAGGATCGCCTCGGCCTGGACCTCGCGGTCGCCCGCGGTCAACGCCGCGCCATGCTCCTCGCACCAATCGAAGAATGCCGCGTCGCCGATCAGCCCTGCCTTCACCACCTCCGCATAGCCGGCCCGCAACTCGCGGCCATTCAGGGTACCGAGCGTGCCGGTGTCGGCCAGCACGAGCCGCGGCTGGTGAAACGCGCCGACCAGGTTCTTGCCGTGCGCCGTGTTGATGCCGGTCTTGCCGCCGACGCTGCTGTCCACCTGGGCCAGCAGCGTCGTCGGCACCTGCACGAACGGCAGGCCGCGCAGAGTGGTCGCGGCGGCAAAACCCGCGAGGTCCCCGACCACGCCGCCGCCCAATGCAATCACCGTGGTGCGGCGCTCGACTCCGGCGACCAGCAGGCCGTCGACGACCCGCGCGTAGCTCGCCATGCTTTTCGACGCCTCGCCGGGCGGCACGACGATCTGCTGCGCCGTGATGCCGGTCTGCGCCAGGCCCGCCAGCAACGCGGGCAGGTGCAGCGCCGCCACAGTCGCATCCGTCACCACCACGGCGCGCTTCTGCGGGATGACGGGCGCCAGCAGCGCGCCGGCGCGGGCCAGCAGGCCATCCCCGACCACGACGTCATACCCAGCGGAGTCGAGCGCCACCGTCAGGCGGCGCGGTGGCCGCCAATCGTGCAGCGCCTGCAATACCTTGCTCGTTGTATGCTCCGGCGGCTCGTCGCCGCAATCGACGACGATGTCGGCCTCGGCATACACGGGGTGGCGCTGCTCCATGAGCCGGCCCAGGATTTCGGCCGGGTCGCCCCGCTCCAGCAAGGGGCGGTTGTGCCGGGTCCCGACCCGGCGCACCAGGGTCGTCAGCTTGCAGCGCAGCCACATCGAGATGCCGTCGGCCCGGATCGCTGCGCGGGTCTCCGCGTCCATGAACGCGCCGCCACCCGTCGCCAGCACCATCGGGTCGTTGGCCAGCAGTCGGCGTATCACCCGGCGCTCGCCGCCGCGGAAATCCTGCTCGCCATAGCGCCGGAACAACTCGGGGATGCTGCATCCGGCGGCAAGCTCGATCTCGGCGTCGGCGTCGCGGAACGGCACGCCCAGGCGGGCGGCCATGCGGCGGCCGATGCTGGTCTTGCCTGCGCCCATCAGGCCGACCAACACGATGCTGCGGCCTGCAAATACGGCAGGAAGCTCGGATACGGCTCCGGAAAGGTCTTTCAGCCCGGCCTTGCCGAGCGCGATGTTGCGCGTCATAGCGCCGAAGACTAGCACAAGGAGCAACGTCGCGGCCAAGATGGGCCTGAGGTAAGGTCATGAGCCGGATTCTGCTAATCGCCATCGTCGCCGTCTTGCTGCTGGTCGTGGGGGGTGTCCTCATGCTCGGCGCGTTTCCGCCGCAGCCGCGGACCGAGCAGGTGCAGCACGTACTGCCAAACGACCGCTTCCAGCCGCGTTAGCACCCGTTATGGCCAGTTCTATGCCGGATCGGCATGTCGAGGCGTTCTTGGAGATGCTGGCGGCCGAGCGCGGCGCAGCGCGCAACACCCTCGAGGCCTATCGCGCCGACCTCGATGCCTTCGCCGCGCACGCCGTTGCCCGGGGAGAGCGCCCCGGCGACGCGAGCGAGGCCACGCTGCAGGACTACATGCGCTCGCTCCAAGGCGTTGCCGCAGCCCGGACCGCGGCGCGGCGGCTGTCCTGCCTGCATGGCTTCTACCGGTTTCTGCTGCAGGCCGGGGTGCGGACCGATGATCCGACCATGCTGCTGGACGCGCCCCGCCTGCCTGCCACCCTGCCGAAGAACCTGACGGAGCCTGAAATCAATGCGCTGCTGGCCGCCGCCGCCGCACGGCCCGGCGTCACCGGCATGGTCGGCCGCGCGGCGCTCGAAATCCTATACTCGACGGGCCTGCGCATATCGGAGCTGCTGGGCCTGCCGCGGGCCGCGCTGGCCGGCGCCTCCGAGATGCTGATCGTGCGCGGCAAAGGCGGGCGGGAGCGCATGGTGCTGCTGTCGCGCCGCGCCAAGGACGCCGCCGCGGCGCTGAACGACGCCACGGACAGCAAGTGGCTGTTCCCCGGCCGCGACCCGCGCTACGCCATGACGCGCCAGGGCTTCGGCCTGTTGCTGAAGCATGCCGCGCTGGCTGCCGGGCTCGACCCCGCGCGCGTCAGCCCGCACGTGCTGCGGCACAGCTTCGCGAGCCACATGCTGGCCCACGGCGCCGACCTGCGCAGCCTGCAGACGCTGCTCGGCCACGCCGACATCGCGACCACCCAGATCTACACCCACGTGCTGGCCGAGCGGCTGCAGCAGCTTGTCGCACTGCACCATCCCCTGGCGGAACGGTGCCAGGTAGCTTCGAACCTGGCCTCACCATCACTTCCGGGGTAAGCCCCCAGGAATGCGCCATTTCTTGGATTTTGAAAAACCGGTCGCCGAGCTTGAACGCACGATCGAAGAACTGCGCCGGACGCAGGAGCCGGGCGGCATCAACATCGAGGAAGAGGTCGAGCGCCTGACCGATAAGGCGGACAAGCAGCTCCGCCTGACCTACGCCAAGCTCACCCCTTGGCAAAAGACCCAGGTCGCCCGCCACCCGGAGCGTCCGCATGCGCTTGATTACATACACGGGCTGATTACCGAGTTCACCCCGCTCGCCGGCGACCGGGCGTTCGCCGACGACACCGCGGTGGTCGGCGGGCTCGGCCGGTTCAACGGCCGGTCCGTCGTCGTGCTGGGTACCGAACGCGGGTCGGACACCGAGTCGCGCGTCGCCCACCACTTCGGCATGGCCCGGCCGGAGGGCTACCGCAAGGCGCGCCGGCTGATCGAGCTCGCCGGCCGCTTTGGCCTGCCGCTGTTGACCTTCGTCGACACTGCCGGTGCGTTCCCCGGCATCGACGCCGAGGCCCGCGGCCAGGCCGAGGCCATCGCGCGGTCCATCGAGGCGTGCCTGGTCGCCCCGATCCCGATCGTCGCCACCATCATCGGCGAGGGCGGCTCCGGCGGCGCCATCGCGCTCGCTACCGGGGACCGGGTGCTGATGCTGGAGCACGCCGTCTATTCCGTCATCTCGCCGGAGGGGTGCGCCAGCATATTATGGCGGGATGCGGCGCAGGCGTCGGTCGCGGCGGAGGCGCTGCGGCTGACCGCGGTGGACCTGCAGGCGCTGCGGATCGTCGACGGCATCGTGCCGGAGCCGATCGGCGGCGCGCACCGCATGCGCGCCGAGGCGGTCGCCAGCGTGGGCGCGGCGGTGCAGGAGGCGCTGGCGCCGCTGCTGGCCCTCGATGCCGCGACATTGCAGGCGCGCCGGCGCGAGAAGTTCCTCGCCATGGGCCGCGACGCGCCGCCATGAACCCGGGCAAGTGAACCGGCCGGCGGTGGCCACCACCGGCGGTGCGGGATAGGCTGCGGCCACGCTACGGATCCGACCCATGCCCCCCGACGCTCCATTCCTGCAAACAGCGGCGCCCGAGGCGGCGCAGCCCGATCCGACCGAGGGCCAATCCACCCGCGGCTTGTTCATGCGGGTGTTCCCGTCTATTTGCCTGCCGATGTTCCTGGCGGCGGTGGACCAGACCATCGTCGCGACCGCGCTGCCCGCCATCGCCGGCACGCTCGGCGAGGTGGAGCGCGTCTCCTGGATCGTCGTCTCCTATTTGATAGCCACCACCATCGCCGCTCCGGTCTATGGCCGGCTTGGCGACGCGCTCGGGCGCAAGCGGCTGCTGTTTTTCGCCTTGGCCATTTTCATGGTCGCGTCGGTCGCCTGCGCATCGGCGCCCACGCTGCTGTGGCTCACGGCCGCGCGCGTGCTGCAGGGGTTCGGCGGCGGCGGGCTGATGACCCTGTCGCAGGCCCTGGTGGGCGAGAGCGTGCCGCCGCGGGAGCGCGGGCGCTACCAGGGCTACCTCGCCTCCATCTTCATGGTGTCGTCGACCTTCGGACCCGTCGCCGGCGGCTATCTTACGCAGCATTTCGGCTGGCATTCGGTATTCTTGGTCAACCTGCCGCTGGGGGCGCTGGCGGCCGTGTTGGCGCTGCGGCTGCCGAATCGGAGGCCGCCGCGGTCGCGGCTGCGGTTCGACTGGCTGGGCCTCGTGCTGTTCTCAGGCTTCGTCGTCGCGTTGCTGCTGGCGCTGGAGCGCGGGCAGCGTATTTCCTATGCCGCGATCCCGGCCGTTGCCGGGCTGATTGCGTTGGCGGCGCTCTCGTTATGGCTGCTGCTGCGGCAGGAGCGGCGGACCAACATGCCGCTGCTTCCGGTGTCTCTGCTGCGCCTGCCGGCGATCTGGCGCGCCGACGCGATGGGCGCCTGCGTCGGCGCTATCATTGTATCGTGCGTCACCTTCATGCCGATCTATCTTCAGGCGGTGCGCGGGGCGGCGCCAGGCCGGGTGGGGCTGCTGTTGCTGCCGCTCACGGCCGGGATCGCCTTCGGCTCGCTGCTCACCGGGCGCATGATCTCGCGCACCGGCAAGACCGCGATCTTCCCCTCGTTCGGGCTGATCTCCGTCACCGGGTGTCTGCTGTTCCTGACGCTGGGTGCCGGGCTGCTGCCGACGCTATGGCTGCCGGCGGTGTTCTTGCTGTTGTCCATTTCGCTCGGCACCGCCATGCCGGTCGTGCAGACCACGGTGCAGATGGTGGCGGGTTCGAAGAACCTCGGGGCCGCGTCCGCGTCGGTGCAGTTCTCACGCTCGATCGGCGCAGCATTGGGGACGGCGCTCGTCGGGGCGGTGCTGTTTGCCGTGCTGACCGCGGCGGACCCGGGGACGGCCGCGCTGTTCGCCGAAATCGTCCAGCGCGGCCCGGTCGTGCTCGACGGCCTCGACGCCGCTCAGCGCGCCGTGGTCGCGACCGAGATCGGCTCGGCGTTCCGCGCGGCGTTCATGTGCATCGCCGCGTTCTCCGGTATCGGGCTCGTGCTGGCCTGGTCGCTGCCGGTGCGCAGGATATAGCCGCCCGAGACGAAGACCATGAGCACCGCCGCAACAAGCGCTGCGACCCAGCGCGCCGGCAGCGTCCACTCCCGACCGGCCAGCAGGTTGTCGCACTCACTCATGACAGCGCCTCCGCGAGGTCCAGGTGGAACCGGTTGCCGGCCGTCGTCGCCTCGATGTGCCCGGCGCGGATCACCCAGTCGCCGAAGCGCTCGCCCTCATGGCGCTGCGCCGCATAGTCGTGCAGCAGCGGCGTAAGCGCCGCCAGGATGCCGGCATGATCGATATCCCGGCGATACAGCTTGTTCAGCCGGGTGCCGTCTGGCGCCGCGCCGAGATACAGGTTGTAACGGCCGGGGCCGCGTCCGACCATGGCGATCTCGGCCAGATAGGGCCGCGCGCAACCATTCGGGCAGCCCGTCATACGCAGCACGATCGGCTGATCGCGCAGCCCGGCTGCGTCCATGATCGCGTCGATCTCGGTGATGAGGCTGGGCAGATAGCGCTCGCTCTCGGCCAGGGCCAGGCCGCAGGTCGGCAGCGCCACGCAGGCCATCGAAGCCTGGCGCAACGCAGAGACGCCCTCGCTCAGCCCGTGCTGGAGCAACAACGCCTCGATCCCGGCCCTATCATCCGGCGCGACGCCGGCGATGATGAGGTTCTGGTTCGCGGTCATCACGAACTCGCCCCGGTGCACATTGGCGATCGCTCGCAGGCCGGACATCAGCCGGCGGTCAGGAAGGTCATGCACCCGGCCATTCTCGATGAACAGACCGTATTGCCACGTCCCATCCGGCGACTGCGACCAGCCCGGACGGTCCCCCGTGCCGGTAAACGCGAACTCATGGGCGGACGGCAGCTCGTAGCCCAGATGCCGCTCGACCTCGGCCCGGAACGCGTCCACGCCCATGCGCTCGATGGTGTATTTCAGCCGAGCGTGCTTGCGGACGCTGCGGTCACCGTTGTCGCGCTGCACCCGGATGACCGCGTCCGCGACCGCGACCGCCTGGTCCGGCGTGCAGAAACCGATCACGTCCCCAGTGCGCGGGAAGGTGTCGGTCTCGCCGTGCGTCATGCCCATGCCGCCGCCGACCGAGACGTTATAGCCAATCACGGCACCGTCCCGCTCGATGGCGATCAGGCCCAGGTCGTGCGCGAACACGTCCACGTCGTTCTGCGGCGGGACGGCGACGGCGATCTTGAACTTGCGCGGCAAGTAAGTCGTGCCATACAGCGGCTCGAACTCCGGCTCGCCGCCCGCGACGCGCTCCTCGCCCAGCCAGATCTCGTGCCAGGCACGACTCTTGGGCAACAGGTCGTCGCTCAGGCGCTTGGCCAGCACGAGGGCCTCGGCATAGGCCGGGCTCGCGTGCGGGTTTGAAGTGCAGATGACGTTGCGGTTCACGTCGCCGCAGGCCGCGATGGTGTCGAGCAGCGCGTCGTTCATGGACGAGATCGCCGGCGCCAGGTTGCCCTTGATGATGCCGTGGAACTGCACGGTCTGCCGGGTGGTGAGGCGGATGGTGCCGTTAGCGCGCTCCCGCGCGATCTCATTCAATTGCAGCCACTGCGTCGCGTTGACCCGGCCGCCCGGAATGCGGAGGCGCGCCATGAAGCTGATCGCCGGCTCCATGCGCTTGCGCCCGCGCTCCGCCCGCAGGTCGCGGTCGTCCTGCTGGTAGATGCCGTGGAACTTGGTGAGCTGCGTGTCGTCGTCGGCCAGCGCGCCGGTGACGACCCGGCCGAGCCCCTCGGCGATGGTGCCGCGCAGTGCATGGCTGCGGGCCTTGATGCCCTCGTTCTTGGAAGGTGGGGCCGGCGCGACGATGGTGTCGGGCATTTTGCGGATTCCTAGTAGACGTCGAGCAGATAGCGGCCCTGCTGCTTCAGACCGGTGAGGCGCTCTTCAGCGGCCTCGGGCGAGATCGCGGCTCCACCGGCAATGATGTCGCGCAGCGTCGTATGGACGTCGCGGGCCATGCGGACCTGATCGCCGCATACATATAGGTGCGCCCCGTCCTCAAGCCATGCGTGCAGGTCATGCCGGGCGTCCCACATGCGGTGCTGCACATAGCTCTTGGCGTCCTGGTCGCGGGAAAACGCGACATCCAGCCGGCCCAGCACGCCGCGGTCCAGCATGTCCTGCCACTCGAGCTGATACAGGAAGTCGTGCGTATAGCGCTGGTCGCCGAAGAACAGCCAGCTCTTGCCGCTCAGCCCCGCCGCGTCGCGCTCCTGCATAAAGGCGCGGAACGGCGCGACGCCGGTGCCCGGCCCGATCATGATCACCGGGGTGGCCGGATCGGCGGGCAGGCGGAAGTGCGGGTTCGCCTTGACGTGGATCCCGAGATGGTCCCCTGCCCGGCGGCGGTCGGCGATATGGGTCGATGCGACGCCGGCACGGTCCTGCCCATGCGACTGATAGCGTATGGCGCCGACCAGCAGATGCGCCTCCTCTCCGACCATCGCCTGGCTGGAGGCGACAGAGTAGAGCCGCGGCGGCAACGGGCGCAGCAGGCCGGTCAGTTGCTCGGGCGTCAGCCGGTTCGGGAACGCGGTGAGCAGGTCGACAACGTGGCGGCCGGGCAGGAAAGCCTCCAGCCGCTCCTTGTCTTCGGCGAGCGCCGCGATGGCCGGGTCCTTGGTCAACTCGGCCAAGTTGCGGACCAAGTAGGCGGACAGGGTGTTCACGTCGTGGCGCGTGCGCAGGGCAGCGTGCAGCTCACTGTTCCCGGCCTGGCCGGCAGCCTCCAGCACCGCTTCGACAACGACCGGATCATTCTCCGGCGCGATGCCGATGGCGTCGCCGGGCTGGTAGATCAGCCCAGACCCGGCCAGCGACAACTCGACATGGAAGGTCTGTTTCAGCGACCGGCTGGAATTCAGGTTGACGAGGTCGGTGATCTCGGCCTGGAACGGATTGGCCTTGCTATATTCGCGCGTGTCCGCGGCGCCGAAATCGACGTGGATCACGCTCTGGCCGGTTTCGGCCTCGGCGCCGCGCAGTTCCGGAAGGGTGGTGGCGAGCCAGGCGGCCGCTGGCGCGTCGTAGTCGAGGTCACACTCGAGCAGCGGCGCGGCGCGGCGGCCCCCCAGGGCGGCCAGCCGCTCGTCGAGGATATGGCCTACGGCACAGAACTGGGCGTAGGCGCGGTCGCCCAGCGCGAGAACGGCGAAGTTCACCTTCTCCATACACGGCGCAGTGTCGGCGAGCATCTCGGCCAGGAAGCCGGTCGCGCGGGCCGGGGCCTCGCCCTCGCCCCATGTGCTGGCGATCACCAGCAGCCGTTCGGTGCGGGCCAGGTCGGCTGGCGTCGTCTCGGCCGCGTCCAGCACCCGCGGCGCAAAGCCCAGGCGCGCGGCGTCGCGGCCGGCACGGCGGGCCAGAGCCTCGGAATTGCCGGACTCGGTGGCGAACAGGATGGTGAGCGCAGGCTTGGCCACAGGGGCGACTGCGGCGGCGGCCGGAGCGCCAGCGGCTTCGTAGCCAGCCAGGAACCCAGCAAGCCAGCTCCGCTGCGTCGGGCTGGTATGCTCGATCACCCGGTTGAGCGCCGCGATGGCGTCGGGCGGGAAGGGTGCGTTGGTGGGCAGCCGGGCCGGTGCGGTCATGGCAAGGCTGCGGGGCAAACGGGCATGCGCTGTAAGTCTCCGACGAACTCTCGGACTTACAAGAAGGATTTTCTACGTCCGGCGCAATATGTCGGCTGAAATAGGAACTCTATACCATTACAAGCCAGTTTGACAGCACGAGAATGCTCTGATCGTTTGAAAAGGCAGAGCAGAAATCTACCGTCAGAGCACCTTCGCCGCCGCCATGACCTCGGCGGCGTGGCCCGGCACCTTCACCTTGCGCCAAATGCGGGCGACGCGGCCGCGGGCGTCGACCAGGACAGTGCTGCGGTCAACGCCCATGTAGGTTTTGCCGTACATCGACTTCTCGACCCATGCGCCATAGGCCTCCACGACGCCGCCAGGATCGGACGCCAGCGGAAAGGTGAGGGCGTATTTCTCGGCGAAGCGCTCGATCGGCTTCATCGCGTCCTTCGACACGCCGATCACCTCGACGCCGATGCCGCCAAGCTCGGGCAGCGCCTCCTGGAACGCCTGCGCCTCCTTGGTGCAGCCGGGCGTGTCGGCTTTGGGATAGAAATACAACACGAAGGGGCGGCCAGCCTGAGCCGCAAGGCTGACCGTACGGCCACCGCTGGCCGGCATCTCGAACGGAGGGGCGGAGTCGCCTTCGGATATGCTCATTCGGGAACTCCGATCAGGGCAATGAAAGCGGCGCGCACGTCCTGCGCCGTGCGGTCCAGCCTGGCACGAACTTCCGGCAGCGCAAGCCCCGGCGCTCCGATGACCCGCAGCAATGCCTCGGCGGCCGGCGCCGGCAGGTCGGCGCCGCCGCGGCCCACCGTGATGCGAACCATGCTCTGCACCGTGCGCCACAGCCGGTCCGCCTCCATCAGCATAGCGGCGGTCTCGGGCGGCAGCCGGCCCTCATCGGCAAGATATTGCAGCCCGGCCCGCGTAGCCTGGTGCCCCGGCCTCACGCCGTGGATCAGTTGCAGGGTCTGCGCGATGAACTCGACCTCGATGCCGCCGCCGGGCCGCATCTTCACGTCCCATGGGCCAGCCAGCGGCAACTCGCGCAGCAGGCGGCCGCGCATGGAGGCCGCGTCGGCGCGGGTCCGTGCGGCGTCGATCGGGGTGGCGAGCGCCATGGCAATCGCGGCCTCCGTGCGGGCACGCATCGCTGGCGGCCCGGCAATCACGCGGGCGCGGGTCAACGCCATACGCTCCCATGTCCAGGCATCATGCGCATGGTATTGACGGAATGCCGGCAGGGACACCGCGACCGGCCCTTTGTTGCCGGAGGGGCGCAGCCGCATGTCGACGGCATAGAGCGGCCCCTCGGCACCGGGCGACGTCAGTGCGGCGACGTAGGCGTGCGCAGCGCGGATGAACCACTGGCTAGATGCCATCGGCCTGCTGCGTTCGTTGGCGCCGCCGCTGCTCTCCGCCACGCCCGGCGGATGGTAATAGATCAGCATGAGGTCGAGGTCCGACCCTGCCATCATCTCTGAGCTGCCCGCCTTGCCAAGCGCCACAACGGCCATGGCGCCGCCGCGCACCCGGCCAAAGCGCGCGGCGTGCGCTTCCAGCACCGGCGGCAGCAGCGCCGACAGCGCTGCGTCTGCCAATGCCGTGCGGGCCAGCCCGGCCTCGTCGACGTCGAGCCAGCCCTCCATCTGCGCCACGCACAGCCTGAACTCTTCGCCGCGGACGTGGCTGCGGATGATGGCGACGGTGTCCTCGACCGTGCGGGCTTCGACCAGGCGGCGGCGGAGCGAGCGGGCCGGATCCGGATCGGGGCCGGCGGGGGTCAGCAGGCCCTCGAGCGCCGTCGGCACCTGGGCCAGGTGGTCGGCGAGCGACGGGGCGGCGCCCAGCACGGCGGCAATGCGGCCAAGCAGCGCCGGGTTGCGATGCACCATGGACAGCAGGCCAACGCCGGTCGGCAGGCGGGAGAGCAGGGCGTCGAACCGGGCGAACGCTGCGTCCGGGTCCGACTGCGCCCCCAGCGCCGCTAGCAACGCGGGCAGTACGGCGTCCATCAGCTCACGCGACCGCGTGGACCGCAGCGCGCGCAGGCGGCCTGCCTGCCAGCCGCGCAGTGTCGCGATCATCCCGGCCATGTTGCGGAAGCCGAGCGCGCGCAGGGCCTCGACCGTGGCCGGCGGCTCGTCCATGCCGGCGAGGTCGAGCGGCGGGATGGACGAGGGCGGGTCGGGCACGTCCTCGAACACCTCGGCATAGCGGGCGCGCACCCGGTCCATGTGGCGCAGCAGATACTGTGCCAGGGCGTCCGGGTCCGCGCAGCCCATGAAGATGGCGAAGCGGGCAAGTTCGTCCGGCCTCGCCGGCAATGCATGGGTCTGGCGGTCGGCGACCATCTGCAGGCGATGCTCGGCGCGGCGCAGCACGCGATAGGCCACCGTCAGCTCGGCGCAGGCGCGGCGCGATAGGTGGCCGGCGCGGCTCAATCGGCGCAGCGCCCCGAGCGTCGTGGGATCGCGCAGTGTCGGATCGCGTCCGCCCCAAACGAGCTGTAGCGTCTGGGCGGCGAACTCGATCTCCCGGATGCCACCCTGGCCAAGCTTCAGGTCGAAGCCAGCGAGCCCGGCGGGACCAATCGGCAGGCCTACGCCGCGGTGCTGGTTGATGCGGCGCTTCATGGCGTGGATGTCGGCTATTGCCGCAAAATCCAGGCCGCGGCGCCAGATGAACGGCCGGATGGCGGCGAGGAACGCGGCGCCCACGGCCAGGTCCCCGGCCACGGGCCGCGCCTTTATCATGGCGGCGCGCTCCCAGTTCTGGCCCATGCTCTCATAATATGCGATGGCCGCAGGCAGCGCGACGGCGGGCGGCGTGGCAGCCGGGTCGGGGCGCAGGCGCAGGTCGGTGCGGAAAACATAGCCGTCGGCGTCGCGGGCCTCCATCATGGTGACCAGCGCGCGCGCCACGCGTGTGAACACCGCGCGGAGCTTTTCAGCACGATCGGGCTGCGCGGCCGGATCGAACAGCAGCACGAGGTCGATATCGCTCGAGTAGTTCAATTCCCGTGCGCCCAGCTTGCCCATACCCAGCACGGTGAGGCCGCAGCCATGCGCGGGCCGTGCCGGGTCGGGCAGGACAATCTCTCCGGCTTGGTGCGCCGCGCGGATCAGGTGGTCGACGGCGAGCCGCAACGTGGCCTCTGCCAGGTCGGACAGCACGGCGGTGATGCGTGCCTGGCCCCAGGTGCCCGCGATGTCGGCGATGGCGGTGACGAGCGCCACCTGCCGCTTGGCCTGGCGCAGCGCGCCCACAATCTGGGTGCGGGGTGCCGAGGAGCTGACCTGCGCCAAGGCCGCCATTGCGCCGGCGACGACCGCCGCGGGCCCGTCCTCAACGATCGCGACCGCCAATGCGTGCTCGCGGAGCAGCAGGTCGGACAGATAGGGGCTGCCGCCGCCAAGTGCGGCGAGCATGGCGCTGTCGCCGGGCTGGGCGGCGAGCGCCGCCTCCGGCTCGCCCAGCGCTGCAAAGCGCTCGGCCAGGCGGAGGGCGGCGGCTGGATCGGCCGGCGCCGGCCATGAGCGAGGAAGCCAAAGGTCGGAGATGGCCATGGACGCCCAAGGTGGCGGCGTCCTGCCCCGTTCGTCAAATGGCGGAGCCCGGCGAGGCCACCGTCTCGTCAGGACGCGGACGGGGTGGGAGGACGCTGCGGGCCGGCGGCGGAGCCCTGGCGCGGGGCGTTCACATCATGGTGGCCGTGCTGATCGCGGCGGCCGTGCTGACGGGAGCCGGGCTGGCAGGCTTGAGCTGGCGGCTGGCGCAAGGGCCGCTCGATATCGGATGGGCGCTGCGATGGATCGAGGCTGCGGCGAACCCTAAAGGCGCGCCAACGCGGATACGCATCGGCGGTGCCATAATCAAGTGGCAGGGTTTCGATGAGGGCGCAGACCACGCGCTCGACCTGCAATTGCGCGATGTCCGGGTGGCGGACGCGGACCGCCCGGTGGCCGAGGTTGCCGTGGCGGACCTGGCGCTTTCGCCGGCGGCGCTGCTGCGCGGCCAGCTCGTGCCGCGCCGCATCCAGCTTGATGGCTTGCAGCTCCGGCTGGTACGCAGCCCCGACGGAAGCGTGGGTGTCAATATCGGCAGCCCGGCCGACGATACCGTGGCGGGAACATCGCCTCCGAGTGTCGCCGAGACCATGGCGGCGCTGACCCGGCCGGCGCAGACCGATCGCGGCGGCGCTGCCGTGCCGGGCCTGGGCCATATCGAGCAGCTTCGGTCCGTGCGGATACGCAGCGCCGCGGTGGCGATCGTGGATCGGCAGTTCGGCGCGACGTTCAATGTCTCGGACATCGCGCTGGACCTGCAGCGGCGGCCCGGCGGCGGCGTGGTCGGCGGCGGGACGGCGGCGCTGGCGGTGGGCGCCGCGACCTCCCAGCTCACGTTGCGCGCCGATCTGGCTGAGCGCGGGACACGGGTGGACGCGTCACTGTCCCCGGTGTCGCTGACGGCGTTGGCCGACGCCTTGCCGGCGCTGGCTCCCGTGGCGCGAGTGGATGCGGAGCTCGAGCTGTCGGCGGTCGCGACGCTTTCGGCCACGCTGGCGCCGCGCAGCCTGGCGGTCCACGCATCCGCGGGCGGGGGTCGTGCCCAGTTGCCGGCGGCGGAGCTGAAATTCGAGAGCCTCGCGGTGGACGTGGATGGCGAATGGGACATGGCCGGAGCGGGCAGGGTGCCGTCCTGGAAGTTGCCGGACCGCGTGGCATTGTCACGGATGCAGATCGTCGTCGCCTCGCCGGCCGGCGGCTGGAACACGACGCTCGGGGCGACCGGGCAGGCGCTTCGCCGGGCGGACCGGCTACACGCGGACCTGGCTTTGACGGTCGACCACATGGCCTTCGCGGATCTGCCGAGGCTGTGGCCGGCGGCGTGGGGCGGCCATGCGCGCCCCTGGATCGTGGACAACATCACGGCCGGCACCGCGCGGGCCGGGCAGGTCACGCTGGGGCTTGAGGCGCCGACTAGCCTTTCCAAGATCACCCTAGTGGCGGCCGGCGGCACACTGCAGGGCGACGACGTGACGATCCATTGGCTGCGCCCGGTGCCGCCGGTTGAACACGCCCAAGCGCTGCTGACGCTCCAAGGCCCCGACGTGATCGAGATCGCGATTGCGACCGCGCGCCAGGGCACCGCGCAGCTCTCGAACGGCCTGGTCCGTATCAACGGGCTCTCGGTGAAGGACCAGTTCCTGGCGGTCAACGCCGACGTGGCGACCTCCGTGCCCGACCTGATTGCGTTCTTGCGCCACCCCCGGCTGCGCCTGCTGGACCGCCATCCCATTCCGGTCCGCAACCCCGGCGGCACGGTGGCGGGCAAGCTGAGCGTCAACCTGCCGCTTGAGGAGCACCTCGACTTCAGCGAGGTGTCGATCCATGCGTCCGGGCAGGCGAGCGGCCTGCGGCTGGGCGGTCTCGTTGCCGGTCGCGACCTCGACCACGGCGAGATCGCGGTCGATGCCACGGCCGACGCGCTGAAAGCGTCGGGGCGGGCGACGGTCGGCGGCATCCCGGCGGCGCTGACGCTGGACATGGACTTCAAGCCAGGGCCGCCCTCGCAGCTTGTGCAGCGGGCGACGGCGACGGGCACCGCGACGGCACGGCAGTTCGCCATGGCTGGGCTGGACCCAGGCTCGGTCATCGGCCCAGGAACCGTCAACTTCAACGCGGCCTACCAGTCGCGGCGGGACGGCCAGGGCGAGGTGCGCGTGCAGGCCGACCTGCAGGACGCGGCGCTGGCGCTGGCGGGATGGAAGAAGCCGCCGGGCCAGCCGGCGTCGGCTGGCGCAAGACTAGTGTTGGGCGCCGACCATCTGCAGGCAATCAGCGACCTGCAGGCACAGGGACCGGGCATGCAGGTGCGCGGCCGGCTCGACATGGCAGGCGATAAACCGGCGCTCCTGGCGCTCGATCCTATCGTGCTCGGCCCGACCCGGGCGCGAGGCGAGATCCGGCTGCCGGCCGCGCCGAACGAGCCGATCCGGGCGACGCTCGCCGGCGCCGTGCTGGACCTTTCGAGCGGGCTGTCCCGCAAGCCCGCCCAGGGCGGCGCGCCCAAGGACAACACGGCCTGGATAGCCGACATCAGTTTCGACCAAATTCTGCTGGCGGACGGGCGCAGCATGGCCGGCGTGACCGCCCACGCGGAGTACGACGGCCGGCGCCTGCGCACGCTGCAGGCGCAGTCGGCCGGGGTGGAGCGGCTGCAGGCCACAATCAAGCCGCGGGGCAATGGGCGGCAGCTCAGCGTCCGCGCGGCGGATGGCGGGGCGCTGCTGCGCGCGCTGGGCGTTCTGCAGACCGTCGATGGCGGGCAGCTTGCGATCGACGGGCAGTATGACGACAGCGCCCAGGTCTCCGTGCTGTCGGGGACCGCGGACCTGCGGCAGTTTCACATCCGCGACGCGCCGGCGCTGGGCAAGCTGCTGCAGGCGCTCACGCTCTATGGCATCGGCGAGGCGGTGAGCGGCCCGGGACTGGCGTTCTCGCAGGCGAACTCGCCGTTCCGCTGGGATGGCGACGTGCTGGATATCCTGGAGGCGCAGGCGTTCAGCGCCTCGTTGGGCCTTACGGCGCAGGGGCGGATCGACACAGCGCAGAAGACGGCCGACCTCAAGGGCACGATTGTGCCGGCCTATGTCTTGAACTCAGCGCTGGGCCGCATCCCGCTGCTCGGCCGGCTGTTCAGCGCGGAGCGGGGCGGCGGGCTGTTCGCGGTCAACTACTCGGTCCGCGGTGGCCTTGACGACCCAGCGGTCACGGTCAATCCGCTTTCGGCCCTCACGCCGGGTTTCCTCCGGCAGCTCTTCCGGATATTCGATTAGCCGACGGGTGGGAGATGGCTGGGATGGACGTGCGCGCGATACTGTTCGACGTATTCGGCACCGTGGTGGACTGGCGCGGCAGCCTAATCAATGAGTTGGGGGCCTGGGGCGCCGGGCGGGGGCTCACGGTCGATTGGCCCGGCCTGGTGGACGCCTGGCGCGGCGCCTATGCGCCCTCCATGGACCGGGTGCGGCGCGGCGAGCTGCCCTGGACCAACCTCGATGCACTGCACCGCGGCAGCCTCGCCGAGCTTGCGCCGCGGTTCGGCCTCGTCGATCAGAGCGAGGACGACATGGAGTGGGTGAACCTCGGCTGGCACCGCCTGCAGCCCTGGCCGGATAGCGTGCCGGGCCTGGTCCGGCTGCGGAAGCAGTACGTGCTCAGCCCGCTGTCCAACGCGAATGTGGCGCTGTTGGTCGACATGGCCCGGCGCGGCGGCTTGCCTTGGGACCTCGTGCTATGCGCCGAGGTGTTCCAGCACTACAAGCCGGACCCAGAGACCTATCTCGGCGCCTGCCGCCTGCTGGCGCTCGAGCCATCGGAGGTCATGCTGTGCGCCGCCCACAATTCCGATCTCGCCGCGGCGCAGCAGCTCGGCCTGCGCACCGGCTTCATCACGCGCCCCAGCGAATACGGCCCGCACCAGGTCCGGGATTTTGGGCCGGAGGGCCAGTGGGACGTGGTTGCGGCCGACATCGAGGAATTCGCCGGCAAGATGTCGACCTAGATCTCACGGGAATGAAGGGTGGCTCATGGCAGCGCGGCGCCTTAGCTTCTCGCATAGATCGGGCTGGTACGGTTTAACGGAGAAGTCGATGCATAGCCGAACAGCACTCTCCCGCCGGTTTGCGGCGCTGCTGGCTGCCCTGATGGCCGCAATAATGGCCGGACCGGCAGCGGCGCAGCTCTCGTTGCGGACGGAGGTCGCGACCACGCAGGAGATGGTGGTCACCACGAACCTCCTGGCGTCGCAGGCCGGGGTGCAGGTGCTGCGGGAGGGGGGCAACGCCGTCGACGCGGCGATCGCGGTCGAGGCGGTGCTGGGCCTGACCGAGCCGCAGGCGACCGGCATCGGCGGCGGCGGCTTCATGCTGTACTTCGACGCTGCAACGAAGAGGGTGACGAGCTTCGACGCGCGGGAGGCAGCGCCGGCGGCCGCCAACGGATACTATTTCTACAACGCGGCGGGACAGGCGCTCGACTTCAACACGGCGGTGTTCAGCGGCCGGTCGGTCGGCGTGCCGGGGACGGTGGCGCTCTGGAGCGTGGTTTCGCGCAAGCATGGCTCTAAGCCGCTGCTATCGGTGCTGCTGCCGGCCATCAAGCTGGCGATCGAGGGATTCCCAATCAGCCCGCGGATGGCGGCGTCGATTGCATCCAATAAGGAGGTCCTGGCGCAGGACGTCGATGCGAAGGCGTATTTCCTGAACGCGGACGGCACCGGCAAGCCGGCTGGGACGGTGTTGCGCAATCCTGCCTATGCGAAGGTGCTGGTGCGGATCGCGGTTGCCGGGCCGAGCGCGTTCTACCGCGGGCCGGTCGCACAGGACATCGTAACGACGGTCACGACCGACCCGCGCCCTGGCGGGCCGGGATCGCTGACGCTCGCCGACCTCGCCAACTACCAGGTCATCGAGCGCACGCCGGTCTGCGGCAACTATCGCGCCTACGTCGCCTGCGGCATGGGGCCGCCGTCCTCGGGCGGGATCGCCGAGCTGCAGATCCTGGGCATTCTCGACCATCTCGACCTCGCGTCGCTCGGGCCGAACGACGTCCGGACGATCCATGCGTTCCTGCAGGCCAATCGCCTCGCCTTCGCCGACCGCAACCTATACGTGGCCGACCCCGCCTACGTCATGGTACCCACGGCCGGGCTGATCGACCCGGCCTACGTCGCGAGCCGCGCGGCGCTGTTGATGACGGGTCCGTTGGCGCCGGGCCTCGCCACCGCTGGCGTCCCTTCCTCGGTGGGCGCCGGCGGCACTGCGGACGCCAGCCCGCCGCGGTTCGGCGGCACCAGCCACGCATCGATCGTGGACCGCTTCGGCAATGTCGTTTCCCAGACCATCACGGTCGAAAGCCCGTTCGGCAACAACCGCCTGGTCGATGGCTTCATCCTGAACAATGAGCTGACCGATTTCTCGTTCGATCCCGGCCCGGAGGGAGCGCCGATCGCCAACCGGGTGCAGGGCGGAAAGCGGCCGCGAAGTGCGATGGCGCCTACGATCCTGTTCACCAAGGATGGCAAGCCGGCCTTTGTCGCCGGATCGGTAGGCGGTGCCTCCATCATTGGAACTACGACGCAGTCCGTGGTGGCGATGGTCGATTTCAAACTCGATCCGCAACAGGCCGCGAACCAGGCACATTTCCAGAACAACAATACGGGCTCCACGACATTGGAGTCGCTATTCCCCGATGGCGCTGCGCCTGCTGGCTCCACGGGGTTGATCGGACCGTTCGATGTGCGGAGCCTGATCCCTGCATTGACAGCGCTGGGCTGGAGAATTCCGTCCTCGCCATCGGTGCTGACGAGCGGCCTCAGCCTCGTCAAGATCGAGCCGGGCGGGCTTGAGGGCGGCGCCGATCCGCGGCGGGAGGGGATCGCCGCCGGGCGCTAGGCCGGGATGTCGCTGTCCCCGCGGCCCAGTGCCCGCTGCATATAGACGGTGTCGATCCACCGTCCGAACTTCAGCCCCGACGCCCGCAGCAGCCCGGCGCGGTGGAAACCCAGGGAGGCGTGCACGCCGATCGATCCCACGTTCTCCGAATCGCCGATGACCGCGATCATCTGCCGGAACCCCGCCGCCGTCGCGTCCGCAAGCAGCCGTTGCACCAAGGCCTTGCCGACGCCCTGCCCGCGCACGTCCTCGCGCACATAGATGCTGTCCTCGGCGGTGTAACGATAGGCCGACCGTTCCCGCAACTGGTTGTAATAGGCGTAGCCGAGCGCCCCTGTCTCATCGACGGCAACAAGATATGACCATCCACGATCGACGACGGCTTTGTAGCGGCGCTCGACCTCCTCGATGGAGGGCGGCACCTCCTCGAATGTGCCGGCCCCGTGCAGCACGTGGTGGGCGTAGATCGCCTGGATTTCTGGAATGTCGGCGAGTTCGGCCGGGCGTATGTCCATAATCTCGTCATAACTGGCTATCGCGCGCGGGACCAGATGCGTTAAGAGGGGCCGCGCGCGGGAGGCCCCGCCATTACGAGACGGCACGGCCGCCAGATGCGGTTTTTGCCCCAACCCTGGGCTGCATGTGATATGCACGCAGTATCCAGCAATCGGTTCGCCGTAAGCGGGCGCGTGTGAGACAAGGAATTCTTCGTGGATCAACCCGCCTCGACCATCCTAGGCAGTGATGCCGCATCGCCGATCACTGCCGGCACGATCAGCAGCGATCAGCCGGGCACTGGAGCGCAGGCCCGCCTGGCGGCCGTCATCGCCGTCGCGCGCCATCATGGCCTCGATCTGCACGCCACCGATTTCCGTGCAGCCGCCGATGAGACGACACCGTCCCCGGCATCGCTTGCCGCCTGGGCGCGGGATCAGGGCTTGTCGGCCAAGGCCGAACGTTTCCGCTGGAAGCAGCTTTTCAAGCTGCAGGGCAACGAGACGCCGGTGCCCCCCATCGTGCTGCTGCTCAAGGACGGCGGCGCAGCGCTGCTCGTCGGCAGCGACCCGGCCCGCAACATCGTCTGGATCCGCGATCCCGCTGCAGCCGCGAGCGACGCCGCCGTAGCCGTGGACGAATTGCGGCTCTGCCAGGCTTGGGGCGGCGAGGCCCTGTTGATCCGGCGGATGCGCAGCGAGGCAGAGGGCGAGCAGCGGTTCTCGCTTGGCTGGCTCATGGGCCTGGTCGCGAAAGAGAAGCGGTCACTGCGGGACATCAGCATCGGCTCCATCACGCTCAGCGCGCTGACCATCATACCGCCATTGCTGGTCATGACCGTCGTGGACCGCGTGGTGACGCATCACAGCATGTCGACGCTTGTGCTGCTCAGCACCATCCTGCTGATTACGACCGTCTATGAGATGCTGCTGGGCTATGCGCGGCGCGAACTGGTGCAGGTCGTTTCGACCCGGGTCGACGCCCGCCTCCATCTGCACGTGTTCAACCGGCTGCTCGGCCTGCCGCTCGACTATTTCGAGAAGAATCCGGCCGGGCAGATCAACTATCGCCTGATGCAGATCTGGAAGATCCGTGAGTTCCTGACTGGGAAGCTGATGGGCACCTTCCTTGACATGTTCACCCTGGTTTTCCTGCTGCCGCTGCTGTTCTGGATGGAGGCGACGCTTGCCTGGATCGTCCTGGTCTGCGCCGTGGTCATCGCGGTCATCATCCTGGCCTTCCTGCCGGCGCTGCGCCGGATTATCGGCAAGCTGACGCTCGCGGAATCCGAAAAGGCCAGCACCATGGTCGAGACGGTGCATGGGATTCGCACAGTGAAGTCGCTGGCGCTTGAGCCGCAGCGCCGGGCCGAGTGGGACCAGCGCACCGCGTATGCCGGAAAGCTCAAGCTGCAGGCGGGCCGGCTGGCGAACTGGCCGCAGACCATCATCAACCCCATCGAGTCGTTCATCCAGCGCGGCGTCATCATGGTCGGTGCCTACATCGCCATGCAGGACACGACGGGTATCGCGATCGGCGGGCTGGTGGCGTTCATGATGCTGGGCAGCCGGGTCACGCAGCCGCTGGTCGGATTGGCGCGGCTGATCGAGGACTTTGAGGACGTGCGCGCGTCGATCGGCCAGGTCGCCACGGTGCTGAACAATCCGAGCGAAACCGCGGCGATGCAGGGCGGACTGCGCCCGAAGTTCCGCGGCGACGTGACGTTCGAGGGGCTGACCTTCACCTATCCGGGCTCGAAACTGCCGGCGCTCGACAAAATCAGCTTCGACATCCCGGCCGGTACGATGCTGGGCGTGGTCGGCCGCAGCGGGTCGGGCAAGAGCACCATCACACGGCTTTTGCAAGGCATCAACCGCGAATACAGCGGCTTCCTCAAGATCGACGGGGTCGAGCTGCGGGAGATCAACCTCACCCACCTGCGCCGGAGCTTTGGCGTGGTGCTGCAGGATAACTTCCTGTTCCGCGGCACGGTGCGGGACAGTATCACGGCCGGACGCCCGGGGCTGACGCTTGAAGACGTGGTCAAGGCAGCCCGGCTTGCCGGCGCGGAGGAGTTCATCGAACGCCTGCAGCACGGCTACGATACCTGGATCGAGGAGGGCTCGGCCAACCTGTCCGGCGGGCAGCGGCAGCGGCTGGCCATCGCGCGCGCCGTGATCGCCGATCCGCGGCTCATGATCCTGGACGAGGCGACGAGCGCGCTCGACCCCGAGAGCGAGGCGCTGGTGAATGCCAACCTCACGCGGCTGGGCAAGGGACGCACGATGGTCATCGTGTCGCACCGGCTCTCGTCGCTGATCGACTGCAACCTGATCCTGGTCATGGACAAGGGCACCGTCGTCGACGTCGCGCCGCACCGGGTGCTGCTGGAGCGCTGCGCCATCTACAAGATGCTATGGTCGCAGCAGAACCGGCACCTGGATGGGGCGATGGGCCGGCAACCCCCTCTCGTGCCGATGCTCGCCCTGGGCGATTAGAGGAATGCAGCTGAGCAGGGTAGCTGCGCAGCCGCCCGACCTGCCGTGTCTGCCCGGCAAGCGCCTGATAACGCGATGCCCGGCCAAAATATTTGGGCGGCCTGTGTAGCCCGCCGACGGAGGTTTCCATGGCTCAATTGACTCTTAGCAACTCTAACCGCGCCGATGCCGCGGCGCTTCCGGGGCTGCTCGAGTTCCACTCGCCGACGGCTGCCCTGACGATCACGCCGGCGCTGCACGCGGCGCGCGGCACCATCTGGGTGGTCTGCTCGCTGGCGACCGCCTGCATTGCGGCGGCGGCGCTGATCCCGATCGACAAGGTCGTGACGACGCAGGGCAAGGTGGTGGCGCAATCGGCGACAAGCGTCGTCCAGCCGCTTGAAACTGCCATCGTCCGCACGATCGACGTGCGCGAGGGCCAGATCGTCCACAAGGGCGACGTGCTGGCCCGGCTCGACCCGACCTTCGCCACCGCCGACGCCAGCGCATTGGAGTCCCAGGTCGCCAGCCTGTCGACCGAGGTCGACCGTCTGCAGGCCGAGGCTGCTGGCACGACATATCATCCAAAGGACGCCAGCCCATTGGCGTTGCTGCAGGGCGCGATATTCCTGCAGCGGCAGGCCGAGCGCGGCTTCAAGAACGAGAACTACACGCAGAAGATCAGCAGCCTGCAGAGCCAGATCCAGCGGGCGGTCTCGGACAAGAATGCCTATGCCGAACGGCTGAAGGTCGCCGAGGAGCTGGAGCGCAAGCGCATCGAGCTCGAGCGCCTGCAGGTCGGCAGCCAAATCAACCGCCTGGCCGCGACCGACAGCCGGCTCGAGGTGAAGCGCGGCCTCGGCAACGCCACCGGCCAGGTGGTCCAGGCAGCGCGCGACCTGCAGGCCATGCAGGCCGAGCGCGATGGCTACAACCAGCAGCGGCGTGGCCAGGTAAGCCAGGATCTGACCGAGCAGGGCCGCAAGTTGAGCGACGCGCGGGAGAACCTGCTCAAGGCGAATCTGCGCCGGCAACTGGTGGAGCTGCGGGCGGAACAGGACAGCACCGTGCTGAGCATCGCCAAGGTTTCGCCGGGTTCGGTGCTGCAGTCGGGCGAGCAGTTCCTAACGCTCGTGCCCATCGACGCGCCGCTGGAGGTCGAGGCCAACATCTCCGGCATGGATGCAGGTTTCGTGCGTCCGGGGAACCTCGTCACCGTGAAGTTCGACGCATTCTCATTCACCCAGTACGGCGCGGCCGAGGGCAAGGTGCGCTTGGTCAGCGCCGACAGCTTCACCAGCAATCCGGACGAGAAGCAGCGTGGCGTGCAGCAGACTGCGTCGGCCAGCGGCGCGGCATTCTACCGCAGCCGGATCACCCTAGACGCGATCAAGCTGCACGACACGCCGGAGGGATTTCGGATCGTGCCGGGCATGCCGATCACGGCGGATATCAAGGTGGGCGAGCGGACGGTCGTAGGCTACTTGCTCAGCCGCGTGCTGCCGATCGCGATGAGCGGGATGCGGGAGCCGTGACGCCTCCGCTCGGAGCGCATCCGAGATGACCGGGCTGTTCGAACGCATCCGGTCGGTTGTCTCGCCCAGGTTGCGCCTACAGCTCGCCTATCGGCAGATGGAGGGCGAGGACCGGCGTCTGGGCTTCCCAGTGGTGGCCAAGGCCGCCCAGGGCGGCGACGTCGAGGCGCAATATCGCGTCGGCTGCGCCTACTTGGACGGCAACGGCGTACCACCCAGCCGGGCGATGGCGGCCCAATGGCTGGAGCGCGCCGCCCAAAGCGGCAAGATCGAGGCCCAGGCCAAGCTCGCAGCGCTTTATCTGACCGGCGCGGGAGCCGGCCATGGTCATACCCAAAGCGCCGGCCTCTTCGCCGAAGCATTTCCCGGCGAGCCTGATTTTCCCCTGGCCGTCCGTTGGGCGACGCCCGCGGCCGAAGCCGGCTCGGCCGAGGCGCAGGCTCTGCTGGCCTATATGCTGACCTCCGGGCCCGAGGCGCTGCGCGATGTGCCCGCAGCGGACGAATGGTATCAAAAATCGGCGTCGGCCGGCTGCGCACAAGGATCGCTCGGCCATGGGCTCGCACTGTTGCGGCGTGCGGCCAGCGAGGCAGACCGGCAGGCCGGGGCCGCCGAGATCGCGAAGGCGGCTGAGGCCAAGCTGCCGCTAGGGCTCTATTTGCTTGGCGTGATGACCGCATCCGGGACTGGGGTCGTCCCGGACCCGGCTGCCGCCGCGCAGCTCTACCGGCAGGCGGCCGAGCGCGGAGTCCGATCTGGCCAGGCGCGCTGGGGCTTGGCATTGCTTGAGGGCCGCGGGGTCGATCGCGATCCCGTGAACGGCGAGAGTTGGCTTCGCCGTGCGGCGCTGGCCGGCGACGCCGAGGCTGCAGCCCTGGTTGGCGACCTGTATGCCAAGGGCGGCGACCTGCCGCCGAACTATGCCGAGGCCGCTGCCTGGTTCCACCGTGCGGCCGAACAGGGCCATGGCGGCGCGGCACGAGCACTCGGCATGCTGTATCTGACGGGTGCCGGCGTGTCGCGCGATGCGAACGAAGCCGCGCGCTGGCTGCGCGTCGCCGGAGAAAAAGGCGACAAGTCTTCGCAGGCGGACCTCGCGAACATCGCCCTTGGCGGCGGTGGCAGCCCAGAGGATCGGATACGCACCCGCGAATGGTTCGAGGCGGCTGCGAGTTCCGGCGACCTGGTGGCCGCGTTCAACTTCGGCGTCTGCTTGGCCGAGGGCGTCGGCGTGGAGCGGGACGACGCCAAGGCCGCGCAGTGGCTGCGCCGGGCCGCAGACGGCGTGGTGAACGCGCAATACTGGTATGGCCGCATGCTGACCGAGGGGCGTGGCGTGGACGCCGACCTGCACGAGGGGCGCGCCTGGATGCAGCGCGCGGCCGACGGCGGCATGGTCGACGCCCAGGTGGCGCTGGCTGAGATGCTGGTGAACGGGCGTGGCGGGCCGCGGGACCATGCGGCGGCGCAGGCGCTGTTTCAGGCGGCTGCAGATAAGGGCCATGTCGGCGCGCAGTTCGCGATGGGTGCGATGCTGGGCGGCGGCCACGACGTGCCGCCGGACCGGGTGGCCGCCCAAGGCTGGTTCCGCAAGGCGGCCGAGAAGGGACATCCCTACGCGCTGCTGATGCTTGGCCGCTATCTCGCGCGCGGATTGGTCGGGCCGGCCGATCCGGCCCAGGCGCGAGTCCTGCTGGAGCACGCGCACAAGGCCGGGGTCGCGGAGGCGGCACAGGATCTTGCGGCGCTGTCTGCAGTGGCGCCCATGCCGGCTTCGCCTCCGAGCGAGTTCGCCCTGCAGGCCCAAGGACGCTCCGTCGCCGCCCAATGAGCGGACCGCAGCGTCCGTGAGCAACGCGCTGCTCTCGGACGTGCAGGCCCGGGCAGAGGCACGGCGTATGCAGACGCGCGACCAACGCTGGCAGGAGCTTGTGCAGGACGCCTGGCGCCGCAGCGTGGCCGCCACCGCTGTTGGTGATGCGCCGGAGGCGCTGCGGTGGCTGGAGCGCGCCCATCGCCTGCTGCCGAAGGACGGGATGGTCGCCTTCGCCTTGGCCACCAGCCTGATGCAGGCCAGTGATCTGGCTGGTGCCGCGGCTTTGTTCGACGATCTGGGTAACCGCTTCGGGTTGGCCGAGGCGTGGGCCGGCCTTGCCGCCTGCGCGCACTTGCTGAGCGATGACGGACGCGCTGCATCGGCCGCCGCAGCGGCGCTGCGGGCAAGCATACCGAACGCCACGCTCACGGCGCTGGCGGCAGCCGTGGCGCCCGCGGCCGGGTTTCCCGGATGGTGCGGGCTGGACGGCGATGGCATTGTGCACGTGGGCGATATTCGCGGTTTGAAGGTCAGCCTGGATGGTGTGCCGGTCCTGCCGGTATGGTCCGGCAGCCTGGGCCAGCTGTCGGCGGGGTGGCGCGCCGCCCGTTCGCTGCAGGTAAGCTGCGACGGCAGGCCTTGCCTGGGCAGCCCCATCGACATCGCCGCGATCACGCGCATCGAGGGCGTCGTCGAGGCGAGAGATGGCCGCCTGTCCGGTTGGGCCTGGCACCCCGCCGATCCGGCGCGGGACCCGGTGCTGACCGTGCAGGGCCTGGCACTGACACTTTCGGAGGTCGCAGACGACGTTGCGCTCGACCGGCCGCTGGCGCGTCCTCGCCGCTTCACGGTGTCGGCCGCCTCCTTCGAACGTGACGGCGCGGTGGCGGTGCAGGGTCCCGATGGCCGTCATCTGCTGGGCAGCCCACTGGACCCAGGGCTCGAGTGGCGAACCGCCGCAGCGCTGGCCCGGGTCGTGAACGCGCCCGGGCCAGCGCCGTCCCACGCCTCCATTTTGGCCGACATCATCAGGCCTCCCGCGGCCCGGCCGGTGCTCCGCCCGGGCCCGGTGGACGTCATCATCCCGGTCTATCGCGGCTGCTCCGAGACCCTGGCGTGCCTCGACTCCGTGCTCGCCTCCATCCCGCGCAGCACCCGCGTCTGGGTGATCGACGATGCATCGCCCGAACCCGACCTTATAGCTGCTTTGGTCGCACTCGCCCGGCGCAGGCGCATCCGCCTAATCCGCCTGCCGGAGAACCGCGGTTTTCCCGCCGCGGCAAATATGGGCCTGCGAGCCTGCGCGCCGCGGGATGCGGTGCTGCTCAACAGCGACACGCTCACCCCGCCGGGTTGGCTCGACCGGCTGCGGGCGGCGGCATACTCCGCGTCCGACATCGGCACGGTCACGCCGCTGTCGAACGACGGCACCATCGTCAGCTACCCCGACGTCGAAGGCGGCAATCCCATCCCCGATCTGGCCGCCTGTATCGCGGTGGATGCCTTGGCAAGCCAGGCCAATGCGGACGCAGTCATCGACGTCCCATCCGGCGTCGGCTTCTGCCTCTACTTGCGCCGCGACTGCCTGGCCGAGGCTGGGCTGCTGCGCGAGGACAGCTTCGCCCAGGGCTACGGCGAGGAGAACGACCTCTGCCTCCGGGCCCGGCACCTCGGCTGGCGCAGTGTCGCGGCGACCGGCGTGTTCGTGGCCCATCTCGCCGGGCAGTCGTTCGGGTCGGCGCGGAGCCACTTGCTGCGGCGCAACCTCATGGTACTCAACCGCCTGCACCCCGGCTATGACGCGCTGATCGCGGCCCATGTCGCCGCCGACCCGCTGGCGCCTGCCCGCCGCCGCATCGACGCGCTGCGCTGGGCCGCCAGCCGCTCCCGTGCTGGCGCCGTCATACTCATCACCCATGGCGGCGGCGGCGGCGTGGACCGCGTGGTGGCCGAGCGCTGCGCCATGCTCGAAGCGACCGGCCTCCGCCCGATCGTCCTGCGTCCTGCTGGCCAGGATCGCTGCGGCATCGGCGGCGCCTTTCCCAACTTGATCTATGCTGTCCCGCACGAGCTGCCGGACCTGGCCCGGCTGCTCCGCCCCGACCGGCCGCGGCACGTGGAGCTGCACCACCTGCTCGGCCATAGCCATGCAGTTCTCGGCCTTGCGCGCGTGCTGCGGCTGCCGGTAGACCTTTTCGTTCACGACTACGCCTGGTTCTGCCCGCGCATCGCGCTGGTCAGCACCAGCCGCGGCTACTGCGGGGAGCCCGATGTCACCGGCTGCAAGGCCTGCGTCGCCGACCTGGGCACCAACCTGCACGAGGACATCACGGTGCAGGCGCTGCGGGCGCGCTCGGCCGCCGATATGGCATCCGCCCGCCGGGTCATTGCACCGAGCTCGGATGCGGCAACCCGCATCCGGCGGCACTTCCCGGGCATCAAACCAGCGGTCCAAGCCTGGGAGGACGATGCTGCCCTGCCGCCGCTGACCCCGGTGCCGCACACCGTACAGCGCCGCGTCTGCGTCGTCGGGGCGATCGGGGTGGAAAAGGGCTATGAGATGCTGCTCGCCTGCGTGCGGGACGTCCGGGCTCGGTCGTTGCCGTTGGAGTTCGTCGTGGTGGGCTACACCGCCGACGACACGCGGCTGATGGATGCTGGTCCGGTGTTCGTGACCGGCGAGTATGCCGACGCCGACGCAACGGCGCTGATCTGGGCGCAGCGGGCGCATCTGGCATTCATCCCGTCGGTTTGGCCGGAGACGTGGTGCTTTGCATTGAGCCGTGCCTGGGAGGCCGGGTTGCCAGCGGTTGCGTTCGACTTGGGCGCCCAAGCGGAGCGGATTCGGGCAAGTGGCCGAGGCTGGGTGTTGCCGCTGGGCCTGCAGGCACGAGCGGTGAACGATGCGTTGCTGACGCTGCAGGCCCCACCGGTCCGGCCGGCGCTGCAGCCGCCATCCATTTCGGTGAAAACCGTTGCGGAGCGGCTTGCACCCGCCTGCGTGCCGTCGCAGTATCTCCGAAACGAGTGAGCCTGTATTCAGTCATCAGGCCGGAAATGTGAGAGAGACCGATGTCCAGCACTGCCGCGTCTAAGACCATTACTGAGCTGAAGGTGTCTGCGCACCTCATGACGCTCGACGCCGGCTTGTTCTGCGTCTTCAACAGTCCAGGCGCATCGCCGCCCAGTTCGGCAACCGGCCTGCCGGGGGTCCGCCTGTCGGCAGCGCCCGCCCCGGCCGGATTTGGCGGCGAGGTCGGCATCAGCGGCTTCAACGCCAGCGGCTGGCTGGGCGGCCAGGACGGCGCGGCTCTAGTCCGTGTGGTTGGAGGCTCTGCCCAGGTGCTCGTCACGGTCTATCAGGATCCGGAGGCGCAGCACGACGCTCCAAAGCTTCAGGTGATACGCCTGACCGAGGGCGTCGACGAGGCTTCGGCGAGTGCTCCGGCGAGGCACAACGGGAACATGGCACCAGCCGGCGCGTCGCCTGCGCCCGGTCCGGGCACGCCGGTCCTGGGCACGCCAGTCCCGGGCATGCCGGTCGAGGTCGCAGCGCACATCTATGGCCGCGGCGACGTCGGCGGCCTGCTCGGCGAGTGGATGGGAGAACGCGGCAGCAAGCGCTGGATCGAGGGTTTCGGCCTCGCGCCCGCCGGTGATCTTGCCGCCGCAGACATCGAATACCAGGCGGTGCTGGGCCGCGGCTGGATATCTCCATGGTCCGAGGGCGGGCAGTTCTGTGGCAGCCGTGGCATGTCGTTGCCCATCCTCGGCCTGCGCGTGCGCCTGCGCGGCTCCGCTGCCCATACCCACAAGCTCTCGATTTCGGCGTCGTTCGTGGATGGGACCGAGATCGGCCCGGTGTCGGACGGCGAGGCATGCGAATCGCCCAGCCTGTCGCCGCTCGAGGCGTTTCAGGTCACGCTGCGTCCGCTGGCCGCCGCAATGCCGGCCCAGCCTGAGCAACCGGCGCGTCCCGTTCGCGGTCGGCGTGGTGGCGCTGCGCCGGCGAAGGCCGAGCAAAAGGCCGCGTCCATCCCTGCCGTGCCGGCCGCGGCAACAAAGCCAAAGCCGGGTCGGAAGGCTGCAGGCGCGAAGCTGCCCATCCCTGCACCGCCGCCGAAGGGCGCCGCGAAACCAGCCTCTGCCGCCACGCGCCGTCGCTGATCCAGGCTCCCGGGCCGTCGCATTCGTTCAGCAGACCTGGGCGCTAACTTGCGATTCTTGTTTGTCCACCAGAACTTTCCCGGCCAGTTCCTGCACATCCTGCGGCACTTGGCGGCTTCGGGACAGCACGACCTTATCTTCATCACCCAGGAGAACGCGAACTTCATCCCCGGGGTCCGCAAGGCGACCTACCGCGGCCCTGGTGAGCTGAACCCTTCCATCCACCGGGATGCGCAAGAGTTCGATCAGGCCATGACGCGCGCGCAGGGCACAGCGCAGGTCGCCGCGAACCTGAGCGCGTTAGGCTTCCGGCCGGATGTCATCGTCGGCCACCATGGCTGGGGCGAGATGCTGAACCTGCACGACGTATGGCCTGGCGTGCCAACGCTCGGATACTACGAATTCTACTACAATATCAGCGCTTTTGACGTGAATTTCGACCCAGAGTTTCCGACGTTGCCCGAGGCGCTGCCGCGGGTACGGTCCAAGAACGCCGTAAACCTGCTGGCGCTCGCCAACCCCGGGCGCGGAATAACCCCGACGCGCTTCCAGCGATCGACCTACCCGGACTGGGCGCAAAGCCGCATCGAGATCCTTTCCGAAGGCGTCAACCTGGACGTCTGTATTCCTGTCCTCGACGCCGCGAGCCGAACCTTTCAACACAACGGCCTCATTGTGCAGCCCGGCGAGAAGCTCGTGACCTACGTCGCCCGCGACCTCGAACCCTATCGCGGCTTCCACGTCATCATGCGCGCCTTGCCGTCGCTGCTGCAGGCCCGGCCCGACGTCAAGGTCGCACTGGTGGGCGGTGATGGCGTGAGTTACGGCGCGCGGCTGAAGGAGGGCACGTGGCGGGAGCACATGCTGCGCGAGGCCGGCCCGTCGCTCGACCTGGCGCGGGTGCAGTTTTGCGGCCGCCTCGACTACGCCGACTACGTACGCCTGCTGCAGCGGTCCGACGCACACATTTATTTGACCTACCCCTTCATCGCCTCCTGGTCGCTGCGCGAGGCGCTTGCGATGGGCTGCGCCATTGTCGCCAGCGACACGGCGCCGGTGCAGGAGTTCGTGTCCCATGGTCAGACCGGTTTGCTCACGCCGTTTCTCGACCCGGCTGCCCTGTCGCTCCGCATCCAGGAGATGCTGGAGGACATCGGCTTGGCCGCCCGTCTCCGCGCCGGTGCCCGGGCCTATGCCGAGCAGCATCTGCGGATGCAGGATCATCTCGGGAACTACGCGCGGCTGATCGACGGCATGGTTGCGGGATCGCGCTTGCAGGACGGAATTTGTGCTTCCGGCCCTGCTCGGGCACGCTGAGCCGACGCGATGGAGATGATGGCATGATCGAGAACGTAGCCCCAGCACAGGTCTGGGAAGCGCTGGGAACCGACAGCGAAGCGCAGCTCGTCGATGTTCGCACCGATGCCGAGTGGGCCTATGTCGGCCTGCCCGACCTGACCGAGGCCGGCAAGCAGCCGCTGCTGATCCCGTGGCAGATGTTCCCGTCGGGACAGGTGAATGGGGCGTTCACGGACCAGATGAAGCAGGCCGGGCTCACCCCGTCCCACAAGGTCTATTTCCTGTGCCGCAGCGGTGCCCGCAGCCTCGCGGCGGCACGGGCTGCGCAGGCAGCCGGCTTCCCGCACGCCTACAACATCGCCGACGGGTTCGAGGGCCCGCCAAACAAGGACGGGCATCGCGGCACCGTCGCCGGTTGGAAAGCGGACGCGCTCCCCTGGCGGCAGGGTTAGCGCCTCATCCATCATAGAGCACGCGCAGTACAACGAACCAGCTATACCGAGCATCGACCACTTGCCCATCCTCGCCGGATAGCATTCCGGCTGGGGTCGCCGGCACGTGTTTCATCGTGACGCCGCCGTCCACGTTGCCGCCCACGACCGTGAGCTGGCCAGGCTGCACTGCCACCACTAGGTCGCAATGGCCGAAGAACCGCGCGCCCGGCAGGTCCTCGAACCGCATGGCGTGAGCGCTGCCGCGGCTGACGCAGATCAGGTCGCCGGGCTGCGGGGCATAGGCCTCGGTCCGCTCCGTACGTATGATGCCCATGCCTTGCGCGGCTGCGTTGATGTAGTCGGCGTGCAGCGGCGAATACTGGAATCGGTCCCCAGCTCCGGCGGACCGCATCACATACGAGACGAACGCAGCCGACCACGCTGGCGCGTCTCCTTGATAGACCTGGCCGAACTCATCGTACTTGCTCGTCCACTCACTTTCCTTCGAGCCGGCGTCCTGCCCCAGCCACCAATACTCGCCGACGCGCTGCCACAGACCGGGCTGCTTGTCCGGACGCAGATTGCGGGGCAGCGGATGGCTGTCTGGTGCGTCGTCGTCCACTACGCTGCCGAAGCCGCGCCACTCCCGCATCGCGATACCGACGGCGTTGGCGCGGGAAAACGGCTCGAAAGGACGCTTGGCGAAGTCCGGAACGTGCCGATCGACCGACGCCGCCGACAAGGCGAGGGCGGCAGGCGCCACGGGCCGGGTCGCGCAGGCCGCCAGCAAGACCAGGAATGGCAGTGTGCGGGGGACCATACCTACGACTATGCGCTCATTACGCGAAATAAGCGCCAGTGATATGCAACCAGATGTCAGGCGCGGTCTGCAAACATCGCCTGCAGGCCCTCGGCTGTCGCCTCGCAACAGCCGCGTTCCGTGATCAACCCGGCGAGTAGCCGCGCTGGCGTCACGTCGAATGCCGGGTTCGCGGCTGGGCTGCTGGTGGGCGTGACCCGGACTGTCGCAACCTTCCCATCCAATCCGCGCCCGGTCACGGTCGTGACCTCGGACGCATCGCGCTCCTCGATCGGGATCTCGCGCACCCCGTCCGACACGGTCCAATCGATGGTGCTGGACGGCACCGCTACCCAGAACGGCACCTTGTTGTCATGCGCCGCGAGCGCCTTTAAATAGGTGCCGATCTTGTTCGCCGCGTCGCCGGTCCGCGTCACCCGGTCTGCCCCAACGATCGCCAGGTCGACCCGGCCGTGCTGCATCAGATGCCCGCCGGCGTTGTCCGAAATGACGGTATGCGGCACGCCGTGCTTGCCCAGCTCCCAAGCGGTAAGCGCGGCGCCCTGATTGCGCGGCCGCGTCTCGTCCACCCACACATGCACCGGCAGCCCGGCGTCGTGCGCCATGTAAATCGGCGCCAGCGCGGTGCCCCAGTCGACCGTCGCCAGCCACCCGGCGTTGCAATGCGTCAGCACGTTCACCGGCTTGCCCATCTCCGCACCAGCCTTCGCATCCGCCGCCTGCTGGATCAGCGCCTGGCCATGCCGCCCGATCGCGGCGTTCTGCGCCACGTCCTCGTCGGCGATCGCGGCGGCCTCGGCGTAGGCGGCGGCGGCGCGCTGCCCAGCGGCCGTGTTGCGCAGCCGGGTCAGCATGCGGCCGAGCGCCCAGCGCAGGTTGATCGCCGTGGGCCGCGTGGCCGCGAGCTGCGCCGCCGCGCACTCCATGGCGTCGGTGGACGGATCGTCACGCAGTGCCAGCGCCAAGCCATAGGCCGCGACGGCACCGATCAGCGGCGCGCCACGGATCTGCATGCTGCTGATGGCGTGCGCCGCCTGCCGCATGGTGGTCAGCCGCAGGAACTCGAGCGCCCAGGGCAGCTTGGTCTGGTCGATGACGCGGACGGACCATCCGTCGCCCTCATCCACCCAAACGGCGCGATAGGGAGTGCCGTCGATCTTCATGCCAGGTTCCTAAATCCTCTGGTGCAGCACGCACACCAGGGTGAACAGGCGGCGCGCCGTCTCGTGGTCGATGCTGGCCTTATTCTCCAGCCGCTCGCGCAACAGCGCGGCACCCTCGTTGTGTAAGCCGCGCCGGCCCATGTCGATGGCCTGGATGCGCTGCTCGCGTCCCTCCTCGATCGCCATCATGTGGCTGTCGACGAGCATCTGGTAGTCCTTGATCAGCCCGCGGAACGGGCCGAGGGCCAGCACGAGCATCTGCAGCGGCGCATCGGCAGCGTCCCGCACGTCGAACACGAGACGCCCCTCCTGCACCGACAAGTGCAGCACATAGGGACCCGGCACCGCCGCGCGCTCGGTCGTGCCGCATAGGGCGAAATGGTTTTCCGCCTCTAGGTCGGCCACGGCCTGTGCCCGGTCGGCATCGAGCAGCGGGTTGAGCCGCGTCAATGCCTCCCCGGCCAGAACGACCCGGTCGAGGCCCCTGGAGTGCGGCGTCTGTAGGGCGCCGGTCACTCGTCGTCCGATTTGGCCATGCCAAGCTTCAGCATCAACCCGAGCGTGGCGCCCTTGACTGGGCGCAGCAGCGCCAGCGTCAAGATTAGGCTCAGGGGCAGCCAGATCGCGGCGTGGACCCACAGCGCTGGCTTATAGGCGCCGTCCACTACGAACATCAGGCCCACAATGATGTGACCTACGATGAATATCGTGAAGTAGGGCGGCGCGTCGTCGGCGCGGAACTTGCCTAGCGGCGCTCCGCAGGCGACGCAGGTCGGTATCACCTTCAGGTAGCCGTTGAAGCAATGCGTCTGCCCGCAGGCTGGGCAGCGGCCCATAAGCCCGCGGCCCATCGCGGTGAATAGCGGCGGTACGGGCCAGGGGGGCGACTGCGGGCTTCGATCCGGCTGCCAGCGAACGGGGGGGGTCTGGTCGGGCAACGGCGGCCTCTCGTGCCAGTGTGGATGTGCAAGGTCGAACGTAGCGCCCGCACGGTCAACAAGGAGATTATGCCGCGCAGCCTTCTGATCAACCCAAACGCCTCACCGTGCAGCACTGCACAACCGGCGCAGCGCAATTGGCAGCGGTGGATCGTCTCCTGCGGTGCGCTTGCCGAGTCCGCCGGGCAATCCTATGACCCCTCCAGCGATTGCCGCGCCAACTGGGGAACGCTCCATGCAAATGCACGATGTCAAGGTCCATCCATCTAAGTCGAAGCTGCTGCGCGAGGACCAGCTTGCGTGGAAGATCGCCGCCGTCGCCGCCGACCCAGTCGCCGTTGCGGACGACACCGCGGAGATGATCGTGAACCGCGTCATTGACAACGCCGCCGTCGCGATCGCCAGCGTCAACCGCCACTCGTGCACCAGCGCCCGCGACATGGCGCTGGGCCACCGGCGAGATGGCGGCGCCACGGTGTTCGGGATGCCGGATACGGTGCGCGTCAGCCCCGA
>JAABVA010000644.1_pt1 | contig 42519 bp, 38 predicted proteins | sample 5560331 | NCBI WGS metagenome assembly JAABVA01 (sample SAMN12812661, study PRJNA571458) | rock metagenome | isolation source: Antarctica rocks | place: Antarctica: Victoria Land, Mt New Zealand sud | collected 2016-01-07 | reverse complement strand
GTATCTCCATGAAACCCTCCAGTCGCACCATCCCAACCCTCCATGGGTCAGAATGATCGGGCTCGGCCTCAGCTGGGGATTTTTCAAGCGACCAATCCGGGGAATCTTAAGATACCGCTGACACCAGGTGGCTGAAGCTGGAGAGGTGCTTGAACCAGCGCTTCGGGACGAGGTACCCGGCACCGCGCCGATCGAGCTGTTCACGTTGGCCCAGATTCAGCAGGAGCTCGGAAAAGCGACTGCGGAAGACACCAGGGATTGTGCATCGAAAGCGTCCGTCGACTATTGCTTTCCCTCGCGGTTGGAAGAGATGTGTGTGCTTCAGCGGGTTATCGCAGCGCATCCAGACGATGCCTCTCCGCATTATCTGCTGGGAAACTTCCTTTACGACCGCCGCCGACACGAAGAGGCAATTCAAGAGTGGGAGATTGCCGCTAGACTCGACCCCTCGTTCGCTACGGTGTGGCGGAATCTGGGCGTTGCACTCTTCAACATCCGCGGCTTACGCGACGAAGCCGTAGCTGCCTTTGATCGCGCATTCGCGGCAAACCCGGCGGATGCGCGGGTCCTTTATGAGCGGGACCAGCTTTGGAAGCGCACTGGAGAGTCGCCGGAGCGCAGGATGAACGAGCTGCAAAAACACGGCAGGCTGGTCGGCCAGCGAGACGACCTTTCGGTCGAGCTGGCTACGCTGCTGAACCAGACAGGCAAGCCAGCGCAGGCACTCGAACTTTTGCTCAAGCGTCACTTCCAGCCTTGGGAAGGTGGTGAGGGACTCGTGCTTGGCCAGTATACTCGGGCTCTGCTGATGCTCGGCCAGGCTGCGCTTGAAGCGGGCCGCGCTGGGGAGGCGATAGAGTCTTTCAAGGCCGCCGACCAACCGCCTGAGAATCTCAGCGAAGCGAAGCACCTGCTCGCGAATAACAGTGATATTGCCTATTGGCGGGGTGTCGCATACCACGAGTCAGGGAATGCCGCGGAAGCAACACGCTGGTGGCAGTACGCAACGCAGCAGCGGGAAGATTTTCAGCAGATGTCGGTCCGCCGCATTTCTGAAATGAGCTACTGGTCCGCACTTGCGTTGTTACGACTCGGGAAAAAGGATCAGGCCGACGCGCTACTTCACGAAATATACGATTACTCGCTTGAAGTCGAAGCGACGACACCCAAGATCGACTATTTCGCCACTTCTCTTCCCTCGATCCTTCTGTTTGAGGAGAACCTCGCTCATCGCAAACAGGTCGAGGCCTTCTTTCTGCGGTCGCAGGCCTTGATGGGACTGAATCGCGTGGATGAAGCGGTTATCCTCCTTCACGAGGTGCTGAAGCAGGACAGCAACCACACCGGCGCTGCTGATCTGCTTCGCCAGGTCCAAGAAGCCACAGCGAGGTCATAGATGCTGATTGCCGCTCCCGCACCTGCATCGAGCCACTACGAGGGGCAACTGCGCCTAGGCTACATCTGGTTGATCGCGTTTGTTGCGGCACTGGGCGGCCTCCTCTTCGGGTATGACTGGGTTGTTATCGGCGGCGCAAAGCCTTTCTATGAAGCCTACTTTCATCTGGAGACTGCGAGTCTCATCGGCTGGGCCAACAGCTCTGCGTTGATCGGATGCTTCCTCGGATCGCTGGTTGCAGGCGGCTCCAGTGACAAATTCGGGCGAAAAAACCCCCTCATCTTCTCAGCGCTACTGTTCACCATTTCATCTGTGTTTACTGGCTGGTCCAACAGCTTTCAAGCGTTCGTCGCATGGCGCATCATTGGCGGTGTGGCAATCGGCCTCGCCTCCAACGTATCGCCCATGTACATTGCGGAGATCAGCCCCGCGGCATGGAGAGGTAGGCTGGTCAGCCTGAATCAGCTCGCGATCGTGGTCGGCATTCTTGCGGCACAGATCGCGAATTGGCGAATCGCGGAGCGGGTCCCGGAGGGCGCAAGTCCGGCCTCCATTGCATCCTCCTGGAACGTGCTGTACGGGTGGCGATGGATGTTCACCGCCGTCGCCGTGCCGGCGGCGATCTTCGCCGTGACATCGCCCTTCATCCCGGAAAGTCCGCGATGGCTTATCGCCCGGAATCGTACCGCGGCTGCCGCGAGCATCCTTACGAGAATTGGAGGAGAGCGTTACTGCCGTGCGGAGATTTATTCCATCAGCAATTCGCTCAACACGAAGCAGCCCGGGTTTGCGTGGAACGAACTCTTTAAGGCACCCATACGCAAGCTGCTCTTCATTGGGGTTGCACTCGCCGTGCTACAGCAAGCAAGCGGGATTAACGTGCTGTTCAACTACGCGGAGGAAATCTATCGCAGCGCCGGCTATGGCGTCAGTGACATTCTGTTCAATATCGTCGTGACCGGTACGATCAACCTTGTCTTCACACTCGTTGCGATGTTGCTGGTGGATCGGTTCGGCCGGCGCAGGCTGATGCTTCTGGGATGTATCGGTGTAGGGCTCTCGCACTGGGCTGCAAGCCTGGCATACCACGCGGGTGCAAAGGGGTTCTGGGTTCTCTTGCTGACCTTGTGCGCAATCGCGTGCTATGCGATGTCACTGGCCCCGGTCACCTGGGTTCTTATCACAGAGATATTTCCAAACCGGGTCAGGGCCGCAGCCGTCTCAATCTCGATCGCAGCGCTTTGGGTTTCCTCTTTCGCCCTTACGTACACATTCCCGCTGCTGAATAGCAGTCTGGGCTCCGGAGGCACGTTCCTGGTCTACGGGGCAATCTGCATGATCGGTGCGCTCTTCATTTTCTTTGTGGTTCCTGAAACCCGCGGCACTTCGCTGGATCAGGTCGGCGAAGCGCAAAGTTGAGCTTCAACATGGGCACGAACTTAACCTTAGACACGATTGGACAAAGCGACCATGAGACACATCGTTCGACCTTCCTGCAGAAGCAAATTCACGCTTTGGTGTGCAATGGCCTGCCTGGTGCTGATTGCATGCGCGCACGTCGGTCTCGGACAGGCGATCTCAATAACACTTGACGGCTCCAGCCCTGGGACCCGCTTTGACGGACTCGGAGCCCTCAGCGCTGGTGCCTCTTCGCGCCTGCTGATCGACTATCCGGAGCCTCAGCGCAGCCAGATTCTCGATTATCTCTTTAAGCCCGGCTACGGTGCCGCGCTGCAGCACTTGAAAGTGGAGGTGGGCGCTGACGTGAACTCCACGGACGGCTCCGAGCCGAGCCACATGAGGTCGCGTGGCGACCATGAATATACCCGCGGCTACGAATGGTGGCTGATGAAGGAAGCGCGCAAGAGAAATCCCGATATTGTTCTCGACATCCTGCCTTGGGGAGCCCCCGGCTGGGTCGGCAGTGGTCACCTTTACTCTCCGGATATGGCAGACTACATGGCCGACTTCATCGAAGGAGCCGCGAAACAGGAGCTCGACATCGCCTACGTCGGCATCTGGAATGAGAAGGTCTACGACGCAGCTTACGTGAAGGATTTGCATCGCGCCTTGCTCAAGCGGCATCTTGCGACAAAGATCGTATGCTGCGACGAGTACATCGGCCAAGGGGATGGGCAATGGGCGATCGCCGAGGCCATCAAGACCGATCCCGAATTGAAGGCAAGCATCGAAGTAATCGGCGCTCACTATCCGTTGGAAAAAGGCAGGATCACGACGACGCCGGTGGCGCGCGCCTCGGGCAAGATCCTGTGGTCCAGCGAAGATCAACCCAATAGCGGCAGCGGGCCATTCGTCTCGAGAGACTGGCGAATCGGGGGCCGCATTCTTGCACACCTTTACAATCAGAACTATCTGCAGGGAGGACTTACCGCCACGGAAATATGGAGTCCCGTCACCTCCTACTACGACCTGCTTGCCGCTCCCAATTCAGGGCTCATGTACGCCAATACTCCGTGGTCGGGTCACTACCAGGTCCAAGGCACTATCTGGGCCACGGCACACACGACACAGTTCAGCAAGCCGGGCTGGCATTATCTAGACCGCTCTTCCGAGCTGCTTCCAGGAAAAGGCAGTTACGTGACTCTTAAGGCACCGGACGACGGCGAGTGGAGCACGGTGCTCGAGACCATCGGCGCGAGACTTCCGTTGCAAGCCGCATTCAACCTTCAAGGAGGTCTTTCCCGAAAGACTGTTCACGTGTGGGAGACCAACGAAAAGAGAACGTTCGAGCACGTCGGCGATATACAGGTTAAGGATGGTGCCTTCTCCTATAAGTTTGACCCAGACTCTTTGTACACGCTGACCACCACCTCCGGGCAGGGTAAAGGCGCGGCTGAGCCCCCGCCCGCTACCGATTTCCCCGAAATCTATACGGAGAATTTTGAGGCCACCGATTTGCACCGTGCGCCCCGCTTTCTTGCAGACCAGGATGGAGCGTTCGAAGTTCATCCGTGTCAGCAGCGGCCAGGAAAATGCCTGGAACAGGTGATTACGGAAAAGCCCACTCCGTGGGGTCCCCTCCCGGATCCCTTCACGTTGGCCGGAAACATGACGGCAGCGGACTACGAGGTTTCGAGCGACTTCCGGCTCGAGCGAGGCACAGCCGCCATCATGGGCAGGATCGACTCCGCAGACGTCTTTCTGGATGGCGCTGCGCCGTTGCCCAGCGCGTATGTCCTCACCATCGGAGAAAAGGGCGACTGGAAGCTCCTATCAACGACGTACAAGAAGCCCACCGTTACGCTTGCCAGTGGCACGGCTCCATTCTCTGCATCCAGATGGCATCGGTTTTCTATAACCATGCATGGGCAAAGCATCTCAGCGCACCTCGATGGAACTAAGCTCGCATTGGTTCAGGATGCCAGTCACAGCAAGGGTCTCTTCGGACTCGGCTGCAGCTGGAACGTTGTCCAGTTCGATAACCTCATGACGAACCGCATCTCCACTCTGCAGGCAGAGAGTGTTCACACGAGACCGGCCCACCAGCAGTGAGGCTATTGCGCGGTTTGCAAAACCCTGGAGTCTCCCAGCGATCACGGCGCTGCCTGCAGCCGCGGCTCGCTTCAACCGGGTTACTCTCACCGAAATCCTATGCTCACCTTCTGGGATTTCCGGAGTAGGGAACAGGGTCGTACCATCTTCCTGCGCGCCGCCTATAGGCTCAGGTCTGTCTTCGCCCTGCCATTCACAGAAAATCCCGCGATCTGTTCTGAAGGCGCCAGCGTTCCAACGATCCGCGCATGTGTACCTCGAAAACGACAGAGTACACGTCGTTCGCACGATCACTGAAGCGAAGCACCTGAACGGACGAGTTGGGCCAGCCGCCAGTCTCAAATGAAGCGGACAGTGTGGTGAGTCTCTTCCATCCTTCCATCTCTGAGCCTAGCCGTTGCAACCCCACGCCGGAGACCACAAAAGTCATTACGGAATGGGGAGGCAGGACGGCACGAAACACCTGATCCTTGACCGGCGTGGTAGCAACCAGCTTCATGCCACCCGCCTCGAAGCGGTGTTGACCGTGGTGTTGGCGAAGGACTTCTCGTCCACGCAGTAGGCCACTGCCTCTTCCCGCTGCGACCAGTTATGAGTCACTAGGACAAGCCTCGTATCACGCGCATTGTAAGACGCGAGGGTAAGCGAATCGTCGGTGGGGAGGATTTGTACGCCGGGATGAATGAACCCCGTGAATCTTCGCTACACACCATACGACGGCAGAAGTTCAAAGTCCTAGTGGTCATAATCGATCCGCACCAGGGCGGGCCAATAGGGCTGCCAGATACTCCAATTCACAGCGCTGAGTTCGGAGACATCCCTGGTTATCTGATCTGCCAGTGCCTCTCCCTCGGGGTCCGCGCAGCTCCTCACTCCGACACGCTCTTGCGCTTGCCTAATGCCTTCGCGATCGACCTGAGTCTTGCCCTACCCTTGCCTGCGTACGTATGCGTTGTAATTTGCTGAAGGCTCCGCAGTGTCTCTGAGCTGTATGCCCCAAGTTCTTTCCCCTCGACATCAACATCGTTCTCATCGCGAGCCGCCACGCTGGTGAGCAACCCTTTCGAAGCGAGCAGTGCGCCCGCATCACGCGTTACTCGCGCCTGTTCTTCCGTTGGAAATGGCTCCCTTCCTGCTTCTGATCGCCTGCCTTCCACCAGGTTTGCGCAGATTCATTCATGGAACCAGCGTCCGGAAGCGGACCTGCCATGCTTCGCGATAGTGCTGGGCGACCGTCGTCAGATAGTCGGCGATGACCCCTGCAGGTCCGTAACAGCGTTCATGCAGATTCGACAGGCCATCTTTGCCACCCTGCGTGGTGCCCGATGTGGTCATCCACCAAGGCGGCGAGTGGGAGGCCGCCGCCGTAAGCTGCGCGCCGAGCGACAGCGCCTTCAGCAGAAACCTCCGCTGACTCGCGTCCGCGCTTTATCAAGGTGCCCTCGCGTGGCTAATACCCGACCATCTGATCTGCGGAAGCAGCATCGCTTCGGATTGCCAGGATTTGTCGCCGCCGCCGATGTTGAACCCGTACGTACGTGAGGCCCAACCCATCCACAGGAGCGAAGAGGGAGCTTGCAAGCCGGGTACGCTGGCTGTCAGACCATCCGCCTGATCTATTTGCGAACTATGCCAGCGATGTGCCCCAACCTTCAAAAGTCTAGTGCGGATGCTGGGCGCGGATTGTCACGGCGCGCTACGCCCGCAACCAACATGGGGCTGCTGCGGACATCGCGAAGCCGAGCACCATGCCGCTTACTTCGAAGCAAGCAAGGAGCTGTTCGGGGATCGTAGGGCCAGCGTCTTGGTTGCCACGAGTTTCCTTGGGAGTATTGAACACTGCGACGCGGTGAGGCCTATTTGCGGTAACGTACACCTCTCGAAACCAACTGTCAAACTTTGCTTGGCTGTTCCTGATCGACCTTCACCTCATACCATCATCCGCGAGACGACGCGAAGCCCAATCCCCTATCAAATCAACTAATGTCTCCTTTCCGGGTAAAATCGACGATCTAAACATCTTTCTACCCCGAAAAGATCGGACGTGTCTCTTCTCGGACTATCGTTTCTTCTGGCTAAAACATTTCTGTTGACAGCGGTTGAGCCGCAAGATTATGGTGCGGTTCATCATTATACCGGTAACGTACCCGTAGTTGTGGCCGCGCTCAGGACGCTGAGTCCACCGCAAGAAGAGGACAGTTATGCTCATCATTCGCAGGCTCCATCGCAAGGATTCGATCGTTGCATCGCTTCTCTTTCTTCTGTCGCTTCTTGTAGCATCTGCCAGACTCCTGGCGCAGGCAGATCAGGCAGCCATTGCCGGAGTGGTCACCGATCCTTCCGGTGCCGTGGTACCGAATGCGACTGTGACGTTGATCAGTGTGGACACGGGACTTAATCTGACGCGCTACGCGAATGAGTCGGGCAGCTACGCCTTCTCGCCCGTCAAGATCGGTAACTACAGTCTTCTGGTTGAGGCTACAGGGTTCCAGTCGATTCGCCAGGACAACATTCATCTTGATCTGCAGCAGCACCTTACGTTGAATGCGGCGTTGATGCCCGGCGGCGTTAACCAAAGCGTCGAGGTTTCTACCGAGCCCCCGCTGCTGCAAACCGACGATGCATCGACTGGTCAGGTGGTCACAACAAAGACAATCAATGAAACGCCTCTGAATGGTCGCAACTATGTTTTTATTGCCCAGCTGACCCCCGGAGTTGACGCATCAAACGGCTCACGCGGCCAAGGTTCAGGGGACTTCAACGCCAATGGTCAGCGTGCTGAGCAGAACAATTTCATCCTTGATGGCGTTGACAATAACTCCAATGTTGTCGACTTCCTTAACGGCGCAAGCTTCGTCGTGCGCCCACCGCCAGATGCACTGGCAGAATTCAAGGTACAAACAGGATCGTACGATGCGGAGTTTGGACACTCGGCCGGCGCAGTCGTTAACGCCAGCATCAAAGCTGGGACCAACCAGATCCACGGTGATTTCTGGGAGTACCTTCGGAACGACATCCTCGACTCACGTGACTTCACGGCAACCTCAATTCCGAAGTACAGGCAAAATCAGTTCGGCGGCACCCTGGGTCTACCGATCATAAAAAACAAGCTCTTCCTTTTTGCGGATACCGAGGCGAATCGGATCGTATTCAAGCAACCGAACACCGGTGTCACGGTGCCATCCGTGCTTGAGAGAACCGGTGATTTCTCCGAACTGCTTAATCCTTCGCTCACCGGAGCCTCGCAACCCATTCGGCTTTACCAACCCGGGAGCGCCAACCTCGCCATGCCGCTCACGTGCAACGGACGAGCAAACGTCCTTTGCCCGCAGCAGATCAACCCAGTCGCTCAGAGAATCCTGAACCTCTACCCGCTTCCCAACGCAAACAATGGCCTGCTCTACAACAATTATCTATTCCAATCGCAGGTGAACAGCAACGTCTTTCAGTTCGACGTTCGTTCGGATTGGAACATCACTCAAAAGGACCAGGCATACGCTCGCTTTAGCTATTCCAATAACCTCGCCTTCTATCCCCCGCCTCTCGGACCCATTCTCGATGGCGGTGGATATGGCAGCGACGGCGACATCAAGGCGCTCGGCGAGAACTTCATGGGAAGTGAGACACATGCATTCACCAATTCCTTGATCAATGAATTTCGCTTCGGCTACAACTATGGGCACTTCAGTGACACGCAACCCAATGCAAACGTAAACACTGCCGCCCAGACTGGACTTGGCGGGATCCCATTTGCTCCGCTGAATGGGGGTCTCCCGTCCACTTCGATCTCTGGAGTCTCGGGCTTTGGAGCTACGGCGTTCTACGCAGCCAACGAGTATGAGAATGTATTCCAGATTCTGGATAATTTGACGAAGACAAAGAGCGATCACACTCTCAGGGCCGGAATCAGTATCCAGCACATCCGCTTTTACACTCTTGCTCCCACGTATCCTCGCGGCGCCTACGGTTTCGATGGTAAATATACCGGCGTGCCCGGTCTCAGCAATACAGGTTCCGGCGTCGCGGACTTTCTCACCAATTCACAGGACTACGCTCAGCTCTCCAATTTCTCCGGCGCGGATCAGGTTCGCTTCGATAACGGCTTTTATGCCGAGGATAGCTGGAAAGCAACCAAGAACCTCACAATCAACTATGGCGTTCGCTACGAGTTCGCTCAGCCATACTACGAGCGGCATGATCGTCAGGCCTCTTTCTACCCGACCGCCCCGCTTACACCCGGTTCAAGTGCTGGTCTGTTCGTTCTTCCCGGAAGCCAAGCGGGCCTGGCCCTGCCGCAGAGCTTTCTTAACACCCTGGCCGAGGATCATGTGACGGTGAGCTACGACCACAATCGCGCACTGGTCCGTTCACAAAAGACCTAATTTCGCACCTCGCGTCGGAATTGCTGAACGGCTCTCGGACCGTGTCGTCGTCCGAGCCGGATTCGGGATGTTCTTCGGCGGAGTGGAGAGCATTGGCGGCTCTCCGAATCTGGGCTTCAACTTTCCTTTCCAGTTCACGTCAGCCTTCAACAGTCCAAGCTGCCTGCAGAACAATTGCCCAACCGACGGTATCACGCTCGAGAACGGATTCACACAACAGATCGCGGCCGGCCTCCTGAATTCGGCCAAAAACGTTACTGTCGTAGGCTCTCAACCGCAGGCAAAGACTTCCTATAGCGAACAATACAACCTCGCGCTGGAATATTCGTTTTCTAACAACCTTACTGCCACGGCATCCTATGTCGGTTCCGTATCACGTCATCTTTTGGTGGCCCCGGACGGAAACGCCCCAGCTGCCCTGCTGGCTCCCGGCGTGCAATCCAACGCATACCGCCCTTTTCCTGATCTCGGCACTATTTACTACAATGAGTTTTCTGCAGATAGCAACTACAACTCACTGCAAACCAAGATCGAACGCCGCTTCTCTAACGGTCTCAGCCTCCTCGGAACATATACATATGCTCACTCCCTAGATGACGCAACGACCCCGCTGGGTAGCTCCGGGGATGGAGGCTACCGTAACGTCAACCTTATCGGGCTGAGTGGCGATTACAGCAATTCTCCCTGGGATACAAGACATCGCGTCACATTCAACAGCACCTATGAGATTCCCGTCGGCAGAGGGAAGAAATTCCTCAACAGCGCGTCGCCTCTGAACTACCTAGTTGGTGGATGGTCAGGGACCCTTGTTTTCCGTGCCCAAACAGGCCAGCCATTTACTGTGTATAACAGCACCGCAGCCGCGAATGGCGCCGGCTCTCATCCTTATCTCGTTCGAGACCCTTTCCAGGGTGGCGGCAGTCCGGACCCCTCCAACCCCGGCACCTCATGCCCCGCCCAGGTGAAGACGTTGCAGCACTGGTATAACCCATGTGCGTTTGCCAACCCATTACCTGCCTCAAGCATTGCACGTGGTCAAATCATAACCGGGCAGGCAGCACGCGCATATCTCGGTGGCCCACGGAACAGCATTTACGGTCCGGGCTACGAGCGGATTGATCTGTCTCTGTTCAAATCGATCCCTACCCTCCGTGAGCAATCTGTTCAATTCCGAGTTGATGCCTTTGATCTGCTCAATACACCTGCTTACGGACAGCCAAACGGTACTATCGGAACAAATGGTGGGCTAATTGCTGGTGCGCGTTACTTCTCAGCTAACACGCCCACCTCTCGATTCTTCCAACTCGCCTTGAAATATTTGTTTTAGCTAATATTTCAAAGTAGTGTTTCTTCGCGTTCGAACCGCGCGTCTAGACTTTGCTGTGACTCCGCACGTTCCAGGACCTGAAAGGGCCAGTTTCCAAAGTGAAGGCGAGTTGATGATCCAATGATGAAGCAAACTTAGCAAAGCCCTCGCACAGTAGACGTTACGTATGCCAGTCTAAACATTCAGGCAACCCAAGGAGAAGCTCCATGAACATTTCACAGCAAACCACCCTGAAGTCAACGCAGTCGACAACACTGCGGCACGTAGCGAGTCGGAGTAGTGAAGCACTCAAGACGATCTTAGCTCTGGTCTTTGGTGCTTATGCCTGTCAACTTGGGGTGGCACAGAGATCAGGTCTTAACTTTCCACCAACCCAAGGTACGACCGACTCAGGTACTTTCCAGCCTGGGATCCTAACTTACAACTACACAAACAGCCAAATAGCGGCTTCAAACGGGACGTTCAACACGATGCGTCTCCCCATAAACGTTGAGACGGCGAACGATCCAGCGTCTCTATCCAAGTTGAAAGGTTACGTTGATCAATTTGCAGGTCACTATGCAATCATTTGCATGTTCGATACCTTGCAATCCGGTGAAGGGGGTCATGGCAATGGCTTACCAAATGATCTAAATACTTTGGCAGCCGCGTGGGCAAAGATCAACACTGTTTTCGCAAATTACAGCAACGTTCACTATGAGATTTTTAACGAGCCATTCGGCTATTCGAAGAGCAATCCAGTGCAGTATGTAAACGACATGAAAGCTATCATCAACACCGCAGGATTGCCCTATGCCAAGTGTATTCTGGACGGGATGGGCTACGCCGACGACGTTAACTCGGTCGCCTCTGGAGGGTGGAGTGGAGATCTGGCTTACCACTTTTATCCAACTTATATCTCGGGTACACCAACCCAGTCGAACTACTCCAACACTGCACAAGCAGCCCTGCGCAGCTGGGGGCAAAAGACGTGGCTAACGGAGTTTGGCGCGAATCTAGGCTATAACTATACGTGCTATGACACCTATGACGATGGTAGCCACTATTGGTCAAGCGACGTTAATGCTCTTCGAGGCCTTGATGACGCACTAAGAGCTCTGAGGGCCGCAGGGCATGGAGTCAAGGGTGTGTTTTACTGGCATGGATGGAATAATTCAGACAGTTACGACTATTGGGCTTCGTTCAATTCTAACGGCGCGTGCAAAGTAAGAGAGATTGAGGCGAACGACTGACCAGGTTAACTGCTCTCGCGAGCGGTTGGGAGCGCCGAAACGGCGTCGCCCACCGCTTCAACTTCTTTTATTCAAATGATGAGAGCTATGCTCGTAGCCCTCAAGCAGAAAACTGATCTCAAGTAGCTGATCTCATGTTTGGGATCGATCGGGAACTGCCGATCATTAGCGCCGTCGCACAATCACAGCTCGTGAAGAGGCACTGTTGCATTAACTCGAAATCGGGCTCGATGCGTACAAGTTATGGGGGTGAAGCCAAGCAGGTACCACAACTGCTCGTAGGCAGAAAAGTTGATGCAACAGTGCCGTAGTGCCGGCCGCAACGATGGTAAATTCTGGGCGCGAATCGTGCATGGCCGCTGCAAGACTTGCGACGTAATTCAGCGATGTCTTCATAAAGGTTCTCTGGTGAGTATCACTGTCGAGAACGAAGACAACGTGAAGTGGAGCAAGCGGTGGAGTCTCGACGCGAATAACATCTAATGGCGTGTTTTTGAAGAACAGTTTCGGCAAGTTCGAGTTCTGGCCATTGTGCTCAGCCCCGTTATCTCTGAAAGTTACGTTGACTGCGACCTCTGCCGGAGAAAGTTGGGCGCGTGCTAGTGCGATCAATGTACAACCGAAGATGCAGAACCACAGATTTCGCATGATCGTCCTCACTGCATGGTAGAAATATGTTCGTTTCTCCAAGTTTCACGTGCTTGGGCGGCAAGTGACTCGAAGCTCGCGTTGAGCACATCTTAGAACGAACACCGCTTCACCTCTTTGCTTCCTCGCTGTTCTATACTTCTCGGCAGTGGAGATGTTTCTCAATCTCGTTTGGCTTTCTCTCTCCGTGTTTCTCGTTACGGGGTGCATACGGTCGTTGCGGAGAAGGGGTTCGGGGTTTGACCTGACCACGGTAATCGCGGTCACTCTGCTGGTCCTTCTGCTGTTCCCGGCGATCTCCATGACTGACGATCTGATGGCGATGAACTTGACTGCGGAACTTCAACACGACCTGCATCGCCATGAGTTCAGCCCGCTTCACTCGGTCCAAGCTACGTCTGTCTCTTTGCTCGGTGCTGTCCCGCTAATGACTCCGGCATTGTCAGCTCTCGCCTTTCTCGGCATCATCTCCGCTCGAATATGGCCTTTCAGCTTTGCGGCCAGGGTCTTAGCGGGTTACGCTCGATCCCTCGGCATACGCGGTCCGTCCACCTTCGCTACCCTCTAGCTACGTGGGCTGAGTTCGCCTCTTCGGGGTTATCTCTTTCTCTTCCTCAAATCTCCCCTGCTTCAATCCATCGAGATCCGGCATGACCTCTATCCGTTCAGGTGTGCTCCGCGTCTTGCTCTTCGCCTGCTCCGTATCGGCCGCCGCGCAGACCACGACCGCCCCCGTCGATTAGCGCGCCGATCACCACAGCAGGCAGTAGAGCGAGCCTAGCTTCGAATCCGACGCTGGCCGCAGAAAGGAGGCGTTGACAACAATGCATCAGAAGCTGCGTCGCACTGTTCAACATCTAGGGTTTTGTCTTCTATTTTGCAATTTGCTTATAACAGGTTGTAGCCACAAAGAGGCTCATCGTGAAGCCGCCGAGGCGCCGCCCGCCAACCCTGTTGTCGTCGCCGGCGGCACCAACGACGCGGTCCACGTCGACGATCCGCAACGCTTTCCGCTCGTTGTCGCGGTAACTCGACAGTCCGTCAGCACTCTCAACGTAACCGGCACCGTCCAGCCCGACCCTTCCCGGGAAATACCCATAGTCCCTCTCGCCAACGGCCGCGTCATCGCCCTTCACGTCGGACTGGGCGACATCGTCCACAAGGGTCAGCTCATCATGGACGTCCAGTCTCCCGACGTCAGCCAGGCCTTCGGCAGTTATCTCAAGGCGGTCGCCGACGAGCACCTGACCGCCGTCGTCCTCAATCGCGACAAGCTCCTCTACGACAAGGGCGCCATCGCCCAGAGCCAGCTTGAGATCGCCCAGAACGGAGAGGACGACGCCCGCGCCGCGCTGACCGCCTCCGAGCAGCAGCTCCGCATCCTTGGCGTCGATAGGAACCACCCCGGCGACGTCCTCCACGTCTACTCCCCCGCGAACGGCGTCATCGTCAGCCAGAACACCGCCGCCTCCGGCGTCGCCGGCGTAACCTACGCCGGTGCCAACGGCTCCTTCCTCATCGCCGATCTTACCCACGTCTGGGTGGTCTGCGACGTCTACGAGAACGACCTCGCCACCGTCCATCTCGGCGAACAGGCGCAGATCCGCCTCAACGCCTTCCGCGACAAGGTTCGCACCGGCACCATCTCCGACATCGGCGCCGTCCTCGATCCCAGCATTCGCACCGCCAAGGTTCGCATCCAGGTTCCTAACCCCGACAACACCCTGCGCATCGGCCTCTTCGCCACCGCAACCTTTCGCGGCGCCCGGCCCGAGCGGAGAGTCGCCCTGCCCGCAAACGCCGTCCTCCATCTTCACGATCGTGAGTTCGTCTTTGAGCCCTCCAATACTGCCGGCAACTTTCGCCGCACGGAGGTCAAAGCCGGCTCCGTCCTGGACGGCAACTACGTCGAGATTCTCTCCGGCTTGGGCTCCGGACAGCAGGTCGTCGCGAATGCGCTGGAGCTGCAGAACACGGCGGCCCAGTAATGATTCGCGCGCTCGTGGACTTCGCCCTCAATAACCGCTTCATCATTCTCATCGTCGCCGTTCTGCTCTTCGGCTGGGGAGCTATCTCCTTCCACAACCTCCCCGTCGAAGCCTACCCCGACGTCGCCAACAACTACGTCACCGTTATCACTCAGTGGCCTGGCCGCGCCGCAGAAGAGGTCGAGCAGCAGGTCACCATCCCTCTCGAGATCGGCATGGCGGGCGTCCCCCACATGACCCACCTCCGCTCCACATCCCTCGCCGGCCTCTCGAGCGTCACTATGATCTTCGACGATCGGAGTGTCAACGACTGGAACCGCGAAAAGGTCCTCGAGCGCCTCTCCCAGGTCACGCTCCCCAACGGCCTCCAACCCCAGATCGGTACCGACTGGAGTCCCGTCGGGCAGATCTTCTGGTACAACCTCCGCAGCTCCAACCCGCAGTACGACACTATGGCACTTAAGAGCATCGAGGACTGGACGCTGGAAAAGCAGTTCCGCTCCGTGCCCGGCGTCGTCGACGTCTCCTCTTTTGGAGGCATCACCCGCGAGTACCAGGTCATTCTGGACCCCGAAAGGCTCATCTCCTACGGCCTCACCGTCGCGCAGGTCAAGCAGCAACTTGTCCAAAACAACGTCAACGCCGGCGGAAGCTTCATCGAACAGGGTGCCCAGCAGGTCAACGTTCGCGAGGTCGGCCTCTTCACCAGCACACACGACATCGAGAACACCGTCCTGAAAGCGCAGAACGGCACCGCGCTCAAGATCTCCGATGTCGCCACCGTCATCCAGGGTCCGAAGATCCGCCTCGGCCAGATTGGTAAAACGTATCGTCGCCACGACGGCAAACTCGTCGACGATGATGATGTAGTCGAGGGCGTCGTCCTCCTGCAGAAAGGCGAAGACTCCGACAAGGTGCTCGAAGGCATTCACGCCAAAATGAAGGAGCTCAACGAGCGCATCCTCCCCAAGGGCGTCACCGTCGTCCCCTTTCTAGACCGCAGCACTCTGCTCGAACTCACCACGCACACCGTCCTCCACAATCTCACCGAGGGCATCATCCTCGTCGCCCTGATCCTCTTCCTCTTTCTCGGCAATATCCGCGGCGCTCTCATCGTGGCCATCACCATTCCCTTCGCCCTCCTCTTCGCGTCTATCTGTCTCGACCTTTCCCACATCCCGGCCAATCTTCTATCGCTCGGCGCGCTCGACTTCGGCATGGTCGTCGAAGGTGCCGTCGTCATGGTCGAAAACATCGTTCGCCATCTCAGCCACGGTCGCAATCCCAACACACCCGTCCGCGAGCAGATCCGCCACGCCGCCCACGAGGTCCAGCGGCCCGTCTTTTACGCCATCACCATCATCATTACGGCCTACCTCCCTATCTTTACCCTCCAGTCCGTCGAAGGCCGCCTCTTCAAGCCCATGGCCTGGACCGTCGCTTTCGCCCTCCTCGGCTCACTCATCTTCTCTATGCTCGTCGCCCCGGTGCTCGCCAGCTTCCTTTTTCCTAAGGCTGCCACAGAGTGGGAAAACCCGATCCTTCGCTGGCTTACCGCGCGCTATCGCAAAGATGCCTCATGGGCCATCCAGCGAAAGATCGTCCCGCTTGGCGGCGCTGCCCTCATGCTCGCGCTCGGCGGCTTCCTCCTCTTCAGCGGCGCCATCGGCTCAGAGTTCCTGCCGCACCTCGATGAAGGCGCTATCTGGGTTCGCGGCTCGCTTGCACCCTCCACCGGACCTACTGAAAGCCGCAACGTCGCCAACCGCGCCCGCGTCATCCTCTCCTCCTTTCCCGAGGTCACCCAGGTCATCAGCCAGATTGGCCGGCCCGACGACGGCACCGACACCACCGGCTTCTTCAACACCGAGTTCTTCGTCGACCTCAAACCCAAAGAGGACTGGCGCCCTGTCTTCGATAAAGACAAAGAAGAGCTGATCAGTGCCATGGATCGCGAGCTCGTGAAAATTCCGGGCGCTGTCTGGAACTTCTCCCAGCCCATCTCCGACAACGTCGAGGAGGCCGTCAGCGGCGTCAAAGGCGAACTTGCTGTCAAGCTTTACGGCACGGACCTCAAGCTTCTCGAGCAAAAGGGCGACCAGATCGTCCAGACCATGAGCGGCATCCACGGCGTCGCCGACCTCGGCCTCTTCCGCGTCATCGGCCAGCCCAACCTCAACTACACCGTCGATCGCACCGCCTCCGCCCGCTTCGGCATCAACGTCGCCGATATCCAGGACGCCATCGAGTCTGCCGTTGGCGGCTCCGCGGTCACCAAGGTCCTCGACGGCGAAGCCCGCTACGACGTCACCGTCCGCTACTCCCCGCAGTTCCGCGCCACCCCTGAGGCCATCAGCAACATCCGCCTCGTTGCTCCATCCGGCGAACACGTCTCCATCGGCCAGCTCACAAAATTTCAGGTCAACGACGGCGCAGAGTCCATCGGCCGCGAGAACGGCGTCCGCTACGTCGCGATCAAATACTCCGTCCGCAACCGCGACCTCGGCACCACGGTCCAGGAAGCCATCGACAAGGTCAACAAGCAAGTCTCGCTGCCGCCCGGCTACCGACTCGACTGGGCCGGCGAGTACGAGAGCCAGAAGCGCTCCTCTCGCCGCCTCGCCATTGTCTGCCCCATCACCATCCTGATTATCTTTATGATCCTCTACGGAATGTTCAACTCCTTCAAGTGGGCATTGCTCGTCCTCGCTAACGTCGCGGTCGCTCCCGTCGGCGGCCTCGTCGCGCTCTACCTTACCGGCAACCACTTCTCCGTCTCCTCCGGCGTCGGCTTCCTCGCCCTCTTCGGTGTCTCCGTCCAGACCGGCATCATCATGCTCGAGTGCATCAACCAGATGCGCGCCCGCGGCTTCCCCATCGCCGAAGCCGCACTCGAAGGCGCTGTTCTCCGCCTTCGACCCATCATGATGACCATGATCGTCGCCACCCTCGGCCTGCTCCCCGCAGCCCTCTCGCACGGCATCGGTTCAGACTCGCAGCGTCCCTTCGCTATCGTCATCGTCGGTGGCCTCATCGGTGCCCTCCTCATTGGAGTCTTCATCCTTCCCACCCTATATGTTTGGGTCGCACGCCCCAATGATGTCTTCTCAGCCCCGGCCACAGAGTTCGACAATTGACCCGTCCCGCTCACCTCCCGTTCTCTCGTGCGCTTCTCTCGGCGGCGACCCTCCTCGTCGCCCTGTCTGCGCCGCGGTCTTACTCCCAGGAGCCTATCCGCGAAGGCCCGAGCCCCACCCCGGGCAACCTCGGCCAGTCCACACCCAACCCAGGAGGTCAGTCGATCCCCGGCACCAAGACCCCGCCATCCACCTCCCAAGCTCCACCGGCCGCACCCGCGCCCGCACCGCCAACCCTCCCCGCAACTTTGGGATCCCCCTCCCAGTCCCCAGGCCAGCAGGCACAGACCGCCAGCGGCGCCTTCAAACCCTCCCCCGCACCCGATCCACGCAAGCCGCCCACCTCCAAACCCGGCGCCCTCACTCTCCAGCAGGTCATCGACCTCGCCCGCACCCAAAACCCCACCATCCTCGCCGCGGAGCAAAACCTTCGCGCAGTCCGCGCCCAGGAGCTTCAGGCCGGCGTCCGCACCAACCCCTTCTTCGGCGCCAACGGCACCAACGTCACCCTGCCACCAGACGGCTCCAAAGGCAATCCAGACGCCTACGCCTTCCAGTTCTCACGCCTATTCGAACGCGGCAACAAACGCGGATACCGCCTCCAGACCGCCCGCGCCACCACCGCTCAGACTCAGGCCCAGCTAGACGACACCATTCGCCAGACCGTTCTTCAGGTCAAGCTCGCGTTTGTCCGCATGCTCTTCGCCAAGGCCTCCCTCGACCTTGCCGACGCCAACCTCAAAGACTTCCGCCACGAGATCGAGGTCGCCAACGACCGCTACAAGGCAGGCGACATCAGCAAGCTCGACTTCGAGCGGCTCGACCTCCAACTCGGCAACTTCGAGTCCGACCAGGCCAACGCCGAGATCAACCTCCTCCAGGCCTCCGACCAGCTTGAGACCTTTATCGGCAGCGACGCCCCGAAGCCCGGCTTCGACATCATCGGCGACGTCATCCCGCCCATCCTCCCACAGACGGAGCAGGAGCTTCTTCAACAGGCCCTTATCCGCCGCCCAGACGTCGCCGCCGCCCGAGCCGCTGTCGCTGCCGCCGAGGCCAACGCACGCCTCGCCATCGCCAACGGCACCGCCGACCCCACCCTTGAGGGGGAGTTCGACAAGTCTGGCTACTACAACTCATTCGGCTTCAACGTCAACATTCCCATCCGCATCTTCGATCGCAACCAGGGCAACAAGGAGACCGCCCGGCTCCAGGCCAACTCCGCCCGCCTTTCCGTCATCACCGCCCGCAACCAAGTCACGTCCGACGTTGACCAGGCCTGGATCGGCTATACCCGCTCCCGTGCCCTCTCCGATCGCTTCGGCCAGCATTACCTCGACGAGTCCGCCGACGCCCTCATCATCTCGCGCTTCGCATACGACCACGGCAGCCTCGCCCTCATCGACTACCTCGACGCCCTCCGCGAAGCCCGCACCACCACCGCTGCGGCCCTTAACGCTTATACGACCACCTGGCAGGCCATTCACGCTCTCAGCGCTGCTACTGCCGTCGAGCTGATCCCCTAACGAAGGCCATAGATATGAGCGGCGCGAACTAAAAGAGGCGACCGGAGAGGAAGGCACCAGAGAGGCTCTGAGCTAAACCGCTACGATCTCGGTTGTTGATCCAAGTCGTTTACCTGACAAGTTGCAACCGACCCGAACATGGCAAATTGAGGCATTCTGCGTCACAAACCAGCCCTTAGCGTGCTCTATCCTCCGATTTCTGACGGGACGCCTGCGTGTGCTTTGGCCCGCGCACGGTGTGGGCAGGATTCACGGCGAGAATCTGGCCCACTACCATCCAATCGAACAGCATCCGCAGCGCGGCCAGCCGTTGCTTGACCGTGGGCTTGGAATGCTCCCGGAGCTGGTCCTCGACGAAGGCCGCGACGTGGACCGGCTCGACCTGCGCCAGATCCTCGATGCCATGCTGGGCACAGGACGCAGAGAACTGCCGGACCGCTTCCATGTAGGCGCGGCGGGTGTTCTTGTTGCGGATGTGAGAGCTGAAGAAGTCCCGCATCCGTTGCCGGGCTTGAGGCTGGGCGGTGAAGATGGAGGGCAGGGAAGTGGGAGCTGAAAGAACGAGCGTCATTGGCGTGATGTCCTCACCGCACTATCGAGTCTTCAATGGAGAAACGATGCAAGCGTTAAGAGATCAAGTGCATCCTGCTCATCAACCGGCCAGGACACCTTCGGAGCGTGGCCGGTAGTGTTTCGGAAGGCTCCGAACATCCCCACAATCAGGTTCATCAAGCCTGCCTGTTCATCCTTTTCGGTCTTGCTTTGGAGCGTATTGAAGGCAAGATAGGGCATTTCGGCTTTGCCGAGGCCGAGTGCTTCCTGTGCGAGTTGCCCTCCCTCCCCCTGAATTCCTGATTCCTGGCGAATCTTCTCGGCAACACTTTTCGTAGCCTCAAGAACGGCATGAAAGTAATTGTCCTGCAACAGTTCCGCCCGGCAAACTTGAGCACGTCGGGATGCACCGTGCGCTTCGAGAGCTCTACTCTAAGCCGTCCTGCTCGCTGTGCGGCTTCGGTAAGGGTTGTGGCCCTGCTCGCCGTTTGCAGCTTACCGTCATGACCGAGTTCATAACCGCAAAGAGACAAGATGAATTTTCTCAGAGCGCTCCATAACCCTCGATCTGCTTTTCTTTCGGTGACTTACACGCGACCGATTCGCCCCCAAACGCATAGTTTTGGTGACGAATCGGTGACGAGTTGGTGACGTGTTCGGTTATTGGACTGGACTGCCTTTCGTGACCCAGCTCCGGGATGCTACTTTCAACACAAAGCTCAATGGCCTCCCTCTTGCCTGAAGCCCGTCAAAGATTACTTCGCCGCCCTTGCTCTCTTCCAGAAGCACGGCCACACTACCGAAGGCAACACCCGCTCCGCCTCCGCCGGTGTGATGTAACCCACGCCACCTCGTCGATGTAGATTTGTCAACGCGGGTGTACCCTACGGACCAATTCTGAAGGAAGGAAGATTTTGTTGCATGCCCTCACTTGCTGCTATTTGCGTATGTCCTCAGTGCCGTTCGGCAGTTGAACAGAATCCGACGTCATGGTCCTGCACGAACTGCAAGCGCAAGTATCCGGTGGTCGACGGGTTTCCAGACTTCAGTCCTGAGATAAAGCATCAGGGCGGCCTGGGCCAGCTAGGGATGGAGATCTCTCCGCTGGTAGCGATTTATGAGAACCGCGTGCGGCCGAACTTTGTGCGCTCGATGGGGCGGAACTGGGATGGAGCGCTGACGCCGGAGCGGGAGGATGCGTATCTGGTGCAGCATGTGGCGCCGGTGAATGGCCCGGTGATGGACCTCGCGTGTGGCGCGGGGCGATGGACGCGGACGCTGGTGGAGAAGTTTGCGAATGATGTGGTGGGATTCGATCTCAGCTATGCGTCGCTGCGCGCGTGCCGGGCGGCTCTGCCGAAATCATTGCTGGTACGGGGGAACGCGTTTGAGTTGCCGTTTGGCGATTCGACGCTGGGCGCGGTGAACTGTTCGAATTCGCTGCAGCTTATTCCAAATACCCCGAAGGTTTTGCAGGAGGTGGGAAGAACGCTGAAGCCTGGCGGGACGTTTACCTGCTTCACTTATCGGAGGTCGCCGCCGGGAGCGTACCGCGCGTTTCAGGCAACGGTGGAGCGTGTGATGGGGGTGCGGGCGTTCACGGTGCCGGATATAGAGTCGTGGCTGAAGAGTGCAGGGATGGAGTTGATGGATGTCTCGGGGCCGAACCTGGTGATGCTGTTTACCGCGCGCAAGGTGGCGTGATTTGCTACGTCCCCCGCCTGTCCGCTTCGCGTACGGATGGGCACGCGCGGTGGATGTAGCGGAGCTTGCCGACGAATTTGCGGTCCACTTTCTGCTGGCAATCAAAGAGCGCCTCGAAAATACGCGTCCATTTTGTAATCGTCGGCTGGGGATCATCGACCTGGCTTGTGCGGAGGAGCTGGCCGATCTCCGAGCCGGAGAGACCGCCTTCTGTTTCACCGAGCACCTTGCAGATTCCTTCTAGCTGGGGGGCAAACCACCAATAAGTCCGCGACCCTTTACCTGTGCGCTCCTGCAGTCTCCACTGCACCGACGCCTGCGGTCAACAGGAACCGCTTCTCATCCTCAGGTGCGGCCGCTCACGCGGCCATCGATGATTATCATGCGTGCCATTGACTTTTTAGAGATGGGTCATCTGCTTTTGCCGGTCAACCGTCAACAGCTCCGATCTGGAGCGCTCCCAAACGATATATGCGTAGCTCGATGAGGCCTCATGGATGATGTGCTCATCGAAGTGTCCGATACACAACTCCGGATGGCCGACAAACCAGCAGCTAGCCCGCGGCCGTCGGCCTACGCCAACACGCCCGTGCAGCATTGGGTCTGGGCTGCTTTAGAGTCCTACGGATTTCACGTTTATTAGCCGAACAGTTCCCTCTGAGTACCCGGCGGCAATCGCGCTGCCATCTGGAGAAAACGCGAGCGCAGCAACGACGCACCCGATTTTCTCCTTCCCGTTCGGCTTGTTCTCTTGCTCGTGTGAGACCTCGCCCCACGTCATCTCGGGCAACTCGATGTTGCGAATCTGCTTCCGCGCCGGCTCGATCAGTTTTATGTGACGCCCACCCAGCGCCAGCAACTTGCCATCCTTGGAAAACGCGGCGGTGCCGAATCCGGATTCGATCTGTGCAATCCAACCCCCTGTGGCCCGGTATTTCATCCCGCCGGCGACAACCGGCCATTCCACGAGCGCGTACCTGCGGCCGTCCGCCCGGGCCGGGGAATTGTTCTGCCACAGCATCACCATGGGACGGCCGGATGCCGATTGATGGGTGGTAACCAGCGTCTTGCCATCGGGGGAGAACACCACGCTGGTGATGACGCCAGATCCTGCCGGAGTGTTCCATTTGTCGATCCACGCCTTTGTGGCCACATCCCATTCGTGCAACGTCCCGGATGTGTCACCCATCACGATGGTTTTGCCGTCGGGCGCAAAAGCGGCTGCCTGCACCGTGGTATCGGTCAGATGGATTTCCTCTTCCAAGGCCCAGGAACTGGTATCCCAGACCTTCACGGGACCATAGGAATGTATCGTGATCAGACGTTTGCCGTCGGGGGAGAACTCGGCCCAGGTTACCGCCAGTTTTTGTGAAATTTCTGCGCTGGGTGCCTGGAGAACCTGAAGTGGAGTGTCCAACAGGTAGATTTCATCCACACCCAACCAGGACGACTTTGTCGGCTTACCTCGGACCGCTGCGTCCCAAACTCGCGCACCGTCGCGCCCTTCCGCGGTGGCGATTTTGGTCCCGTCCGGGCTATAGGCAACCATCCGCAGGCCAACAGAAAACGTGCGAGCCTTGCGGTAAACGGTGGTATCAAACAACCCCAAAGGGCCAAACACGGAGTTGCGCGCCAGTTCGCCTCCATTGGGAGAGAACCTGAGAAACGTCACGGGGCCAATCGCGCCTTTGATGACGACCGGGGCGCTCGGGGACGGTCCCTGTTGGGGCTGGCGCCCGATCGTGCGGTAGTCCACTTTCGCATGGAGAGTTACCGCCACGGGTTGGCCGTCTTTTGTGGCCGGCTGGAAGCGCCACGTGCGAACCGCCCGCACGGCGTTCTCATCCAGCCCGTACCCGAGCGACCGTTCCACTTTGACATTGTTCGGAGTGCCGTCCAGCCCGACGACCAGGTTAAGGAGAACGGTTCCGCAGACTTTGGCGCGGCGGGCCTCCTCGGAAACCTCAGGCTGCTGTTCCTACAGAATTTTCGGCGCCTGGAAAACGGCGGGCCGGGCAGCAGCGTCTGCGTTGTGGCTCCGCCCAAGGCCCTCTCCGGTCGCACCATGGTTCTGGTCTATGGAGACGCGGTCCGGCAATCGGATGTATCGCACGAAGGGAAGCATCGCCGCCTGGTTAATCATCGTGATGGGGAGCAACGCCTGTACCGTTGGAACCGCTGCGGGCAGAAAGCGCTGGGGAGTCGACCCCAGGAAGAAAGTTGATTAAGCTGGTCGCCGTAGATGGTCCTCGTCATTTCGATATAGACCTGCACCTCGGCCTTCTCGTTGATTTGCATTATTCCAGCGTGGACGACATCCTGAACTGATTTCGGGAGTTTCTCGACGGAGAAGCCTTCCAGGGGCACTAACTTCTCGCCTCTTGGTCCCTAGCGCAATTTCGTGTTCTATCAGGTAAGAACGCATCACTGTTCCGATAGAGAATGCCTCGAGGCCTTCGCGGTTCATCTGCCAAGCAACCTCAGTCGTTCCGTGGTGACGTCGTCCACCCAACAGACTCAACCACCTGCCATCGCCAGACCTGATTCCCAACAGGAAGCTACCAATGAGCTCGGTAGCTGTCCGGTGTCGCCAGGCAGCCACGCGGTCAGGTACGGGGTAGGAACACAGGCCGTTCAAGGTCACAAGATCGTCGCGAGAGAGCTCTGCCACAGAGACAAAGTCCGCATGGAGCTCAGCCTCGGCGCGGCGGCGAAAAGCCCGGAGATTCCGGCGAGTGTGCTTACCCATTGTGGCCAAAGTCTCATCATAGGTCGACTGAAGAAGAAGGTAACGCCGCACCCGCCGTTCGCGTGTCGTCCAGATCGACGGCTTGCCTCGATGTCCCTCCATGGATTGCATTGCTTGGCTCACCGCATGGTCTTCGGAACCGATCGACATGAAGACAAGTTGCGCACCGGTCCGAATAAGATATTCAGCCGCGACAGCCGCGATCCTGGGGCGCGCGCAAAGCGGGGCAAGGACGGTGCGTTCGCCACCTTCATCGTCCGTGGCGAAGATCTTTGTTCGGAGTCCGCACATCCGGTACTCGTACATAAGAACGGCGCCGCGTACGTCAGTTTCATCCAGCTCGGACGCAGACCTGGTGCAATCGGGTGATCTAAAGAGAAAGACGCATGGAGTTTTGGGCCCCACATAGGGGCCGGTCAGGAAGTACTCGAGATAGTCAACGGCTCCAAGTTGGCCGCACCTGGCGGCAAGGGACTCAAGAACAGGTGCGATCGCAAGCACCGCCTTCTTCCCCCGCAACTCCGCAATTGAGAACCTATCGTGAGAGCTGAGTTTTGCATCGACCAGAGCAGATGCCGGAGCATGAAATGTGACCATTGATCAGGCTCCTTTTGAGCTCGAGAAGCAGACTGCGCGCTGCCAGCATCAGGCGCCCTTTTTATAGCTGGACACCTCCGTAGCGCAAGTACGCGAAAGACGTAGGAGCCAGAGCCGAAGCCAAGTTATGGGGGAACCGGACATCATGAGTTCTGCGAAGCGTGCGATGCGGTGGACGCTCAATATATAACCCAACCTGTGGCAGTAAAGACCAGTGGAAGGCGACGTACAGGCAAGGGTATGCGACGGGGTATCAGCAGGCGTGGCAAGGTGACTTCCGGCGAGGGACGAACCCTTGATGCTGCTTGGAGCATGCACCCTCATCACACTACGAGCGCCAACCACATGGTCAGTGGAGCGGATCCGTTCGGCCCGGCCCGAGATTCGCGCTGCCTGAACCGCAAATCATGGAATATTGGCAGAGGTGACAAAGCAGACCGCAGGATGAGGGCATTTGGTATGCGAATTGGAATTCACAACAGAGTCGGTCCTGTTTGGAGGTTTTTCATATGACGTTGAGAACGTGGATGAGGCGCAGGAAGCCTACAACACCGGTACGAGTTCTAGGGGTAGGGCTGGTTCTGGCATATGGGTGTGGGTCTGCTTTGGCTTTGGCTACCTACAATACTCCGCTGCTTTCACAGCTGCCCTCTTCGCCGGAGAGGCGTTATTCTTCGCAGTAGCACTTCCTTCTGCTTAGCCCACCGCGCGCGTTGCGCGGCTGCGATGCGCGCCTTCCCTGCTGCTCTCATGTTGAGACGTTTGGGCGCGATAAAGAGGTCCTGTGGAAATGGCTGAATGCGGGCTTCATTGAAAATTGAACTCTGTTTCCGACGGAGGCAGGTACACCGCGCTTCGTTGTCAAACACCCAAGGTTGGAGCCCGGTGCGTGAAATACGCCCGCCGGGATCTGTGGGGGGGTGCGCAGTAATGCGCATCCCTACCGCGATAGGCCATCGCTCTCCCTCTCAGCGGCGACTGCTTACGTGCACGAAGAGCGGCAGTATCAACGGAAGCAGGAGAATAGACGCTAAAATCAGCCAACACACTGGCTGACCAAAGTTCAGCGTATAACCGAAGCCCTCGCGTTTCGGGACCATAAGGGCGCTGTCCGAAGGGTTGAAATAGAACAAACCTGCCTTCCAATGGCGACCATCCGTAGTGTTCTGGCTCGCAATGATGATCTGTTCCATGCGGATCGCACGGAACGCCACGTATCCAACGACTCCCAAACCGAATATGACAGCGCCCAACAATAAGAACGGGACGAAGTTAGTTGGATTATGGGCCAACGGCAGGAGACTGGCCGAGCAGAGCAGTGAAGTGAAGTGAGAAACCAAGAACACGCGATAAGGATTGTTCGGGTTGTTCTGATTATGGTAGTGCGACCTTCGTGTCCCGGTGACGAGCGGGCGATCAGCTCTCCAATCAACCCCAGGGCACCTACGAGGGCGGAGGTAAAAAGAAGCGGCCCAAAGATACTCCCTAAAGTTCGGCTTGCCCATCCATTCGGCTGCCCGTCGATTCCCCAATGAACAGGAAAGCGCTCAGGTATGGTCTGCCAACGGAGTGCCAGCAGCGTAGCGGTACCGGCAACTAGCAACAGCGTAGAAAGCAAGCCAAACCACCAGCCTCTTTCATTGATTTCGGAGGTATTGAGGCTAGCTGTGCGAACAACCGCATCCGGTTGGGAACCGTGGGGCAATCGTCGGCGCCACTTCAGAGCCGCAAAAAGAGCGATGAGCAGGACCGCTGGAGCAAACGTCAAGGCATAAAGAACAGATGGATGCATGGGCTTATCTCCCAACGACGGCGTTAACTTCATTCTTGATTTCGGAAGTGGAAATTCCCTTCAGGCGCATTTCGGCTACAAGATGACGAAGGCGTCGTAGGAGACTCTCCGCTTCAGCTCCTTGAGCTGCGGGAATGGACCCCGAAGCTCTCACGACAGCTCTCCTACCTTGATTCAACTGAATCGAGCCCTCCTCGGCGAGTTCTCTATAAGCTTCGGCGGCCGTGTTGAAATGAATTCCGAGCTGGGTAGCCAAACTTCGTATGGACGGCAATGCGTCCCCCGGGGAAAGAGCTCCACTCTCGATATGCATACGAACCTGATCCACAATCTGTCGGTAGATAGGGACAGAAGAGTCGGGCGCTAGTTGGAGGCTCGGGTCGGGCACCTGACCACTGTACGCCACCTACATACAGTGTCAAGTGTGTCCTTTTAGGTTCCTGGAGTGAGCAAAGCGCGATAAAGGATGGAGCGAGCGACGCCAAACCGTGCGGCGCGATGAAGCCCAATGAACGGCGGGAGTGGGTAATCGGGATCCGGGAGCCGCATTCATCGCTGCGCAGATTGGGGTTGCCAACGCTGGTTTCGGTAGGTAACCTGCCGTTGCCCCCCCAGATCAGCGTCGCCTCGGATTGTAGCCAGAGTGTGCTTGTTTTCCGAGGAGATATCCCCTGAGTAGACGCGAGCCGCACCGGCCCTGGAGCATTGCACATAATCCGACACAGAGGTGAGCGCCATGAGCTTAGCGGGACTCCTGGAGGGCCGGCAGAAGTGGTTTGTGCCCGCCGTGCTCGCGTTACTCGTGATTCTGGCTTTGGAGATGTTTCTGTCTGCCCGGTTGGAATCGCAGACCTTCGACGAGCCCGCGCATCTCTATGCGGGCTACTCCTATTGGCTGCACTCGGACTTCGGGATCAATCCGGAGCATCCTCCTCTGGTGAAACTGGTGGCGTCGCTGCCGCTGCTGATCAGCCGGCCGAAGTGCCCGCCGCCGCCGAACGCTTTCTTCCGCTTCGCATCCTCGACCGGCGGCAGGGGGATGATGTCAGACTCCGGCGCCCAGGCAATGCTGGCCCATGCACGCATCGCAATCAGCGTCTTTGTGTTCCTGCTGGCGCTGCTGGTGTTTTTTGCGGCGCGGGAGATGTTCGGCGACGGAGCGGCGCTGGTTGCGCTGGTGCTGTTCGTGTTCGATCCGATGATTGTGGCCAACGGCCCGCTGATCGCGACGGACATCGGCGTGACATGCTGTCTGTTCGCTGCGGTGTACGCCCTTTATCGCTATGTGAAGCAGCCGTCGCTGCTGCGGCTCAGCCTGTGCGCGCTGGCCGCAGGACTGTCTCTCGCGGCGAAGCACTCCGCGATTCTGCTGTTTCCGATTCTGCTGCTGCTGTGCGCCGCTGAGGTGATGCTGAACCGGCAGGCTATCAACGCAGGCGCGGGCAGCAAGCCGTCGCGGGCGGGGACAACGCTGCGGCTGAGTGCGGCGTCGGTGGCGATTGCGCTGGTGGCGGTCACCGTACTGTGGGCGTCCTACGGTTTTCGCTATGCGGCCCGGCCGGACGGGAACCAGATTGTGCCGCCGACCGCGGTCTATCTGAAGGGTCTGCCCCAGCCGCCGGAGGCAAGCGCGATCGGCTTTGCAGAGCGGCATCACCTGCTGCCCGAGTCGTACCTCTACGGTCTGACTGACGTCCTGACTTTGTCGAACAAGGGACGCCCGATGTACCTCTTTGGCCGGAAATACCCGGCGGGCAGGTGGTTCTACTTCCCGGCGGCGTTCCTGATTAAATCGACACTGGGGCTTTTGCTGCTGCTGGCCCTGCTGCCGTTTGCGCGTGCGCTGTGGCGCGGTGAACTTCGCCGTGAGGTCGTGTTCCTGATTCTGCCGCCGGTGGTCTACTTCGGGATAGCGATGACATCGAAGATGGATATCGGCATCCGGCACGTGCTGCCGATTATGCCGTTTCTCGTAGTTCTTGCTGCGGCGGGAGCGATGGCCTTGAACTGGCAGTCCCGGGGTTGGGCGTGGGCGGTTGGGGCATTGGTCGCGCTGCACGTGGGGTCGTCGCTGTGGGCGTTTCCAAATTACCTGCCGTACTCGAACGAAATCTTCGGCGGACCCGATCGTACCCATCGCGTGCTGGCGGACTCCAACGTTGGTTGGGGAGGCGGCCTGAAGGCCCTGCATGCTTCGATCGAGAGGCGGCACATTACGCAGTGCTGGTTTGCATATTCCGCACTGGCCGACCCGGCGATCTTTCAGATCCCTTGCAAACGGCTGCCGACCTTCTTCTCGATGGTCAGTAGAGCGCCGCAGGAGGCCGTTTCGGAGCAGATGGAGGGCCAGTGTTCGTGAGCTCGGAGGAGATCGCGGGTTCATACTGGGGGTCGGACGCCATGAACCCTTACCGGACATTTGCGAAGCTGCGGCCGGCCCGGGTGATCGCAGGCGAGATTCTGGAGTACGACGGCAACTTTGCCGTAAGACCTGTTGCCGCCGTCAGCCAGATTATCGTGGCGGAGACGCTGCTGCGCCAGGGGAAAACGGCGGAAGCGGTAAGTCATGCCGAGGAAGCGGTGGCGCTGGATCCGGAATCGTTGCTCGCGCATGAGACGCTTTCAAAGGCCTACACGGCCAATCATCAGGAGGATGCGGCCATGCGTGAATACCGGACGGCGGAGCTTCTGTCCGAGGCGGTGGCCCCGGATTTTCAGGCCGCAGCTTCTCGTCCGGAGAAGCCTGGCGGGCAGAAATAGTTTTTGCGGCGCTTCTCGGTTGACCACAAATCGGTCCAGGCTCTGTTGCATTAGCTTCTCTGATCGCAGTTTAGCTCGCTGCTCTTTTCCATCACGCAGCGACAGCGAGTATGTCGAACAGCTTGTTTACGAACCTGACTTCGTCTTTGACGTGCGGCTTACAGGTGAGGCAATGCCCACGGCGGATCATGCGCATCACTTCAAAGCCCTTAATCGTGGCGGCCGCTGTCCTCATCGTCTGAAAACCTCGGGTGGGGCGAATGACCTGTTTAAGTGCTGCATGGTCGGCTTCAATGATGTTGTTCAGGTATTTGCAACTCCTGTGTTTCGTTTCGTCAGACAGCTTGCCTTCTCGCTGCAGCCGACGAATCGCTTTCGGGTAAGAGCCAAATTGGTCGGTAGTGATTGAAGATGGTGGCCAGTGACGCATGGTTGTGAGCGCTTTGCCCAGGAAACGATGAGCCGCCCGAGTGTTACGCCGATCGGCCAATATGAAGTCGATCAGTCTGCCATGCTTGTCGACGGCGCGAAACAGGTACTTCCACCGGCCACCAACCTTTACATACGTCTCGTCGACGCGCCAAGAGGTCGCTCGATAGCCTTGATACCAGCGCACCCGCTTCTCCAGCTCAGGCGCTAGCGATGCACCCAGCGCATGATCGTCGAAGGATCCACTTCCACGCCACGCTCCTGCATCATCTCCGTCAGATCCCGGTAGCTGATGCCGTACTTGCAGTACCAACGGACACACAGCACGTTGATCTCAACGGGAAAGCGCCGGCGCTTGAACATGTACCATCCTACCGCCCCAGCCCACCCGGGTCTGGAGAGATCGGGTTAATGCAACAGAGCCGTGCGGGATGGGATCGATGATCCCATGATCTCTTCGCTAGCGTGGGTTAGAAGCGGAGTTTTCCGGCGAGCTGGATGATGCGGGCGCTGTCGATGTAGGTTGTGGTGATCTCGCCGAACTGGGCGGAGCCGTATGTAGTGTTGGGGTTAGCGAACTCGGGGGCGTTGAGCAGGTTGAAGAAGTCGGCTCGGAGTTCGAGGTTGAGGCGCCTTTCACCCGGGAGCAGGTTGGTGAGTTTGGCGACGCTGAGGTCGATGTTCTGGCGATTGGGGCCGCGGAAGGAGTTGCGCGAGAAGGTGCCGTAGGTGGGCGTTGTGGGCACGACGCCGGAGCTGTTGACGAGGCCGGTGCGATTGAAGTTTGCCGGGCTGAAGTAGACCGCGCCGCCGTCACCTGCGGTGGTGGCGTAGGGGCTGAAGGTTGCGACGCCTTTGCCGTTGAGGTTGGCGCGGACGAGTTCGGAGTCACCGGCTCCGGAGGGTCCGGGGCGGGTGCGCGCGCGTGCGAGGTTGGCGGTGACGTCGAGCGGAAAGCCGGTCTGCCAGCTTACGATGGGATAGAGGCTCCAGCCGCGGGTGATGGCCTTGGGGGCGCGTGCGAAGGCGTCGTCGAAGGGCAGATCCCAGCCGCCGGAGAAGACGATACGGTGGCGGACATCGAGATCGGAGACGGCGTAGAAGAGGTTGGGGTTGTAGTAGGGGACGCGGGAGTTCCGCTGGCGGAAGCCGGAGACATTGTCCATGTTTTTCGCGTAGGTGTAGGAGAGCTGGAAATAGGTGGTACCGGCGAAACGGAGCTTCGCGGTCTGCTTGCGCAGGCTGGCCTGGAGGCTGTTGTAGTTCTCGTTGGTGAGATTGCGGAAGGTGTCGAGGTAGCTATAGTTCCCCAGGCCCCCATTGGCCTGATCGTAGAGCCGCTTGGTGCCGGAGCCGATGACGAAAGGATTAGTGTCCGTGAGAGCGGTGTATTTGCGGGAGACGCTGCCGACGTAAGCGGCTTCGGCGGTGATGCCCTGGCCGATCGAGCGCTGGAGGCCGAGGTTGAACTGGATGGTGTAGGGGGTGCGGAGGTGCGGATCGACGAAGTAGACGCCACCGCCGCCGGAGGGGAGGAAGCCGTTCGCGCCGAAGTCGAGATTGGCGGGCGGCGTCTTGGAGGGGAAGGGGTTGGCGTTGCCGGTGGAGCCGAAGGGATCGGTGAAGTAGCCGGTGCCTTTGGTGGTGAGACCGACGGGCGAGTCGAAGTTGAAGTCGCTGAAACCGAAGAAGGGGGCCTGGCCGTTGAACTGGAGGTTGTCCTCGCCCTTGAGGATATCGTAGAACATGCCGACGCCCCCGCGGACGACGGCGGAGCCTTTGCCGAGTACGTCGTAGGCGAAGCCGAAGCGTGGGGCGAAGTCATTTTTGTCCGGGAAGTTTGCGCCTGTGGGAGCGCCCTTGTCGCCGGGGAACACGAGACCCCTGGGAGCGCCGGTGAAGCGGGTGGACTGGACTCCAGAGAGGAGCGAGAAGCTGCGGCCCTTGGTGTCGATCTTGGGTGAGCCGTACTCGTATCGGAGACCGAGGTTGAGGGTAAGGTCCTTGGTGACGTGCCAGTCATCCTGCGCGAAGACGGCGGTGTCCTTGGTGCGAATGTTGGAGGGCGCCGCGCCGAACTGGAAGTACTCGTCGGGGCTGCCGACGAGGAACTGTGCGAAGCCGGTGGCGCTGCCGACGTTGGTGCTGCTGGTGTTGGAGAGGCCGTAGAAGTCGAACTCGCCGTCGACGTAGAAGTCATAGAGCGTGTTGTTCTGGTAGGGCGAGAAGTAGGCGCCGAATTTGAGATTGTGATTGCCGCGGGCCCAGCTCACGTTGTCGGAGTAGGCGAAAGTATTGTTGATGAGGGTCGTGGGGCCCTGGGGGCTGAAGCCGACCGTGAGATTGGTGCTGTAGTCAAAGAGGCGGGTGGGACCGGTGGACTGGTCGGGTGTGACGCCGATGCCGAGCTGCGAGGGAGTGGGGAGTTTGGTTGCCGGGATAGCTTGAGACGAGTTGAGACGCTGGACGACAGCGCGGAACTCGTTCACGAAGTTCGGGGTGAAGCTGCGGGTGTAAGCGACGTTGGCGACGTTGGAGAGCGCAGTGGAGGTGGTGGGGAAGGGGACGGTGGCTCCGCCGGCGAAGGGTGCGGAGTCGGGCGCGTTGTTGCGACCGAGGGTGACGGAGATGCGATCGCGGTCGGTGATGACGAAGTCGAAGCGGCCGTTGTACTGCTCGCGGTTCTGGGTGAGGGCTCCGGAGGGAGCGATGCTGCCGCTGGCGTTCGATGGGATGAGACCGGCCGTGATGTAGTTCTTGGCGACGGGATCGAAGCGGGTGGGATCGATGATGGCCTGGGCGGCCTTGATTGGGTTGGGCTGGAAGTAGGGGTTGTCTTTGAGGAGCTGAGCGACGGCGGGGTCGGGGCCACCATCTGCGCCGGCGTGGGAGAAGTCGCCACCGATCTCGGCGGTGGTGAAGATCTGCTTGGCGCCGGGGACTTGCGTGTTGATGTAGCGCTGGCCCTGGTAGGAGAAGAAGAAGAAGTTACGTTCTTTTCTGGGGAGGAGTTTGGGAATGGAGATTTCGCCGCCAATGGTAGCGCCGTACTGGTTGCGCTTGAGGTTGTCGCGAGGAAGGCCGTTGCGCTTGTTGAAGAAGTCGTTGGCGTTGAAGGCGGGGTTGCGGGCGAACTCGAAGACGGTGCCGTGGTACTGGTTGGTGCCGGATTTGGAGACGACGGTAATGACGCCGCCTCCGTTGCGGCCGTACTCGGCGGAGTAGTTGTTTTCGAGGATGCGGAACTCTTCGACGGAGTCGGGATCGGGGTTGAAGACGATTCCGTTATTAAGCAGCGAGGTGTTGTTGCCGCCGTCCAGGAGGTAGGTGACGGAATCGGTGCGTCCACCGGCGATGGAGACGGTGCCGGCGCTGCCGTTGCCGGGATTATTGCCGTCGACTACGCCTGGCTGAAGGCGAGCGAGGTCGAGGATATTGCGGCCGTTGAGAGGGAGGTCGACGAGCGGGCGGGCGGTGACGGAGCCGCCGACGGTGGAGCTGACGGTGTCGACGGAGGCGGACTGGATGGAGACCTCGACACTCTGGGTGGTGCCCTGGAGGGGGAGCTTGAAGTCGACGCGCTGAGACTGGTTGATCAGCAGGGTGTAGACGGGGGAGATGGTGGTGGTGAAGCCGGATTGCGAGGCTTCGACCTGATAGGGGCCAATGGGCAGCTGGTTAAGTTCGTAGCTGCCGTTCTTGCCAGTCTGCGCCGAGGTTTTGACGCCGGTGGCGGTATTGGTGACGACGACCGAAGCGCCGGGGAGCACGGCACCGGAGGGATCGGAGACCTGGCCGAGGATGCGGGCGGTGGTGTCCTGTGCGGTGGCGGTAATTGGGAGGAGCGCGGTGCAGAGCAGGAAGAGAATGCGGATGGTCTTTGAACCCATGAAGCCTCCAGAAATCGAACAGTGTGGTGCGTGCCAGGAGTTGCTACGGGGCCACAGAAGAGAGAGCCGCCTGAGCGCCGATGTGGCGTGGTGGCTGCACCTTCCGGGTGATTCTCAGGAAATTCATCTGACTATAGAGCAGATCGGATCGTTTGCGGAGGAATTGTTTACATAGGCCGGTTGGACAGGGTCAACATTTCCGGTTGGCTTGGCTTCGGCACTGCCGCTTCTATCAGCCTCGAGTAGGCTGCTGTTCGAGGGAAAGGGAGCTGGCGTGGCTGCGGAATATACTTGGGGTGTGAGCGAGACTCTTTATATCGAGACGTTTGGCTGCCAGATGAATGCGCACGATTCCGAGAAGGTGATCGGGACACTGGAGCAGCAGGGGTATGCGGGGGTGCAGGATGAGGCGGAGGCGGGGCTGATTTGTATAACACCTGCTCGATCCGGCGCTTGTCAAGGAGCGGGTGGGCGCGGCGATAGTCGAGGAGTTGTGGCTCGAGGATCGGATTAACGACGAGGTCCGGGTGATTTTGGAGACGATCCAAGAGGATATGCGCAAGGGTGGCGTGAGTTATCCGGAGATGTTCAAGAAGGTCAAGATGAAGCTGGTGAATCAGTACAAGGCGGTACTGTGAGGATCTCGCGCGACAAGTTGAACAAGCTGGCGCACTCGGTGGCGGACACGCTCGCGGAGATCCCGGAGGTCGACTTGACCGAAAACTTCGAGAAGCGCGTCTACGAGGACTTATGCCGTGGGACAGGTCTCAAGATCGGATCCGGCGAGGTCTTTGCGGGGCGAAAAGCCTAGGTTGAGTTTGCGGGGGAGCCGAGCCTCCACTCCGTTCAGCTACCATGGGCAGCTATCGAGGGTCTTGGACATGCATCGTTTGCTAGTGATCGGTCTCGCGCTTATTTTGGGGAGCAGTGTGCCCGCAAATGCGCAGTTGGCTTCGGGTGCGCCCGATCTGGTACTCGGGAATGGGCACATCTTTACCGGCGCTGAGGGGAAGCCCTGGGTGGAGGCGGTTTCCATCAAAGGCGATCGTGTGGTCGCCGCTGGAACAGATGCGGCGGTCAGTGCGACGGCAGATCAGCACACGAAGATCATCGATCTGGGCGGCCGGATGGCCATGCCAGGTATCAATGATGCGCCTGAACATGTGGGTGGTGCGTCGTTCGGGTTGCAGGTACTGTTTTCACCAGGGCATGGGCCTCATGGGCCTGGTCCTGAGCCGTCCGTCGCGGAATTGGCGGACGCGGTCAGGTCGGCTGCGCTAACTGCGCGAACAGGTGGTGGATTCATGCCCAGGTAGGGGAAGCTGTGATTCGGCACCCGAAGCAAACCCGCGTGGCACTCGATCAGGCCGGCGGCGACCATCCCGTGGAAGTGGAATCGTGGTGGGGGCATAGCATGATGTGACTCGACTCCAGACGCTTCGGAATGGCGTAGCTCCGGCCCCACGGAACGAGCTTCGACCCTATGCTCTCGCCCTGTAGCCGGAGCCGGATGCCGTCCTGGCGGAACATTTTCAGGCTGCTTGGCAGGCTCAACTCCGGCCCCTTGGTCCTCCGTCCGTGGCGCTCTTCATGCCGCCGCTGCGCCCAGGAACTCAGTCCATAGCCCCAGGCGTCCTTTGCCTTTTGGAGAGCAAGACACACGAAGATCAGCCCCACCAATCCATAGAGCAGGGGCATGCCAAGGATGCGCGGAACACTATCGCCGTCGTACATCGAATCCCGCAGCAGCGGGGCCAACTCAGACGACCGAACCTTCTCCGGGGAACTCAACGCCACTCCCCGCCAACCGTCCCCAATGGCCCTAGCCGAGAGGTTGACTGGCAGCTTTCGGTTCGGTCCGGCGACTGCATCCTGGGGGAGCATGGAGACGGATTTGCGTCCGGGAGCCGTCTTCAGCACCCATCGAATGCTCGTCACATTGCGCGGCTGAGTAGCTCCGATAGAGCTTGCTGTGTAGGTGCCGAGATAGAACTTTTGGAGCGGCGTGAGCGTCCAGGCGAGCCATGCGGAGGCAGGGAGAACGAGCAGGAATGGCCCCAGGGTGATCCCGAACAGGAGCAGCAACACCCTCCCGCCGCGACTCGGAAACCGCATCGGGCGGCTCACGGCTGGCCCTCGTCTCGCCCCTCCTGGGCATCCTGGGCCTGAAAACTTTCGATCATCTTTGCGGGCGTCCGCCAGCTTCCGGGCGTCCGCCTGGCCCCGGATTCTGAGCACCGATTCGGCCAGCAAGTGCTTCCCTTCCGCGTTCGCCTGGGCGGTTGCATGGAAGAGATTGAGGAGCATGTACCGGGTCGCCGACTGCTCACTCAGGAGCAGCTCCATCGGGTCCGCCGCACGCTGCCGCGCGGCCTTCAACGCCAGATCGCGCAGCCACTCGGCCAAGGTTTTGCCATCCCGCTCGGCGGCGCTCTCGACCTCCCGCAGCTCCTCGGGCGTGATCCGCGTGGCGACGGTTTTGGTGCGAAAGCCGGACTTCTCCTCAGCGTTTGCGGAGGCGTTTCGGGTCGCCGGAGCGGTCGTGCCGGGAGTGCTCAAGTGGTAAGTTGCCTTGCTGAAAACCTAGACCGCGCCCGCAGAGGCCGTCAAGTCGGCTGGATCGCGGTTTTGGCCTAAGTAGCTGCACGGTCAATGCGTTTACGCCAGAGTAACGAAATTGGTTCCATTGGGAACCGCGCGTCAACAGATGTAAACGTGGTTTTGCTAAGTTAGTCATTGAAAGCGCGTTTACTTTTTGTAAACGCCATGACGTTTCGCGTTTACCTACAGTTCCCATTTGGGGGCGATGTGTCAGACTCTACTCCCGACGCGAAGCGGCGAGTTTTTGCACTTTGCCGTACATGAGAGCGATCCGCGCCGAAGGTGCTATTCAAGTGCGAATACGAGCGAAGTTAGACTAACGCAGAGGCCCTGCACGAATGCAAACGAAGACCGACCCCGCCCTGATCTGCCCGAAATGTGGCGAGTCCATCAAGCTCACCTGCTTCGAGCCCCTTGATAGATCTGAAAATTGACATTCATGGAAAGCTCGACGGCGATGGGCTTGCCTTCCTTTGTTGCGGGTTTGAAGGTGTATTGGGAGATTGATGACACAGCCGCCTCATCGAGACCCAGACCGAGAGGGCGAATGATCGTTACATCGTCGGTGTTGCCCTGGTCTGTGACGACGATGCTCAGGACCACATTTCCGCTGAGATGGAGCTGACGGGCTGCCTCGGTAAAGTAGGGTTCAACATAATGGAGGGCCTGGGGGGCAAGAACCGCACCACCTACCGTTGCCGCCTTGAAATGAGGGAGCTGAGCTGTTGTCGGTGTGACATTTTCGCCAGGTTGCGTCAGGAAGTGTGCTTGGGCGTAAGGCTGCCAGTAGCTGGGGAGAGTGGGAACCATCGCGGCAAGCGACGGCGCGAAGATGGTGGTAAGGACGGAGGCATAGTTCGCAGCCGCATCGATCTCAATGTGCAGGTGCTCCGGCCGATGTGAGCCACTTTCGGTCAGCTCTACACGATCCTGAACGCCGTCTTTCAACACAATACCCACGCGTGTTCCATCCAGGACGAGCTTGTCGGGCTGGAGCGTGACCTTGCTGATGTTGAAGCCGCAAAGGGTGAATGGAAGCTTCGCCTGATCGCCAACGAGAGTGCCGGTGGCATCGAAGTGGAGCTTGTCCTTTTTCCAAGTTCCACGAAGAACAAGCGGCTCGTGTAGAAGACGAGCTTCGAGATCGGCTTGGGTGGACTGAGCCTGCAGGGTGACGGGCAGGACAGCGAGCAGTAGGGGCAGGAGGCGTACAGGTGTCAGCATGACGTCACCACTTTAGGCCGGAGGAGTCGCGATGAGAAAGAGAATCCTGGGATCAGCCGGTGTTGCCGAGGTAGGCGGTGATGCCGTTGATGGTGGCGGTGATGGCGCGGTTGAGGTCGGGGGAGTCTTCGCCTGCACGTTTGCGGCGGGTGAGCCGATCTGACCTTCTTCCGCTGCAAAGCAGCGAGTTATTGCACTTTTACAGCCGCTCTACTACGGTTGATGACGCACTCGGTGCCGTACAGGAAAAGGATTAGAAGCACACCCCCAAGTCGAGGTCTGTCATGTCCATCACTCTCCCTGGTCGCCTGTTGCTCGCGTTCTGCCTTCTTACATTTCTTACATACGAAAGCTTTGCTGCCCCAGCCTCACCGACGCACTTGCATTGCCCTCCGGGGCTGTTGAGCGGCAGATTACCTTTGCCGCTGCCGAGGGTTTAACGCTGCCAGGAACCCTCACATTGCCAGCAGTTGACCTAAAACACGCAAACAAACCACCTCTCGCTATATTGGAGCAAGGTTCTGGTGTTCAAGACCGCGACGGTACTGCCGGGCCAAATAAGATTCAGCAGCAGCTAGCCTGGGGTTTGGCCGCGCGGGGCATTGCGACGCTCCGGTACGATCGTCGGGCCAAGGTGGCGCCGCAAACCTTTACGGCGCATCCCGATCTCGATCACGAGGTAGTTCTAGATGCAATCGCCGCCCTGGCCTGGGCAGGCACAGTTCCAGAGACAGACTCTCATCGCATCTTCCTAATAGGGCACTCCTTGGGAGCGCAGCTTGGACCCGATATCGTGGCTGCTCGGCTTAGGCAAGCACCCGGTTCCGTAGCGGGGCTCGCTTTGCTGGCTGGTATAGCTCGTCCAATCGATCAGGTGATGCACGAGCAGGTAGCTGCTCTAGGTACCGCACAAGGTGGTACACCCGCTCAGATTGCAGCGATCCAGGCCAATTACGACGCCATTTGGGCACGTGTGCGTGATCCCAAAGTGACCGATGGCACCCCATCTGGTCTCGGTGGCGGTGTGACCATCCGCTATCCACGAGATCGGCAGCGGCGGGACCCGGCAGCACAGCTCAAGGCCCTCACTCTTCCCTGCTTCGTGGCACGTGGCACAAAGGACTTGAACACTACTCAGCAGGATTTTGCGTTACTAAAGGCTGCCGCGACGGCATCTGGCTCCGAGGCTGCGGACTTCCCTGGCTTATCGCATACCTTCATGCCTGTAGCTGGCCAACCGAACGGTCACGAAGCAATGCAGGCAAGAACAATCAGCCCCTTACTTCTAGATGCGCCGGCGAAATGGTTGATCAACGTGTCGCCATCACCAGCATAGAGCTGGACTAGTGGCAATCTTTGTTACCGACCACCTCACCCTCACGGCGCCCGAAATCGCTGGGCTTCGGGAGGTTTAGACACAAGTGGGAACTGGCGAAGTTCTCACTTGTGTCTCTACTTCTGACGCTCTGGGCCGTTAGCGAAAGCTCTTCATCTGCCCCAAACGGGTACGAGTGCGGTCCGCTGCAATGGTCCCCTGATCGCATTCAACGGCTTCCACTATGGGCTGGTACTTACGCTCCAACCGGTCGAGCACCTCTTCGGCCGAAACGCCAGACATGTTGGCATTCCGGGCCTCTTGCCAGAGCTGACGTAAGTGATCCGTCCATTGCTCTTGGACTCTGGCAGAGGTTTCTCATTCAGACTCGGGTCGTCAGCACTCATGAATCCTCCTCGTCAGTGGCACGTTCGCGTGACTTGATCTCGTCCGGATGAACCCCGGCGAGGGTACCCCGCTGTTCTCATTTCAAGAACGCTTGTACTCAAATAAGTATGGCCTGTCGCTCTCAGGAGCGGTCTGTCCTCCCGGTTGTCGCGCACTCCGCGACAGACATAGGCTTGCTGCTTCGCTTACTCTAGGCCGTAGTAGACCCTCAGGATCGTTTCGATAAGGGCGTACGGGGACAGGCGCTTGAGCCAGATGGCGGCGCGCTGGAAGGCGGGTCCGACGGTGTAGCGGAGACGGGGATTCCGCGTGTTGATCACTCGGAGGACGAGGCGGGCTATGCGGTCGGGCGCAGGGCCCCCCTGTTCGTCTGCCGCCATACGGTTGACGGCTCTGTCGCAGTTAGCCCGGTAGGCGGGGTTCGCGGCCGAGGCGGCCGTGAAGCTGCGGGTCTCGGTGAAGGAGGTGCGGTGGTCTCCGGGTTCGATGAGTACGACGCGAACGCCGAAGGAGCGAACTTCGAGGCGGAGGGATTCGGTCAGGCCCTCGAGGGCGAACTTGGACGCGCTGTAGATGCCCTGAAAGGGAACCGCAATGAGGCCGCCGATAGAGCCCATGTTGAGGATGTAGCCGCTTCGCTGGCAGCGCATCGTAGGCAGGACGGCGGTTGTGAGCCTGAGAGCACCGAGGAGGTTCACGTCGAGCTGATTGCCGGCTTCCTCCGCGGAGGTGTCTTCGATTGAGCCGGCGATGCCGAAGCCCGCGTTGTTGATGAGGATATCGATGCAGCCTTCGTTGAGGAGGACGGTTCGGATCGCCTCTATGACGGAGGCGTTGTCGGTCACATCGGTTTGGATGAAAGTGCAATTTGTGATCGGGGTTTCCGGGACTCGGCGCGACAGGCCGTAGATGCGGATGCCTTGCTGTGCGAGGTGGGCGGCGCAGGCGAGGCCGATACCGGAGGAGACGCCAGTAATGATAGCGACGCGCTGGTGTGAGGGACTCATGTTCTGTGAATCATCCTATGGTGATGGGGCCGAGAGCAGCCCGGAGCTGAATCGCCAGCTCTGCCAAGGTCCGGATTACTTTCGAGCAGACGAAAGCCTACCTTCTGCTACAGGTCTCGCGACAAATCGGGTTTTCGCAAGGAGCCGCACCGAACAGTCCAAGCATTCGATTCAGCATTCCTTTGTATCGCATATCTAAATACCCGTTCGGCAGTCTGCCCCTGGCTGGAGTGGCTGGTCACGGCATAGCCACGATAGAGATGCGGAGGCCTGGCTGGATCGAGCTGCACGGAGCGGCCATCATCCATCTTTCAAACCGATGCGTCCGGCCTGGTCGATGCTCTCGATGGTCCCAGCTCCCGGTTGTGAGGGAAGATGACGCAAGCCGCCCCTTTCTGCGGACGGCTTGCATCCGGTTCGCTCGCCCCCTACGAACGTAGGGTAAGCCTGCGGCGGGCGACGCCTGCCAAACTTACCAGGCCCGTGCCCAGCAGGGTGAGGGTGGACGGCTCGGGTGTGACGGACACCTTCCCGTTGACGGAGAATGCGCCGACAGGTGCGTCCGGGGCCTGTTTCCATGGTCCAAAGACGCTATCGGTCAAGTTGTAATAGATCGTAGAGTGAGGGCCTACCGACAAGTGCCAAAGCGACTCGATTGACGAACTCTGTTGTGCAACCAGGAAATACAATGTTCCCGCCTGCAGTACGGGGCAACTGGAGCAGGTGAAGTCCACCAGCGACGGGGTTGAGCTGATGGTTCCGACCTGCGTGAGGTAATCCAGGTAAGAACCTGGAGCGCCGTCCAGACTTGCCTCCACGAAGAGGTTGACTGGGTTGCTCCCTGTGATCTGCCTGAGGGCTAGCAGAGCATCAGAAAGGGTTGCGGTTTGAGTGGGGATGAACGGATTGGCGATTACCTGGTCGTAAAACTTTCCGGGGGTCCCGATGACATAGCCCTGCTGGCTGTAGGTTTGGCCAGGTCCGAAGGTGGAATAGATGGTGTCTGCATGAGCAACCAGGGCAGGCGCGGCAAGGGTGGATAGGATGGAAGGATCGGCGTAAGACGCATGAAGTTCCCCTTGAGTAAGGAATAAACAGCCTGGGCCCGTGTGGGAGGAATATACATCTTAGGAAGGCTCTGCGTAAGCGCGTGATCTATGGTTTGCAGTGATGCGAGATTGGAACTGCGAGCGAGATTCCGCCTGCTGAGACTCGTTGTGGCTGTTTCGGGGTGTGAGGTGACGTTAGGCTTGCGCTTCTTCCCCTTCCTCTTCAAGGGCACATTTGAATCACGTTCACGAGCCAGAGGGCAGACGCTTTCCCCACATCAGAATCCAATTCACCCTCAGAGATGAAGGGCTTAACCGTGCTTAAATGTCCGTTTTCTGACGGGACCCGATAAGAGAGTCAAAGGCCAAGCCCCAATCCATAGCCATGCTCGATCTTCGGCGCAATCTCCTGCTGTGGCGGCTGGATGGACTGCTCTTGCTTGTGCTGCGGCGTGTGGGCGCTCTCGCGGGAGACCTCATGTCCCAGCGCGGCGGGCAGCTTTTCGCGGTCATTGGTAAAGAGCTGCGCATCGTGCGCTCCGCGCGAAACGGCGACGTAGGCCATACGGTTGTTGAGCAGGTCTTTCGCGCCCAGCTCCGTGTCCACATGCACCAACACCCGTTCGGCGGTCTGCCCCTGGCTGGAGTGGCTGGTCACGGCATAGCCATGATCGAGATGTGGATGCCTGGCTGGATCGAGCTGCACAGAGCGACCATCGTCCATGCGAAGAGACATGCGGCTTTCGGTGATGCTCTGGACGGTGCCCAGCTCGCGGTTGGCAACCTTCAAGTCGTTTGCAGGCGCGGTGAACTGGATGCGGTCGCCCTGGGAGAAGCTGCGCGGCTCCTCGCGGTAGACCGAAACTCCCTGCTGGCGGTGCGGGTCGTAGGTCCGCTCGGAGCCATCCTTCAACGCCACCGTGATCCAGTTGTGCGGGGCGTCGATGACCACCACGCGGGCGCATTCACCTTTGCCGACTCACGCCATGAGAGATGCCGTTGAACAGGCCGGCTCCCTTCCGGTTTGCCTTTCTGTCTGCGTTCAGCGTGCCGCGCTCAGAACACCCCCGCCCTTCGGACGCACGCTCTCCTTCCCGTGATCCGCTGCGCGCCCTTTCAGGGTGCGGACTCCTGCCCCCAGGCAAGCTGTGGTCCCCTTCCGCAGGTCCCGTCCAGTCGCCGAGGGAGTGGGTCGCGACGGCACACCCTCCGGGCAAGCATGTACCGCAGACAGCGGACAAACCAGAAAGAAACGGAGCCAAACACCATGTTCAACAAAATCACTCTCATCGG
>JAABVA010000643.1_pt1 | contig 42549 bp, 33 predicted proteins | sample 5560331 | NCBI WGS metagenome assembly JAABVA01 (sample SAMN12812661, study PRJNA571458) | rock metagenome | isolation source: Antarctica rocks | place: Antarctica: Victoria Land, Mt New Zealand sud | collected 2016-01-07 | reverse complement strand
ACAGCCAAGCGGAGGCGATGGGCATGCAGCACTTGCGCGCCCGCACCAACGCCGGCTTCGCTCTCAAGGTCGCGGCCTCCGTGCTGGCCTTGACCTGCGCTAACATTAACTAGCAATTACGGTAGGGATATGTCCAGTCCAGCCGTCCGGCGCGTCTCTCTTCCCTCCGTCCGGGTGACGAAACGTGAACGGAGCCTCCCGGCCTGACCCCGCCCCGCTCATCGCGCTGGTACGACTCTCCGTTGTCGCGCCCGCGCACCCCCGCCTACACGATAACGCGGCGACGCGCGTGGGCACGGGGTTGACGCGGGGTGGGCCGCGCTATGCTGATGGCCTCTACGGGTCCGCGGTTCCACCTCATAAGCGAACTGCTGGTGATCTCGGGTTCCACCACACCTGTCCCGAGGGGCGATGGCCGGCTTCCGCCACGTACGAGCCGGCTGGTGATAGCGAGTCCACCACAATCGCACTCGCACAACCGCATCGTGTCTGTGAGGCCGCGCTACGTCAAGCCGCGCATCCCGGCGCCCACCCCGCGGACAACAGAGGGAGGCGTTGCCGGGCTCCCTCATCGTGAGATCGGCATGGACTGGGCGCACACATCGCGGAAAGGAGGGACACACCGGGCGCCACCGCCCACCCCATGGTCCATGTCCATGGAGAAACGATCACGGGAGGATGACGATGCCACACAGTCTGGTCACGGTCCAGGGGCCATACGCTGTCTGGTCGACCGTCGTCGATGCGCCGCTGACGCCGTTCGTTTCAATCATCGACGACCTGCGCGCCGTGGCGCCGCCGTGCGAGGATCTCGGTTCCGCACGTTTGACGCGTCTGGAGCGATATGGGTCGAGCGTGCTGCACATGGAGCCTGGGGGCGAGGTCGTGGCGTTCAATCATAGGGGACCGAACGAGGCGTGTTTGAGCATCACGGAGTTGTTGCACGCCTATGGCCACACAAACGCCCTCATGGACGAGGACGATAGCTCTCATCAGGAAGGGAGGTAGGATGACGCACACCGTAGCCGTATCCCACGTCGTCGGCGCGCTTATCGCTAGCGCGATGATCCTGTTCACCATCTCGCTGGTCATTATCTTGAGAGGCGGGAAGACGGTCAAGAAACCGCACATCCACCCCGACCAGCAGGCCACCCGACGCCGGGGCCGCCGACGCATCGTCGCGGTCGTGCGGCGTCCGCTCGCCGCCCTGCTCTGGGCGGCTATCGCGCCGGTGGGCTGGCTCGTCGCGAATAAACGTTACGACGTCGTCGCGCCCGCGCTGCGCCCCTTCGAGGAGGGATTGGCGGCACAGAACCACCGGGTCGGTCACGCCCTGTGCGTGCCGGTCCTGGTGTGGCCGCAGTGGCTCGTGCGCTGCCACGGCTGCCGCGCCTGGGTTCACCTCCGTGAGGTACCCGCGACCGCCGGTGACGGCGTCGACCTGCAGGTCGTCCACGGCCAGCTTCACGGCGCCGGCCGGTGTCCCGTGCGCTATCTCACCGCGCCACGACCGGCACAGTCCACGCACCCCGTGCAGCCTACGCAACCGGCGCGGCCGACCGTCGTCAAGACGGACCGGTCGGCATAGCGCCGATCCACTCGACAGGGGAGGGCGAGGGTCTCGTCGGCTCTCGTTCTTCCCCCGTCCTTGTCTCCGAGGAGTATGACGTGCCGGATACCACTGTATCTCTCGATCACGATCAGCGCGCGGCAGCTCACGCCGACCCACGCCGCCCCCTCCTCGTGCGCGCCGGGCCGGGGAGCGGGAAGACGCAGGCGCTCCTGGGGCGTATCGCCCATCTGCACGCTCATCAACGCGACGGCCGCGCCCAGACGCCCGAGCGCATCGCGGCCCTGACCTTCACGCGCAACGCCGCGCGCGAACTGGCCTCGCGGCTCCACGAGCGCCTGGGCGACGTAGACCCCAAGGCGGTGGATGTGCGGACCTTCCACAGCTTCGGCCTACGCCTCCTGCGCGATGGCTGGGCCGGGGAGTACCTGGGCTGGGGGCAGTTCCACGTCGCCACGACGGGGCAGGCGCACCAAGCCGCCGCCACGGCCTTCGCCGCCGTCGGCCTTGACATCCCGCCGCGGGACGGGACGCGACTCATCGCGGAGCACAAGCTGGGCCAGCGGCCACCCTCCCATGGGCGCGATCCCGTCCGCGCGGCGGTGCGCGCCTACGATGCCGACCTCCACGCCCGGCGCCTCATCGACCTCCACGACATGCTCGCGCTGCCCGTGGCGATCCTGCGCACCCATCCCGCCGCGCGCGCCCACCTGCGCCGGCGCGTCGCGCACGTGCTGAGCGACGAGGCGCAGGACTGGAACGCGTATCAGGCTGCCCTCGTCGCGTACGCCGGCGGCCCGGAGGGCCACATCACGGTCGTCGGCGACGCGAACCAGGCCATCTTCGGCGGTAGCTCGCCCCGCTACCTATTGGAGTTCCCGTTGGCGTACACGAACGCGCGGGTTGTCCCCCTCACACGGACGTATCGCCTGCACGCGGCCCTGCTGGCCGTGGCGAGCGCCGTGGCGGCGCACCTCGCCGGCGCGACCGTGACCGGGGCGCCGGCCCGGCGTGATGGGCCGGCGCCCACGCTCCACATCGCCCGCTCGGCCGTGGACGAGGGGGCGTGGCTGGCCCGCGAACTCGGAACCCTGCGCAGCTCTCAGGTGGTCGCGCGATGGGCGGACGCCGTCGTGCTGGTGCGGACGCGCCGGCAACGACGGGGCGTCGCCCACGCGTTGACGGTCGCCGGCATCCCCAGCCGCGTCCAGGCCCCGACGGTCGCGGTCGCGCCAACGATCGCGACCGTCATGGCGTGGCTGGCCCTGTTGCGCGATGGGGGGGACAGTGACGCGCTCGTCCGCGCGGTCGCGTTGCCCGCGCACGGACGTCAGCGCGCCGCCGTCGAGGGGCTACGCGCCGCCCTCCGCGCCACCGGCCCCTGGACCATGGACCACCTGCGCCGCGCGTGCCCGCTGGGCCTCGCGGACGAGGAGCGCCGCGCGCTCGGTCACTTCGTGCGCCTCTACGACGGCCTCGTCGCCCTGACGGCCGACGGCGATGCAACCACGGTTCTCGACGCCCTGCTCGAACGCACGGGGCTCGGACAGGGGCCGGCGCCGACGGATGACCACGCGCCCGGCGGCCTCGGCGACATCGCCCTCCTGCGCGCCCTGATCGCGGAGGAGGGCGATGTCGGCGCGCTGCAACACCTGCTTGTGGAGGATGCGGGGACGGGCGATAGTGGTGAGGGTGACGCCGTCCTCGTCAGCACCGTACACGCGTTCAAGGGTAACGAGGCGGAGGTTGTGTTCCTCGCGGGCCTCGCCGACGGCGTGTTCCCCCATCAGCGCGGCCTTGCTGAGGGGGCTGAGGGCCTGCAACGGGAGCTACGCGCGTTCTATGTCGGGCTGACGCGCCCGCGCTCCGCGCTCTACCTCTCCGCGTCCTGCGAGCCGGCGACGCCGCACGGACCGGGACAGCCCTCGCGGTTCCTCTCGTTGATCCCGCCCCACTTGCTGCGAATGGCCTGACAGAACACCCGACGCATCACCGAAAGAAACGACCAGGAAGGACAGATCAGGAAGGAGATGACGATGCGCGTATCCGAGGCCGAGATCGAGCGCGTCAGGAGCGCGCGCTCGGTGCTGGAGTTCATGGACAACCCGAGAAGATCGGGCACGTGTTTTGTGGCGCGGTGCCCGCTGCCGGGGCACGACGAGCGGACGCCCTCGTTCTACTGCTACCCTGATGGCGGCTACTGGTGCTTCGGGTGCGGGCGGGGCGGCAAAGATGTCATCAGCTTCGCCTTCCACTACTGGGCGTTGTCCTGGCCCAAGGACTTCCCGGTTGCGCTGGAGAAGCTGGGGGCGCGCCTCGACGGGCACACGAGTGTCCGGGCCTTCCTCCCGCCGACGTCATCGTCCCCGCCACTCCGCCGCGAAGAACTCCCGCGCTTGCCCGACGCGGCGGTCTTGGCCGTCTACCGGGTCGCGGCCACGGTCTGGCGGGATAACCTGTGGAAGCCGACGGGCCGGGACGCCCTCGACTACCTGCGCGGCCGGGGCCTCCCCGACCGGCTCATCGAGAGTGAGGGCATCGGCTACGCCACCGGCACGCTGGCCGCCGAGCTAGGGCGGCGCGGCCTCGATCTGGAGGTGGCGCGGCGAGCGGGCGTGCTCCGGGCGGACGGGTCCGAGGTCTTCCAGGGGCGCGTCGTGCTGTGGGAGTGGCGACGCGTCGGCGGGGAGCGGGCACCGGTCTGGGCGGTGGCCCGCCTCTGCGCATCCGGCGCGTCGTGGGACGACGCCCCCAAGTACCTCTACGTGCGGGGCGACCGCCTGCTCGGCGGCCTGGAGGGTGCGCTGGGAGCGCCCGAGGTCGCGCTGGTCGAGGGGCCGTTCGACCGTCTGGCGCTGCTTGCGCTCGGCCAGGTGGCCGTGTTCATGGGCTCGAACGAGCCGTCTGACAAGCTCCTGCCCGAGATCCGCCGGTTGGCCAAGCGCGCGACCCTCTCCCTGATCCGCGACCGTGACCGCGCGGGCCGGCGCGGGGCGTGGGCCACCATCTACAAGCTCGCCCTCCCACCCGGCGCCCGCCTCGTCCTGGTCGACCTGCCGCGCGGCATCAAAGACCCCGGACAACTCGCCGAGCGTCCCGATGGCGCGGCGCTCTACCGGGAGGCGACGCGGCGGGGTCGGGCGATCGACACGGAGAAGATGCGGCGCCGCTGCGCGCACTGCCACGACATCGTTGAGCGGCAGCGTCCCGCGCTCCGGGCGCGCGCGTTTGTCGGCCGTCCAGTAGCGCGGTAAGAAGAGGCAAGAATGAGGAGGAGTCCGGATGACGATCGTGATACGACGATCCGCCGTGGCGGCGGCGACGGCCGAGAGCGAGGAATCGCTGGCGGAATCCATCGAGATCGGGGACGTGCATGCCCTGCTCTACGAACGGGGGGACGGCGAGCTGGCCGACGCGCTCACCGCCCACCTGGCCTCGCGCGAGGCCCGCGCGGTCGCCGACCGGCTCAGAGTCCTGGCCCGTCAGGGGCGCAAGATCGGGCTCTTTCGGGACTACCGCGCGGCCCTGTGCCCCGATGAAGCCGCACGGCTGGGGCTGGTGGCCATGTGGTACGAGCGCGCGGGGCGGGCCGGGTGCCGCGTCTGGGCCGACCTGCGCGAGGGGACGCACACGGCCCACCCTCTCACGCTCCTCCCCGCCAGCGAAACGATGGCGAGGGCGACATCCGACGGCGGGTCCGCTCGCCCAACGGACGCGGGTATCATGCCAAACTGGCTCGACGCGCCAGCGGACAGCGTGTGGTCGGCGTAGCCCATGCCTATTACCTTGACATTTCTTACAATCGAGCATACCGTGAGGGTGAACCAATACATGAGAAGGAGCTATGGATGAGCGAGTTTGTGACGACGATGCCCACCCCGGCCCCAGCGGTCCACGGAGGCCGCGCGGTGCGACGGCGCGACGCGGCCGACCGCGTCATGCGCGGCATGCGCCGCCTGGTGGACCGCCTGACGCCCGCGGAGGTCGAAGCGTTGGCCGTTCGCATCGAGGAGGCCCTGACGCCACCGCCTGCGCCAGGGACCGACCCGTTCGTGGACGCGGTTGCGGGCGGCCGTGCGCCCAGCGAGCGGGAGCGCGTCGCCTTGGCCGTCTCGTCGGCCCTCACGGACTTTGCGTATCGGCGTGACCTGCTGGCCGATTCCCTGACGGCGCCGCAGGTCGCCGCGCTGCTCGGCACCTCCCGGCAGACCCCGCACGACCGCGCCCGCGCCGGCGCGCTGCTGGCCGCGCGCGACGGTGGTTTCCTGCGCTTCCCGGCCTGGCAGTTCGACGCGGCCGCGCCCGAGGGCGTCGTCCCCGGCCTGCCGGAGGTCGTGCGCGCCCTCGGCGACACGCCGCCGCTCGACAAGATCGCCTGGTTCGTGACGCCAAAGGCGCTGCTCGGGCGCACGCCGCTGGAGGCGCTCAAAGCCGGGGACCGCGCGGAGGCCCTGCTGGTCGCCCGCACGTTCGCGGCAAACTAGCCATCCCCTCCCGCCATCTCCGCACGCGGCTCCCGTCCTCGTCGGACGGGAGCCGTCCCGTATCCCCATTTGCCGTCACCGGAGAGGAGCAGCCATGGTCACCGTCGCGGCGCCTCCACCGATTACGCCTCCCGCGCCGGTCTTTCACACCGTCCTGGCCGGGGAGCGCCTCTACCGCATCTTCAATCCCGTCTACCCCGGCTTCCGTCACTACGGGCCGCTCGCCATGCGCTTCGACCACCACATCGGCGCGGGTCCGGCGCGGACCCCGGCTCCGGATGCGGAGCGCGGCATCTACTACGCCGCCTTCACCCTCTCCGGGTGCGTCGTCGAGGTGTTCGGCGATGCGACGCGGCGGATCGAGCGCGCGGGCCGGTCCGTGGCCCGCCCGCGTCTGCTGCGCGACCTGCGCCTGCTCGACCTGCGCGGGAGCGGCGCCATGCGCGCGGGCACGGTCGCGGCCCTCGCCAAGGTCCCGGATCGCCCGGTCACGCAGGCGTGGTCCCGGTTCTTCTATGAGCGCGCCGACCTCTACACGGCCGTCGACGGGCTGCTGTTCTACAACGCCCACAACGACGAGGAGGCGCTCGCCCTCTACGAGCGCGCGAGCGATGCGCTGTCCTGCCCCGAGGGCGACCCCGCCTTTGTGCGCCCGCTTGCCGACCCCCTGTTGCTGCCGGCCCTGCTGATCATCGCGAACGACAACAATCTGACCATCGCCACGTAACACGGCGGGACGGACCGGACGGGGGCCGAGCCGTCGCGCGACGTGCAGGGGACCAGAGACACGAGTGGCGCGATAGGCGCGATCGCGCGCCATCACAACGAGGTATTCCACCACAGAGGCCGATACGTAGGGCTTACCGCCCCGCGCATCGGCCTCTTTCTTTTCACCATGCCACGGTAGACGAAAGGAGCCAGTCGCCATGACGACGTAACCGACCACGGGGGGCGCCAGGTAACGGGAGGGACATGTCCCGTCCGACGCGCGACCTGATGTTTTCCACTCTATCTGCGTCACGGGCACGGCTCACGCCGCGCCCGTTTCTCTATGCCCATAGACGACTGAGGGGGTATTCCATGGTCCACTCTGCTGATGACGCGTCCACGTTGGTGCCTGGGGAGGGCCGCCGATGACGGCGATCCCGACGGAGCCCGAGGCGCGCCGCGCCTACTTCGCCGCCCTGGGTCGTGCTAGTGGGACCGCCACATATCGCGCCCATGGCGTGTCGCACATGGCTGCCCTGGGGCGCGCCGGGTTCGCGACCACGCTGGGTCGCTACGGCGGCGATTTCGTGTGGCGCCTGCTGCGCGACTCGTATCTACGCAAGTTCCCCGACCGCACCGGGCCGCGCCGCCGCACCACGGACGAGGCGCGCGACAAGGACCGTCTGCGCGCGGAAGCCCGACGGCTCTACCCCGATCCGCGGCCTTGCGCCGACTGCGGCGAGCCCGGCACGGAGCGCGACCACGTCCGCGGGGTCCTGGCGGGGAATGCGCCCGACAACATTGCCTGGCGTTGTGACGACTGCCACCAGGAGAAGACGCGCGTGGAGCGCCAGGCCCGCTGGGGGACCAAGGGGACAGCGCAACCGCGCTCATCCCATGATAGCGCGCGAGAGGAGGTGATGGCGATGTAGGACCGGCAAGCACTCCGCCAGGCACCGCTGCCGACCACGGCTAGTCAATCTATTCCGAACAGCATGAGAGGGCCGCAGCTGTAACTGCGGCCCTCTCCTTTGTCGCACAGGAGATCCAACCCATGCAGCATTACGATAGCACATCCGCGACGGTCCGGGAAGAGGTTATCAGCGCTGTCACAGTCTATGCCCACAAGCACGAGGTGCGTCAACTCCGTGAGGTCGTGCCCGGCGCGTATACCCTCCGCCATCGCCACGATACCGACGGCCACCGCGACGAGCAGGTCTTCCTCGCGGCGATCGCGGCGCATCCGCGCATTGCCCACGTCGATCCGGCGACCCATGCCGAGGACGAGGTGCTCGGTCTGGACGCGCTCGTGACCGTGCGCGGCGAGGCCGTCCCGGTGCCTATCGACGTGACGACGCGGGGGCGCACCAACCGCGCCTACATCGCCAACCTGCTCGACACGCTGCGGCGTGGCGTCGTCCCCGTCGTGATCGAACGCGTGCCCACCGACCTCGCTCCGGACGCCGCCTTCGCCGCCTTTGAGTTCTGGTGGCGCGCGTCCGAGGAGTACTTCCGGGCATGGAAGGACCTCCTCGCTACCGGCGGGGCCATAGACACAACCGGCCGCTAGCGCGGGCGACGCGCGGACGCCGCGCACGTCGTCGCCCGTGCGTCGTCGATCCCCTATCCTTCACCGTTCAACAGGAGGTACCGCTCGTGACACCGACACCCGTCCTCTATGCCATGCGCCCCTCGGGCCCCGAGATCACGCGCCGCGCCCTGCTCCGCCGCCTCCGGGACCGCGGCGTCCAGGTCGTCGCCCTGCCCGCCGGTCACTACATCCTCGGCCAGCATCGCCCGGCGGTCGACCACGTGGTCGCCGAGATCAACACGAACCTGCTGCGGCTGTCCGCGGATCGGACGCCCGACGCGGCCGAGCGGTTGGAGGTCCTGTACCGGCCCATCCCCGGCCCAACCGAGGGCGCGGGCCGGTGAGTATGCGGATGACGGAACACCAGACAGGCGCGCCGGGGACGCGACGGCGGGCGACGCCGTACCGTGCCCCGGCGTTTCGGTCCGTCGCCGTCCAGCCCCTCCCCGTGGCGGGTCTGTTCGCCGTCTACACGCCGGCCGGGCCATCCACCCATGTCGACTACTGTGAGCCGGCGACGGGACGCTGCTCATGCGGCGCCCCCTCCGGCTCCTGTCCGCACATCGCGGCGGCCACCTCTCTCGTCGTGTCGCCGCGCCCTCGATGGGGCACGTAGGAGGAACTCACCATGCTCATCCCCGATACGCCCACACAAGCCCAGGAGGAAATCTTGACGACCTTACGCGCCCTCGCCGGCTTGGTCGCCCAGGCGTTGCTACAGGAGATGGCCCGTGATGCCACGGACGAGGACGGCGGGCGCGTGCCGGAGGGGGTGGGGGTCGAGCTGCGCGCTCGCCGTGATCTCCTGCTCCACCAGACGCGCCGCCTCCTGCCCGCCCTGAGCGACGACATCGAGGAGCGCGACTATCGCCGATTCGCCGAGTGGCTCGTCGGCGATGTGTACCTGCAGGACCTGGAGGCCATCGCGGATCACGGCTGCGATCCCCTGACGTGCGCCCACGACGCCCACGACACCCACGACACCCACGACACCCACGAACGAGGCTAAACATGGCCGGCAGCGTCACCTCGTGCGCCCCCTATGTCATCGAAGAGACGGGAAGAAAGGACCTGAACATGACCGTTGTGCCCTGGACAGGTGAGATGAGCCGCGTCAACACGACGTCACCCGCCCATCGACCCGACCCCGCCGCGTCCGTGCTGGCCCGCGTCGCCGGCATCGCGCCGGATGTCGCCGCGCGCGTGCTCGGCCACTACGGCTCGCTCGGGGCGCTGCGGCGCGCCGACGCGCCCACCCTGCGCGCGGCCCACGGCCTCACGCGCCGGCAGGCCGATCATCTGGTGGACGCCCTCGACCTGGCGACGCGCCTCCTGGTCGAGCCGCGGGAGGAGCGGCCACGGGTGACGAGCCCGCGCGACGCCGCCCGCCTCGTGCTGCCTGAGATGAGCGCGCTGGAATCCGAGCACATGTGTGTCCTGCTCCTCGACACCAAGAACCAGCTCATCGCCGCCGTCACCCTCTACGCCGGCACCGTCAACGCGTGTCATGTGCGTGTCGGCGAGGTGTTCCGCGAGGCGGTGCGCCGCAACGCCACCTCCCTGATCCTCGCGCACAATCACCCCAGCGGAGCCGTCGAGCCGTCCCCCGAGGACATCGCCCTGACGCGCGAGGTCGTCCAAGCCGGCAAGCTCCTGGACGTGGACGTCCTCGACCACTTGGTCGTCGGGGCGGGCGTGTACACGAGCCTGCGCGAACGCGGCCCAGGCTGGGAGTAGGAGGATAGCGGCATGTCGTCTACACCCACCCCTGTCGCGCTCACGGACGCATCCGAGGCGGCCACGCGGAGGATACGTCCGATCGTGGATGCCCACCTGCGCGGCGAGGACACGCCGTCGCTCTATCTCGCCGCCGGACCGATCTCCATCGCGGCGGCCGTCCTCGCCGCCGTGGCGACCCACCTGCGCATGGCGGGACGGGGCGATCAACTCCTGGTCTGCGGCGGCGGCGATTTCGCCGACCTGTGGCGCGACACGCTACGGCGGGGTCTGACCCCGGTCGTCCGGCGCGCACTGAGCGCCCGGCGCGCCATCCTGATCGACGGCCTGGAAGCCGTGCGCGACGAGCCCTTCGCGCAAGGGGAGTTGGCACGCCTGGCGACGCCGGACCGCCTCGTCATCCTGGCCGGGCGCGACCATCCGCGCCACGTCGCATCCTGGAACCCGCCCCTCGCCGCCTGGCTGCGTACGGCCACGCCCCTGTGCCTGCACGATGGCCCCTGCTTCACCGACGCGGACGCCCGGGCCATCGTGGACCTCGTGGCCGACTACTATGGCCTCACCGGCGCGACGTTGCGGTCGCGCCGACGGACCGGGTCCGTGTCCCGCGCGCGCCATATGGCCATGGTCCTCCTGCGCGAGCACGGGCTGACCTACGACGGGGTCGGGCGCATCCTCGGACGCGACCATTCCACGGTGATGTACGGACACGCGCGCATCCGGCGCCTGAGCGCCTCCGAGTCCAGCGTGCGTGACGACCTTGCCCGACTGCGCCGCCGGATCGGCGCGGCGTAGGACTGTCCGCTGCGCTAAAGACGGCGCCAAAAAGGAGACGATCAATGCCCAACCTGGAAATCGATCGCTGCGCGGTGCTCATCGACACGACGCCGCCCGTCCACCACTACGGCTGGGTGGCCCACGGCGTGTCCACGGTCTACAGCCTGCCGTTCCGCTCGGCCGGGGAACGGGAGCGCTTCGTCCGCCTGCTGGCCGGCCACGTGGGCGCGACCGTGGCCGCCGACGAGGTGGACACGCTCGCCGCCGTGCTCTGCCTCTCTCGCGACCCCGACGAGGCGGCCTACGCCTGCGCCGCCGCTCATCTCGACCGCGCGTTCGCCGGTCCGCTGTCCGCCGTGCCGGTGGGCGACCTCGACGACGTGGTCGACCAGCTGCTGCGGGAGGCCCGGGGCGAGGATGACGACGCGGGAAACGACCAAGGAGGAGGACATGAAGGATGAGTGAGGGGATGCCGATCATCGCGCCGGTGGGCCTCCGCTCCTGGGCGCTGCGGGGTCTGGATGACGCGGTGGCCGCCGTGTTGCGCCTGGACGACTACCCGGCGGCGCGCTCCTGCGCCGACGTGGCCCTCTTCGCCCACCTGCTCGTCGCGACCGCCCTGCCGGCGTCGCCCACGCTGGACGGGCTGTTGGCGACGCTCGAGGAGTGCGTCACGCGGCTCGCCGCGCACCGCGACGCGCTCGATCCGGCCACCTGGTCGTCCCGACAAGAGATCGAGATCTACGCGCGGCGGCTGGAACGATGCGCGCCCGACGGGCATCCCCTCGCCGCGCGGCTGCGGCGGCGCTATGTCACGCTCTACGACTGCTTGCCGCGGCTCTCACCCGATGAGGACCTGGCCGACCACGTCGACGAATCCACTGTGGAGGACCTGATCACGGAGTTGAAGGACGCGCTCGGCGTCGCGTGACCAGAGGGACCGGCCCGCCCATCGTCTGTCACGGATGGCGGGCGGGTCGGCGCTCTGGCGACGGATCACATACAGCGAGGAGTGACGAGATGACCGAGATAGCCGAGATGATGGGGCGAGACGCGGACAGCACAGGCGCGGACGGGCCGACGATAGACACGGGAGAGGACCATCGCTCTCCTCCCGCCCTCGTCGATGAGGCGCCGGTGGCCGAGGGGGCGCTCTGCACGGGGACCAAGAAGGGGACGGCGGGTAAGGGGAACAAAGGGGACAAGGAGCGAGCCGGGGGAATGCTCCCCGTCATCGCCGGTGACGGCCTGCAGATCGAGAGCGACGGCGGGGCCATGCGGGCGGACGGAGCGTTGCGACTGCTGAGCCTGTGGGGCGCGGCCTCGACCGCCCGCTACCTCTCGGCCCAACTGGCGACGGGCAAGCGGCTGGATGTCCAGACGGTGCCACCGCTCGGCCCATGGGAGCCCCTTTGGGGGAACAAGGAGGGCGGCTACAAGCGGCTGCGGCGTGGTGTGTCGGCCCGCCTTTCGCACACTCTCCTCTTGGGGCGGGAGTGCGACGCGACGCGGCTGGACGCGGGCGAGCGCGCCTTCGTCGTCACGCTGCGTCGCGACCGGCCCGACCAGGCGGTCGAGGAGGTCTACACCGCCTTCTTGATCGCGCTGCTCGACGAGCCGGTCGATCCCACGTGGGCGGGGTGGTTGTGGCGGCGCGCCCGCGCCAAGGGCGAGGCGCGGCCGCTGATGGTGTGGGGGCCGGTGCTGCGCGAGGCGTGGGAGTGCGACGTGTCGACGACGCTCCGCGTCGACATCTCGGCCGCGCGGATGGGTGACTCCCCCTATGGCGCGTTGCCCTTCCCCGCCGACGCCTCGGCCGCCTAACGCGGCCATCGACCCGGGTGACGTGTTCACGATCACATTCACGTACGGAAAGGACAGCTATGAGTCGTGAGGCCGGGATCGCGGCATTGGGCTTCTTCCCCATGCCGCCCCATCTGATGCAGCCCGTCTGCGCTTATCTCCGCCGCGGCTACGGCTACGGCGGCAGCGGCCAGGCCCACATCATCGACACCTGCGCGGGCGAGGGCGCGGCCCTGCGCGCCCTGCGCGACCACCTCGGCGCCGACGCCGTGACGCGCGCCATCGAGTTGCACGAGGAGCGCGCCGCTCAGTGCGCCGCCCTGCTTGGCGCCCCGCTCGTGCTGTGCGCCGATGCGCTGACCGCGGTCGAGGTGTCGCCCGCCGCCTTCGGGTTGCTCTGGCTCAACCCGCCCTACCACCTGGGGCAGTTCGAGTTGGAGTTCCTGATGGCCCACACGCCCCTGCTCTGCCCCGGCGGCGTGCTCTGCCTCGTCGTGCCCCAGCCCGCGCTCGCGGCGCTCGCCGAGTACCTCGCCGCCTGGTACACCACGCTGACCTGCTACACGTTCCCGGAGCAAGACTACCGGGCCTACAAGCAGGTCGTCCTGTTCGGCGAACGCAAGCCCTCTCCGTTGGCCACGCCCACGCAGGCCGAGCGGCTGCGCGGGATGGCCGCGCCCGACGCCGACGTGCCCACCCTCGGCGCCTACGGCTACACGTACGCGGTCCCGCTCACCGCCGGGCCGGCCGTTTTCCGGGTGCGGGCCGCCGAGGTCGTGCCGGCGGCAGGCGGACTGTGGGACGATCTGGAGGTGACCAAGCGGCTGTGGCCGGCGCTCATACCCACGTTGCTGCGCCCGTTGATGCCCCTCTCGCGCGGGCACCTGGCCCAGTTCGGCGTCAGCGGCCTGCTGCGCAACACGGTGCTGCACGCCCAGGACGGCACGCCCTACCTCGTCAAGGGACGCGCCATCAAGGCGACGAACGTGCGCGCCTACGAGGAGGAGGACGCGCGGGGGAACGGCGTCAGCGTGCGCGTGACGCGCGAGAGCGCCGAAACGGGCGTGACGCTGCTCAACCTGCGCACAGGCGACTGGATCGACGTGCGACCGGGCGCCAAAGGACGCTCGCTGGGCTGGTTCGTCGAGGAGTTCGGGGCCAGCCTGACGCGCGCCATCCTCGACACCTGCCCGCCAATCTACTCCCCGGCGCTCTACAAAGAGTACCGCCCGCTGGTTAAGCGCCTGGCGCGCCAACCGCTGGGCCGGCAGGCCGACGCCCTGGCCGGCGCGGCGCTGGCGCTGGAGCGCGGCCACCGTTGCACCATCCTCTCCGCCGAGATGGGCAGCGGCAAATCGTACATGGCGCTCGCGGCGCTCTACGCGGTCTGGCGCCGCACGCGCGAGCGCGACCCCCATGCCCGCATGCATGCCGTCGTCGTCTGCCCGACCCATCTCGTGCCGAAGTGGGTGCGCGAGGCCAAGGCGACCATCCCCGGCGTGCAGGCCGCGGCTGTCGACAGCATCAGCGAGATCGAGGCCGCGCTGGCGCGGGCGCACACGGCCGGCCCGCTCATCCTCGTGCTGAGCAAAGAGCGGGCGAAGCTCGGCCATCCCCGGCGTCCCGCCGTCTGGGACCGGCTGATGCCCTGGACCAAGGATCGCCGGCTGTGCTGCCCCCAGTGTGGCCAGGTAATCTGCTACACGGAGCGGTGCGGCCGGGACGGCAAGGAGCGCCTCGGCGTACCGATCGTGGACCCGCGCGTGTGCGTCCGCTATCGCCTCTTCTGCGCGAACGACGCCTGCCGGTCGCCGCTGTGGCAGGCGGACACCACGCTGCTGCGCGTTCCCGGCGGCCGCCTCTCCGGCTTGCAGCCGGCCGACCGGCCGGTCGCCCTCTTCGAGGGGGGCCGGACCGTCAAGGCCACCGCCGGCGGGGAACCACGGCGCGTGCCGCTCGGCGCCTACATCGCCAAGCGCCTGCGCGGCGCCTTCGACGTCCTGATCCTCGACGAATGCCACGAGTTCAAGGCCGACGGTTCGGCGCAGGGCATCGTGGCGGGGCAGATGGCCGCCGCGATCCCCCAAGTCCTCGCCCTGACGGGCACCTTGTACGGCGGCTATGCCAGTAGTTTATTCCACCTACTCTACCGCCTCGACCCGGTGACGCGCGAGGACTTTGCCTACACCGACCTGGCCCGCTGGATCGAGACCTACGGATTGTATGAGATAACCGAAAAGGAGACGGAGCGGGACGGCGAGGAGATTGGCCACTACACGCGGCGCAAGAGCAACCGCGTGACGACGCGCAAGGAGATCCCCGGCCTGATGCCGCAGCTCATCGCCCGGCTGGCGCGGCACACCATCTTCCTGCGCCTGGCCGATGTCGCCCCCGACCTGCCGCCCTACGAGGAGCACGTGGTCAGCGTGGCCATGATCCCCGCGCAGCAGCGGGCCTACGACCGGCTCAAGGGTGACCTGCTGGCGGCGTTGCGCGAGGCCCTCGTCCGGGGCAGCAAGCGCCTCCTGGGCGCCTACCTGCAGAGCGTGCTCGCCTACCCCGACGCCCCCTACCGCGCGGAGATCGTCGTCGACCCCAAGGACGACCGCGTCATCGCGCGGGCGCCGGCGCTCGACGAGGGCACAGTGTACCCGAAGGAACAATCGCTGCTGGACCTGATCGACCGCGAGCTGAGGCAGCGCCGCAAGGTGCTCGTGTTCATCCAGCACACCGGCAGCCGGGACGTGACGGCGCGGCTGGTGGCGCTGCTGACCGAGCGGGGCGTCAAAGCCGCCGTGCTGCACTCCTCGGTCGAGGCCAAGAAGCGCGAGGCGTGGGTCGAGGGGCGGCTCACGGAGGGAGTGCAGGTCCTGCTCACGCACCCCAAGTGCGTCCAGACGGGCCTCGATCTCCTGGACTTTCCGACGTTGGTGTTCTGGCAGACTGAGTACTCGGCCTACGTGCTCGGTCAGGCGTCGCGCCGGAGTTGGCGCATCGGCCAGCGCCGGGATGTCCATGTGTACCACATGGTCTACGCCGACAGCGCGCAGGACAGCGCGCTGCGCCTGGTCGCCCGCAAGCGACGAGCGGCGAAGCTCATCGACGGCGACCTCGACGAGGACGGGCTGGTGGCGCAGGCGGAGATGGATGGGCTGCTCAAGGAACTGGCGCGCTCGCTGGTCGACGAGGAGGGGACGGCGGCCGTGGAAAGCGCCGAAGAGATCTTGGCGCAGGCGCGCGCCGACGAGTTGGCCGAGAGCGAGCTCATCGTCGAGGTCGTGGCCGAGGATGCCGCGGACGACGACGAGGCCGCGGAGGTTGTCCCCGAGCCGGAGGTGAGCCTGGCTCTGCCAGAGGTGGTCGGGACGACCGTCTCACTGTTCGACTACATGGCCGCGCACCCGTCGGCAGCACGAAAGGGCAAGAAGCCGCGTCGGGCCGTACCCTCCGCCCAACTCATGCTCTTCGACCTGTTCAGACAGACGGCGGCGGAGACAGCGCCGGCGCCGGTCGTGGTCGACGCCGGGGTGGAGCAGTTGGACCTATTCAGCGGCGCGGCGCGGTAGGATATGCGCGCCGGGCGCAGCCTCGCTCAGTTGGGCCAATTCTGATGCGGGCGCGGGTGGATAGAGATATCCACCCGCGCCCACCCACCAAAGCCTACACGCCGGATCGAAAACGACGTCTGTCAGGTGAGGCGCGTCGGATGGTCGACAACAATCAAGATCAGCGGCTCGGAACAGGGTACACGATTTGCGCGTTTATATAGGATACCGTGATTGCTAGTCGAGATTGAGACAGGTGAGGGCGAGCAGGGACGCATGGACTTTGATCTCCAGGCCGGCGACGGAGCGGACATGCAGATGGGCGAGGCCCATGGCGGTGAGCTGGCTGTTGACCGTCTTGATGGCCAGGCGGAAGGTGCGCAAGCCGCACTGCTCGGCGCGCGTGTTCGGGACCATGTTGTCCTTGTGCAGGGGCACGAGGACACCCCCGCCACTGGCGCGGATGACCGCCTCGTCGGGCGCACTGTTGTAGGCCTTGTCGCCATAGACCCACGCCCCGTCGGGCAACTCAACCGTCAACTCGTGGATGGGGGTGAGGTCGTGCCAGCCACCCGGCAGGAGTGTGAAGGCGACGGGCAGTCCGTCCGTCGTGCAGACCAGATGCAAGCGCCAGCCGAAGACCTTGTCCTTCTTGGCCGCACAGTAGCCGCAGGAGGCCCGCCCCTGCACGGTGCGGCAGCGCCGCGCCCGCACGCGCTTGCACACGGGGACGGGCATGCTGTCGATCACGAAGTCACAGATCGCGGCCTGTCCGTGGGCGAACAGGTCCCCGCGCACGTCGAGCAGCAGGGCGAGCCAGTCGGCCAAGGCATGGATGCGGCGCGAGAAGCGCGAGGTCGAGAGCGCCCGCGACAGGTACCCTGTGGCGCGCAACACGGCCAGCGTGCGGGCGTGGTGGTTGCCGTAGAAGGCCGCCGCAACGACCGCCACCGTGAGCACCTCCGCGTCGCTCACCCCAGCCAGACGATGGCTTGTGTGCCCCAACGCGCGCATCGTCTCGTCAATCACCACGTCGATGCCTATAATGTGCTCGGCAGTCATCGCCCCTCTCCTGTTCACTGTTGTCTTGCAACCTCAGTGAAACCGGACCGGGCGATGATCGCCAACTAGCAATCAGGGTAGGATATGGGTCGCCGCGCCTATAGAATCGGCGGCCTTTTTTGTTTTTTGACCAACCCCGCGCCTATCCCGTTCCTGATGGTGACATTCGCCCCGCCCGTCCATGGCCACGCGTTTCCGAACACCTCGGGCGCCTCCGCCGCGCGGCTCGCTTCCAGGCCTTTCAGCATCTTGGGTCTTGGGAGCCATCCCGACCTCCACGATGGCCGACGACGGCTCTCGGGTTTATAGGAGAGGGGGAGTGAGGCGAAGCGACATGGCGCGGCCTGGCGTCGTACACTGTGCTAAAGGGGGAGAGGTGGAGGCGAAGCGACGCCGTTTCTCACGGAGCGGCCCCATGCGACGGATCGTATTGCTGCTCGCCGTTTTCATGTTCGGAGGCGCCGTGGAAGTCCGCGGCCTCGACATGCGTCCCGGCGACGCCGAGGTGCGGGGCACGGCGCCGCTCGAAGACGCCGAGCGAGCTGTCGTCGTGACCGGCCACCCGTATCGCGCGCAGCGCGGCGGCCTCTACATCACTGCCGTCGGCATCCGTCGCGCCAGCGAGTTGGAGCGCCTGGCGCCCGTCGCGCTCACCTGGCGCGACCCTCCTGACGGGCAGCTGGTCCCGCTGCGCCAATTGTACGGCCCGGTCGCGCCCACGCCGAGCCAGGAGGCGCGGATCGAGCGCCGCCAGATGCTGGATAGCCAAACGGTGGCCGCCATCGCGGCTTATCAGGCGCTGGGCTATTCCGTGCCGCTCGTACGGGGGCAGCCGCGCTTGCCGTACCGCACAACCTTCCGGCGCGACCCTCTGGCCGGTGGCGGATCAGCTGGCTTCATGCTCGCCTTAGCCATCGTCGATCGCTTCGGCGACCTGACCCACGGCTATAAGATCGCGGGCACAGGGGCGATCGCGCCAGGCGGCGACATCGGCTCAGTCGGCGGCGTCCGCTTCAAGGTCGTGGGAGCGCGGCGCGCCGGCGCCCAGTTCTTCCTCGTGCCCGCCCGTCGGGGCCCGTACCACATATGGTATGGGACCTACGCGAGCAACTATGAGGAGGCGCGACAGTGCCGCTGTGCCGGCGCCATGCGGCTCGTGCCGGTGCGCACCCTCGCCGACGCCCTCGCCTTCCTGCGTACGTTACGCTGACGGGCCGCGGGTTGGGGATGGAAGAAATGAGATTGTGCAAAGCGGCAACATCCAGCGCAGCGATCACTCCTCGCGCCATGTTCGTGACAGGCGCTGCGACCACCCTCCTGGTCGCCGCCCTCGGCCTCATCGTCGGCGCGGCCGTCGAGGGCGCCGTCGCGGCTTATTGCCGTGATCGGAGCTTCTGGCCGTGGCCACCGTGGCGTCGCTCCCGAATCAGGCGCATACTGTCGGTGCAGGTCATTACGGCCGTCACGTTCTACGGGCTCGCCCTCCAGTATACGCACGAGTCGCCCCTGCTCGTGATCGCGGCGGTAGAATCCACCCTGCTGATCGCCCTGCTCTTCATCGACCTGGACCTGCGCCTCATTCCAACTCTCCCTATTGGCGTGCTCGCGCTCCTGGCGCTGACCAGTGCTGGAGCGTGGCCAGGCCTGGGACTGGGAAGCGCCCTCGTCGGCGGTGTGCTCGGATTCGCCGGTTTCGGCGTGCTCGCGATATTGGGCCGCCGCGTCTTCGGTGAGGAGGTGTTGGGCGCCGGCGACGCCAACCTTGCCCTGGCGATCGGGTGCATGACCGGGTACCCGCTCGTCGTCACGACGCTCGTGCTGGGCATCCTCCTCGGCGGGGCAGGGGCGGGGGCTGTGCTTCTGCTGCGTCGAGGCGGGTTACGTGGGATCATACCCTACGGGCCCGTGCTCGTTGTCGCCGTGCTCATCGTCCTGGTCCATGGGAACACGACGCGCCCCTTCCCGTGAACTGATCAGCCTCTACAATGCATCCGCGGCAAGTGGTGGGATGCTCCATCCCGCGCGACCGCGTCGCCTGGTTCTCGCCATTCGATGAGGTCGCCGACGACGGTCCTAGTCCGCGCTACGGCGCCGGCCGGCAACTCGATCACCGTCCTGCTTTGCCGCACCATTGGTCCAACGTGCCAGGGGTGCAGGCAGACGACCCGCAGGACGCAGTCGTCACGGTCCAGATATATGACATCAAGCGCAAAGGTGAGGAAGAGCGTGTGAACACCGTTACAAGGATGGAGCACGAGAGCGTAGTCTGCGGGCAGGCCCGCGCGGCCAATTAGTCCTTTAGCACGACCCCAGAAGGATGCGGCGACGCTGATGTGGTGAGCGATTGTCGTGCCGCGCGTTACATTGATGATGACCATGCTCATGCATCCGAAGTTTGGTGTACCTCTATCAGTGCCTGGTCGATATGCTTTGCAACTATAGGCAACACTGTGCCGTCCGTGCCGTCGCGCACTTCTTTGAGCAGAGTAGGAATATGGATACCAAGTGCGTGAATTGCTCCTCGATGTTGCTTCCGCATATCACGGACAGTCACCACCGACTGAACTGTTTGCGGGGCAGAAGCGGGATAGAGTAACAGAGCCGACGGCACATGGGTGTCAGACTTCGGCCCGTAGGCAAGGGCATAGAGCATTGTCTGGTAGATGTCCGCATTGGCGACTTTGTAGTCGTCGTACCGCTTGTATTTGGCGTCAACCGGAAGATGCCACGCCGCGTCTTGAGACTGTCCGATCAGCAAATCCGGGATAACATTAGCGTATGACCGTCCTCTTGTCTCGTCCCATAGGATGGACCGGTCTTTACGTTGGTTCCACACACGCAAACTGTGATCGTCGCAAATTTTCGTCAAGACCTTTGTTATAAATTTCTCGAAGAGACGGTTCATGTCAATGAGAAAGGCGAAACTAGTCGTGTCACCGGACTTGAGAACGTCGCGAACTCCCAGCCCATCTATCAACAGCCAAGCCAAGTTGTGCGCATCACGGTAGTGTTCATTGCGCCGATTGTATGTCAAGGCTGACCTGAGCACGCGTACGTCCGTGGAGATTGGATCGCAGATTTCGCTGAAGAGTGCGCGGAGTCTCTTGAATTGGCGCGAAACCGCATCGTCTTGCACGCGACCCATACAAAGGTTGATCGCACTGGTCAAAATCTGATTCTCAGGGATGTCTAGATCATACTCATCGTAGCGGCACTCGATGCGGTCGACGCGGCCAACCTGTTTGATCACTTGCCGATCAGGCAATAGGCGACCGCGTAGTACCGGCAACACATCCTCGCGCGTCACGTAGTCGGCCAGCAAGCCCCTTCTCGCTACCCCAGCGCATGCTTCGGCAAATAGTAGGGCAAGTAGGTCGAAAAGGTCAGTCTCTTCTGCTTGCACTGTCCGTGTCGCTAGAAGACGCCGAAGCGCTGAAAGACCCGTGGTATAGGCGATCATGTCGACCAAGCCAACGTTGTCTCCCGCGAGTTTCGGCTCCACGCAGACATCGAAGTAATCAAAACGGATAACGCCAACCCAGGAGCGCGCGGTCACCCGCACTCCCTCACGCAACTCGTCGATAATCAATCGGTCGTCGTGGGCGGCCAGGCGCGCGAGCAGTGCACGATCGGCCGTCGACAGATACAACCCCTGTTTCGTCACGCTCTTCCATTCCGCGACATGAACGACGATACGCCCTGGTACTCCATTCATTGGTCAGGGATGCCGGCAAGTAGCTCTTTGACAAGAACGTCGATGAGTCGCGCAGGATTGTAGAGGATCTCCTCGTCCATCGTTTGGCTTTCCTCATCGATCAGCTCTTTGCCAATGTATTTCGCCAGTTCGGCGTAGTCGTCGTAGCAGTACTCCTGCAGCAAGGGTAAGATTTCTTGACGGAAGCGCCGCCCGAACTCCTCGGCCGTCTCGATAGGTTGCCCGTTATCGAGCAGGAACGAATGCCCGATCTGTTTCTCGCGTCCCTCTTCACGCGCGATGCGGCGGTTCAGCTCAGATAGAAAGCCGTCAAGCGGCAGTCCAGCCACGACGGCGCCTTGCAGCATGTCGACGTCTGGCATCATCTCCTGAAATGCGAAGCGCCGTCGCAACGCGGCATCAAGTAGCTTGATACTCCGGTCCGCAGTGTTCATCGTACCCAACATATAGACGTTCGGAGGGATGGCAAAGCTTTCTTTGCTTTGTGGGAGGGTCACGATCATGCCGCGCTTGTCTTTCTCGAGCAGCGTGATGATCTCGCCGAACACCTTGGCAATATTGGCCCGATTAATCTCGTCGATCATGACTAGATAGCTCTTGTCCGGATGAGCTTGAGCATGTCGACAGACGCGCTTGAACACGCCATCCTCCAGCCTCAAGCTCAACGTGCCGCTCCCGGTATCGACGGGTCGAAAACCCTCGATAAAGTCTTCGTAGCTATAGGATGGGTGAAAAGTGAGGCGCGTGAGTTGGCCCACGTCATCCGTTTTGGGCTCGACGTAGGGCCCTACGCTGGGATTATTCTCGTTCAAGAGGGTCAGCGCATGGTCGGCTTCGTCCGTGGTCAGGGCGAACAACGTCCCTTGATTACGAAACCGCAACGGCTCGGACTGGACCAGGATAGGGTCTTGGAGCATCTCGTCGTAGGTAACCCCTTTCGGTACCTTGACTAAAGGTTCTAGCGTAAGGCACAGCTTGCCATCCGTACCTGGTCCAAACGGCTTGGCAATCCGCGCAAGGGCCATAATGCGCTTGTCCGGCGTAGATTGATATCCGATCACGAGATCACCCTCTTGCGCGAGAGGGTAATTCTTTTGCAATCGTCCATAACGGTACTCTACATGCCCATCGGCGAAAAGCTGATCCCACCGCCACTCGGAGGGATTGGCGACAATCCACCACACCCGACGGTTGAGTTGGACGGTCGATAGGGCTTGTTCCTGTCGATCAAAGTCGGTTGCATTAGCAAAAATCGCTGTCGCGTCCTGTCCGCCCTGTTGTAGCAGCCACCAGACAGCAAACCAGCGTGCCGTATAGGTCTTACCCGTGCCGGGAGGTCCGTACAGGATAACCTGCCCTTTCCGTTTCAGCGCATCCCCTATCTCCTCAAACAGAGGATCTTGCGGGGGAGGTGGATTAGCGGGCGCTTTTGATCCTGGATGGAAGAATTGATACAAGAAGCCCATGATCTCACGTGTGGACCAACCCTTAACGCGACTGTCCTGGCGTAAGGCTCCAAGCAAGGTGCGGTTGAGCCTCACAACATCCCACCCGATTGTTTTGGCCTCCTGACTACGACCCAGAAGGTTCAGGAAGTGTTCGATGTGCGGCCTGGAATAGATGGGTAAGAAATCGTCAGGGAAATAGATGTATAACGCCTTGAGCCGCAGAGTAGGCCCGTTGCGGATGGGATCGAGCGCGTCGATAGCGTCAAAGTTGCGTTGCCGCGCCAACGTGAATGCCTCTACGAATGCCCCCCGGACTTTTGCCCAAGCGTCCTCAAGGCTCGCATACTTCTTCGTTTCAAAATACCAACTGTCCGTGTTCCTACGCTTAAAGATCAGCATTTTGCGTGCTGACCCGCCTTTGATGCTACCGAGTTCTTGGCTGTTATACTCCAGCCACCAGCAATAGGAGCCTCCGGCTGTCTCCTGGCCCAGCGCATACCTCTCTACTGGCATTGCCGGCCAACCGTCGAGAGGAAACGATTCGACAATTTGCAGGCGCTTGGCGTCGGCATCCTTGACATGGGGCGCTGCTGCGTCACGCGAATACTCGCCAAATACCGCATCTAAAGCTGGTATACGTTGGCTATCCGCCTCGGGCTGATCTGAAGCTTCCACGTTGCTTTGCATGCAATTTCCTTAATCGCCAAGTGATTTAAGTAGGGCGTCACGTGCGTCGGAGTAGAAAACGATACTGATCTTGGTGGCCATGTCGTCCGATAGGTCGTAGAGCTGCCGACGCGCCGAGACGGGCATGAGCAGTGTGGTTGCCCCCTTCTCAATGGCGAGTTCGGCGACACTGACGGCGTTGTAGACCGGGTCGATAGCGCCGCTGAGATTGAGCCCACCAACGGCTATGAGGCCACCCTTCAAGCTCTTACCGAGCAACGCGCCGCATAGGGCCAGGAGAGCCGGCAACCCCAAGTAATCGCCGCTCTTGCCGCTGCCGAAGGCGCGGAGCTGCACGCTGAACTCATGCCGGCGTGGGTCGTGGTCGCCCACCAGTGCGCGGACCATCGCATACAGATTTTGCTCAGCGTACGTCACCCCCTCCTTGAATGGGGCTGGAGCAGGACGATTAAGGATTTTCACGCCCGCTCCTGGCCCCTCGGTCACATCGATGCGATACAGTGAGGCGTTGTCGTCGGTCTCACCGCTCGGGCTGATCGCCCACACCTGGCCTGGCGGGAGGGGGTCCGCGCCGATCATGTCGTCGCTCTGCAACTCTGGGGTTGTCACGAATTGCTCGACGCTATCGTCCCCCAGCGTATAGCTGAAATGGGTGTTGCGGAACTCGGCCGCGCCGATGCGTTTCTGCTGCTCCTTGACCCGACGGCGACACTCCAGGGCCAGCCGCACGGCCCACTCCAGGTCGGCGTCGGGAATAGGCATCGCGCTGTTTGGGTAGAGCAGCTTGAGCAGACCATTGATGGTATGGTTGACCGCTGTCGTATCGCGCCCGCTCAGAGCGCCACCGAATTGCACGCGGTCGCGGATCGCCGTCAGGCGACTCTCTCCGCGTAAGCGGGTCCAGCACTCAGACAGGAAATCGCTGACAAGCCCGAAGTGGTCGGTGAACACCGCGGCATTGAGCTTGGGGACATCCCAGCCGGGCAGGTAGGCGTGGATGCGGTCCATTAAGGCCGTGTCGTCGCGCATCTCCGGCGGCAGCGGGCTGAAGAGATGCCCCACGCGCTGCTGATGCTCCACGTCAACGTTGAAGTTACCGACCATCACGATACAACCATCGGCGCGGATACTCTCGCGGCCGCGGCTGAATTCGCCCGACTCCATGTAGCCCTTCATGATGTTGACGCCGTCTTTCTGGTCGAACGATACGCCCGATACTTCGTCGAAACATATGACATCGTATTGCGCGACGAGGCCACGCTGGCCTGTGGCGTTGTTGACGAACATGCGGGCCACCGTGGCCTTGCCCCCCGACACGAGATGGGCGTACGGGGAAACCTGCTGGTACAGGTGCGACTTACCGGTGCCGCGTGGCCCCAACTCGACCAAGTTGTAGTTGCGTTCGACGAAGGGGACCATACGCAGAAAGTAGATGTCGCGCGCGCGGGGTGAGAGCTCGGCCGGTTCCAGGCCGATGCTGCGCAGCAAGAAACTCTTCCACTCATCGGTGCTGAAGCGATCGCGGCTCGCGGCGAGGTCGTCCAGTACGTGGCGCTTCGAGAGCTGGATGGGCCGGAGCGACGAGATGGCGAAGGGGCGAATTTTTTTCTCGTGCTCCTTCTCTTGCGCCGCGATGCCGTCGTAGGTCAGCGTGACCTCGGCGTAAAAGCCGCCGGTGAGCATGCGCTGGTTGGAAACGACAACCTCCTCGGCAATGGTGACATCGTTCAGCCGCAAGCTGGGCAAGGTTGCCACATACGAATCGGTTGTGGCGTCGAGGCGCGCCGTCACGAGATCAATGAGCTTGACCGAGCTACACTGGCGCGCCTGCGCCTTGAATAGCTCATCCTCGCCCGCGCGCACGGTCCGCTCGCGCATCTGCGTCTCGACGATGGCGAGCCCCTCGGCGATCTCCTCCTCGTCGGTGCTAGCGCAGTAGCGTCTCAGCAGGAACTCGCCGACGTAGGTGGGGACAGGATACTGCCCTTTGAAGCGCCGCGCCAGGTCCTTGCGCACGATATAGCCGTCGAACGCGTCGGCGGCGAGCCGATCGAGGGCGTCGAGCTTCATCTTACCCCTCCACCCTCTACCCTCATCTCTAACCAGAGAGGAGGGTAGAGGACCGTTAGCCACCCACGATTGTCGGCTGTTGCGCCTGCGCCTGACCGTCGCTGTCGAGGACGACCACGACGGCCGCCTCGCTCATCCGGTCGTCGTTTGGTACCGCGAGCGACACCTGCCCCTCGGCGCCGACCGCCTTTGGCCCGCTGGTCAGTGACGAGGCGGCGTCGGCCGGCTTGGTGCGGATGTCGACCAATGTACCCGGTGTTGCGCCGTCGATCTTGACGCGACAGCGCAGTCCGACCCACTTAACGCTCTCAATCTGGGCGTGCGTCACGGACTCCGAGGCCGCGGTCACCGTCAACACCGGCACGACGCATTCCTGCGGGCTGAGGCCACCATGCTCGTACTCCTTGCCCGCCTCATAGCAGCAGATGCCAGGGGCTAGCGCGATGCGCACATTGCTATCCCAGTACCAGGGGACCGTCTGCTGATCGGTGTCCGACCCACTCTTGAGACGCGCGCAGCGCCCCTTCCGTATCTCCGTCAGGTGCTCGGGCAACTCGGCCTTGGGCATACCGCCTGGCACCAGGAGCCAGCCATGATCGGTCACGACGACGACGCGCCGCCAGCCATTTTTGAGGAGAGCGTCGATGCGTCGATCCAGCGCCCGTATCTCACCCGCCAGGTGATGGGCGAGCTTCCATCCGTGCTCGGAGCCGTATGCGTCGATGTCTCCTAGCTCGGTCCAGGCCCGGCCGGCAGGATCGCCGAGATCGTCGCCTTGCAGGACCTGATAGCCGGCATCGCGCAACAGCCGTCGCAGCACGTCCACGTTGACACGCGTGCCGTTGGGCGGCGCCAACGGCTCCAGTTTTGGCCCTCCCGAGAGTTGGCTGGCGATGGGCGATACAGCCGGTTTGTCGGTCGCCGTGATACTGGGCAACGCCGTCAGCCGCCAGTCCACGGCGCAGGATAGATCGCGCTTCTCGAGGGCGGCGGCGAGGCGGCGGCCAGCGTCGAAGCGCAGGCCATCGCTGAACAGCAGAACCGTGCCGGTCTCCGGTGCCGTCAGCGACGCGACGTGATATGCCTGTGCAGGATCGCCAACCGCGACGGCCTTTTGCAGCGCGGTCGCCGCGGTCTCCAGCCATGGCCGATACAGAGCGGTGACGGCGGCGCGCACCGCGGCGACATGGTCATTCTCCTCGACGGCAGCCAGCGCATCCACGACGGCCGCGTCAGCCGTCCACCCCCACTCCGCGTAGGCCGTAGCGATGCCGGCCACCACAGTGCCGCCGAGAGGGTGCGCCGTCTGCCGCGCCAGGCGGGCCAGAGGCGCGAGGGCAGCCGCGAGCGGGGCCAGGCCGAGCATGGCCCAGACGGCCTGGCGGCGCGGCCCATGCTCGGCCTCCAAAGATTCGATCTCCGCGCGGGCATCGGTCGGCAGTTTCTCGCGCAGCCCAAGCAGATGGTCGCGCAACCGAACCTCGGCGGCCTCGTTATCCTGGGGCCACGCGTCCGATGAGTCGAACAGCGGTAGCATCCCCTGAGGCCGGCCACGACGGAGCAGATCGGGCAGGTTGGGATAGGCGTGCGGCGCCTCGACGAAGCGCTGCCACACCGCGCCCCAGGCGCCCTGCCGGCCGCCCAGCAGGGCTGCGCCGGTGAGCACGCCATCCTTCTCTGGATTGAAGCCATACGTCCGCTTCGCCAGGTCCTGGAACGAGGCCCATTCGGCAGTGTCGAGCCCGCGCCTGTACCCCTCGGGGTCGTTCAGCCATTGTAGGAGACTGCGCACTTCGTCCACCACCAGCAGCCCGTTAAAGAAGGATGCCGGTAGGGGAGCGGCTGCGCGCAGGTAGGCCACGGGGACATCGGCGAGCTTGCGTAGCGATCGGTGCAGCGCCTCGCGCGTTGCCGCGTCCCCGGCAAGCTCGACGTCAAGGCCTCCGTCCGGCGACGACAGAAACGCGGACACCGTCCAGTCGCGTCCGTTGCGATGCGTCCACAGGACGCCGCGATACTGCAACTCGGCAAGGGGCTGCAAGGTGCGCGGGCAATCCTCAACGGCGCGGATTTCCGCCCTGCTCACGCCAGGCAGGTAGATGATGGGCGTCACATCGGGCGGGAGAAGATCGTCGTCGAGCGCGCGGTCGATCATGCAGCGCAACCAGTAGGCCGGCCCGGTGCGCTCGGCCGGCGCATAGGGTCCCAGCGTCAGCACAGGCAGGCGCGTGCGTAGTTGCGGAAGTAGCGGCCCCCACTGGCGCTCGCGGTCAGTCCACAGGACGGCGGCGGGTGGCGCCTGATCGTTCTTGTTGTAGACGCCGGCGCGCGTGAGCACCGCGACGAGCGCATCAAGCATAGTCATCCGATCACTCATGGCAGTCATCTATTGATTAGCACTGTAAAGTGGGCGTCCGCGCGAAGCCAATCCCCGTCCAGCGTGGCAACGCTCCCGATCCCCATGGCTTCGGCGACCGGGAGGTGATAGGCGTCGGCCGCCAACAGCTCGTATCGCTCCATGTTTGTCACCATCAATACAGGTACAGAGGCACGAATGCCGTACAACTCAGCCGGGCCAAGAACGACGATAGGCGCCGCGCGGACGGCTGTGATGAACCGTGTGATGATGGGTGTGTAACGCCGGATGATGCCTGGTTGTGATTTGTACAGTCGATTCCAGTCAGACGAAACGGCGCCGGGGTACACGCCATCATGTATATCACGTACGATTGCCCGTGTTGTGATGTGATGGGCACATTCTTCGATCGCCAGCTCGGTGATGACGAGGATAACGTTGCCGGCCAGGGCCTGATTGGCGGCATAGGTTAAGAACGTCCGTGCGTCGGCGTGAGCGGGATAGCCCTGGTGATTGATCCGACCATCCGCGAGCCTGACGGGGGTAAAAGCGGCTAGCAGGATAGACGCGTCCAGCAGCACGAAGGGGTCCAGAGGAGGATTGGTACGAAAGTCGACGTGCGACACACCTACCTAACCGTTACTCTTCGACTCGGCCAGTCTCATCCGGCGGCAGCGATCCGACGCTCTCCGGCATGGGCAGCAACGTCGTCAGGATATCTATTGGATCGCCGACCTCCTCGCGATAGGCGGCGGCGTGTCGAAGGCGATCCTCTTGCCCGGCGCGCAAAGCGGCGAGCATGGGATTATCGGAACCCCGCTGCGTGTCGTCCCGTTCGATACCCGTCGACGGCGTGGCACATTGTTTAGCCTGCGACATTCCTCACCTCCCTCTGTCTCTCTGCCCATATACTACTATCGTCGATCACACGGATCGCGGCTACGCGGCGACGGTCCAATCGCGCCCATCTGGCGCGGTCCACAGGACGCCACGGTAGCGCAGGTCGGTCAGCGGCTGCAACTCCCTGGGACAGTGTACGGCATCGCGCACCTGCTCCGTGCCCATGCCGGGGAGATAGGGGTGCACCACGTTATTGTGGAATGGAGCCTGCGACGGCGGTCGCCTGGCAAACAAGCGCCGACGGCGGTCGGGTGGTGGCACGGGAGCCACGCCCGTCCCCCGCACCGCAAGGCCCGGGCGCTGCCGTGCGACCGCGGTCGCACGGCAGCGCCCGCGCGTTCCACTATTTTATGGTGCACCCGGGAGATAGAGGACAGGGATGGCCTCATTTTCGGGCGCGTCGGGTAGGACGCGGGCGACGACGCAGCGCAGCCACGACACCGGCCCACGCCCCTCGGCGGGATCATAGGGGCCGAGCGAGTAGATTGGGAGGCGCCCACGGAGATCGGGGATCAGCGGCTCCCACTCGCGCGCGGCGTCGGGCCACACTACGGCGGCCGGCGCGACCTGGTCGAAGCGGTTGTAGCCGCAGGCGCGCTGGAGCGCGGCCACCAGCGCATCGCGCACGGTCTCCTGCCCGATCACTGGCTGGCCTCCATGCGGGCGGCGCGTTTCTCGGCCAACGAGTAGTGCAGGTCGTTCAATCGCTCGGAGCCATCGGGGTTGACGCCGCGGTCCTTGTTCCAGTGGATGGTGAACTTGCCGCGCAGCACACCCGCCGTGACGAACGGACGTATGTTGAGGCGCACGCCGTCGTTCAGGTCCGGCTCCCAGCCAAGCGGCTGCTGGTACAGAGGCTTCCAGCGCACGTAGATATCGTAGGGCGGCTCGCCATCGCGGATCGCTTCCAGTTTCGTTTGCAAGTTAAGCGCGGCGACGAGCCTCCCGTCGGCCCCGGCCACCTCGGCGTTGCGTTCGGCCTGCTGCACGGCGATCCAGGCGCCGAGATAGGTGTAGATCAGTTTATTCAAGAGAGCGCCGTCGAGCTTGTGGTAGTTCACGAGCGCGGAGAAGCCATCCTTGCGGCCGTCCCAGATGTGCCAGATGAAGGGGCGATTGTGGAAAGTGCGGCAGTGCTGCTCGAAGAAGCCGTCGCGCAGCCATTGGTCGAGGCCCTTACCGGCGAACCCAACGGCGGAGAGCAGGCGATCGGCATGTGTAGGCGACCACTCATCGTTGTAGGCGGCGGCGAGTAGCGCACGCAGCCGCTCCGCCGCCGGCGCATCCCCAGCTACAGGAGGCAAGCACACGATACCGTCGGTGTCGGCGTGCGCGTCGAGATCATCAAGGTGTTGCTCCGGCCATCGATAGCCGAGCAGACGCGCGACCGCTACCTGCAACGGCTCCGTCGAGCCAACTGGATGCCCCGTGACGATCCACTGCGTAGGGTCGTCCGAGTGCGGTTTGGGCAGCGGATCAGTAGCGTCAGCCACGGCCTGCCAATACCCTAGATCGAACGGGACATCGGTTAAATAGCCGACATCAACGTTCAACTTTTGGTTAATTTGTCGTACAGCCTTGTTATAATCCGGCGAAGAGCAGAAGGCCCATATAGCTGATCGGTGTGCAGGATCCTTGGGAACAATTACAGCAACATTAGTATCTGCCTTATCCCCCGTATAAAGTGTGCAAGGTAATTCACCCATTTGCGCCACTGCTATCCCGAGCTTGTTCCAACCGGCCTGACCGCGAATATAAGCTTTGCCAGACTCGACTGCTTCCATTAGACCGTTGCTCCACCAAAGGACTTTCGATCGACCGCCATACCATATCGTACTATCAGGCCTGCCTTGCCAATATTGCCACTCGCTACTTGGTTCGACCTCCCAAAACAATCGGCCGTAGTGAGACAAGTCAGCGGGAGAGATTCCTTGTAGAGCCGATGCATACGCGCCAAGGAGTACTTTACTTGTGCTTTCACCAAGAACGATCCTAGCGTCAGGGTTGTCAAGCTGCCCGAGTTGGTTGATAAATTCGAGCGGTTTGTCTATTAATCGAGATGCTTTTGAACCAGCTCCTTTCACAACAGCAACGTCCATAGCTGCCATAGGATGATGTGTAGATGGACGTTGATCAGTTAGGATAGAGAGTCCTACGTTGAAATCCCACATAGGAGTTTGGAATGCTTGCGGGCCAAGGTTGATAATAAAGTTCCAGGTAAGCTCTTTAAGTAACGCCTTTCTAAGCTGAGAGTAACTGCCGAGGAAGCGCCAGTTTTGTGGCGTAACAATTGCAAACGCCCCTTTTCCTTCAGTAAGGCTTCTGCATCTTTCCACGAAGACGGTTGCCAAGTCACGTTTCGAGTTTGGATAGTAAGCATCGCTAAATTTCATTAGAATTAGGTCCTGCTTGCTCCTACTCAGAAATGGGACGTTCGTCGCTACTATCGTATATGTGCTGCTTAGAAGCTTTGCTGCCCGTGCGATGCCCTGAGCGGCTGCACCAAAAACCTCGGCTGTCGGATCGCTTTGCGTCCGCTCTTTAGCCAACGCCTGGCGCAAGAGAGGTTCCACTTGCGCATAGTCGGCGCTGAATAAGCGCTCGTTCATGGGCACGTTGGCGGGATTAATCAGGCTGCCAAGCGTGGGAGCATCGCGGAACAGGTAATACAGGCGCTCCAACGTCGTCTGCAATCGCACGTCGTCGCCGGCCAGCGATGTCCACTCGTCGACCCGGCCGCCCACACCGATGCCCGAGCAGGCGATGTTGGGCACGGGAAGCTCGCGGTAGCCGCCAACCTTCCACGCTGCCAATGCGAGCGCGAACGCAGCGATCTGCGTGCAGCGCGGGTCGAGTTCGAGGCCGAACAGGTTGTCGCGCAGCACGGCGTCCGCTGCCTCAACCTCGCTCAACCCCTCCTCCATACGCATGCGCCGCAGCATCTCGAACGCGGCCACCAGAAAGTGCCCTGAGCCGCAGCAGGGGTCCATCATCGTGACTTCGGCAGCACGCGCAGGCCAGCCAGAGAAGGTACCGGCCGCAGGCGTGCCGTCGTCCCGGAAGCGCAGATAGTCGTACTGTTTCAGGAGCGGGCTGTCGGGGTGGCGCGCCGCCCACCAGGCGCCGAGCGAGTTCTCCAGTAAGAAGCGCACCATATAGTGCTCGGTGAAGAGCTGCGTGACGGGGGCCAACTCCTCGGCGCCGATCTTTTTGCCGCTCGCGTTGATCTCCTTCTTCCGGTTGGTCTGCCAGAATTGATAGACCCAGCCGATGGCGTCGTCGGCCGTGAAGACGGCGGCGGGCAATTCGCCAATAATGACCTCCAGCTTATAGCGCCCCTCAGGGGCGAAGCGCACGCGTACGGCCGGGTCGTCGCCGCGGAAGATGCCGGGAAGCATGACGCCGGCGTAAGTCGCGGCCAACACCCACCCGTCTTCCACTCCCTCCTCAGCCGCGAGGTCGGCGCAGTCCTGCAGCGTGACCGCGGCGCCGCCTGGGTGCATCAGCAACCCGTTCTCAGCCAGGAAGCGCGCGAAGAGCATACGGTGCCACTGCTCGTAGGCAATCTCTTCGACCAGCGGCTCGATGCCCGCTGTCAGGTCCCCTCCGGCCAATTGGCGCGCCGCCGCGCGCAGGCCGTTGCGGAGGCGCCGGTCCTCGGGGCTCATCGTGGCAAATGGCTCGGGCCGCTGCACGGCGAGCGCGGCCACGGCGGCGCGGGCGGCCGCCTCGGCGGCGTCATGCCCCTTGATGACGGCTTGCTCCAGCGTGTTGCGCAGGGGGCTCGGGAGGGGAGGCATGGTGTATTCTCGCTTTCCTTACAGGATCACCGGCGTGTTGGCAGTGATGTGGGTCATGATGGAGGCGCGCAGCGTGCCGAGATATGTGTCCACGTCCTCTTCCGTTTTAAGCGTGGCGGCGGGTGGGCGCAGGATCACAGCCTTGGGACCACCGTGCCGTGTCGCCACGATCGTCGCCGCTTCGGTACGCGCCCGTGTGAGGCGCTCAGGTAGAGCCGCCACCTTGTCATCCCAGTCGCTCAAGGGCGTGGCATCGAGCGTGCTTAGCAAGGCGTCGTCGGTCCCCACGTCGAGAGGTTGGATCGGGCCAAGCCCGTTGGTGGAGAAGATACGCTGCCACTCGTCGTCGCTCAACTCCCGCCATGCATCGGAGGAGGTGAGGTCGCGCACCGCTTGATCGCGCGTGTCGCGCAGACGTTGCCAATTGGACTGTAGTTGCGCCCGCAGCGCCCCTGCGAGCGTACCGAGGAGGGGTGGGACAGGGTCTGGGTCGGCCAGCAGCGACCGCTCGGCGGTGATGGCCTCAACCTGTGGCCCGACCTCGGTGGCGACGGGCAACCCCTTGGCGTGGCGCAGCAGGCGTTGTAAGGTGTCCCAGCGCGGACGGCGCGCCTCGATGTCCTGTCCCGCACGCGTCCATCCCTTGAAGTCGGCCAGCAACCCCTCCCGCTTGTCGTGGACAGCCTTGAATTGCGCGTTGCCGCTCAGGTTCTGCAGTTCTTTGACATAGGCAATGGAAGGGGATTGCGGCAGCGGAGGCTCGCCGCCAGCCAGCGCGGCCAGTTCGGCCAGTCGCTGCAACGCCACGGGAATAGCCGCTGCCTCTTCGTTCGGCTTGACTGGCAGCCCCATAGTGCTAATCATGCCGCGCACCGCGATGCGCTCCGACGTCGTCGGAGGCGGGACGCCCTCGCTGTAAAAATCGACGACGCCGATTTGTGACTGCACGATCTCTTTGACGGCCAGCGGCTGTGCGTTGCGCGCGGCGCGCACGAACCCGTTGGCAACGAGGACCAGCAGCGCGCCATCCACGGCGTCTTGCGGCCACCCATAGCCGTCGCCCATGAAGCGTTTGCGCACCTCGAGCCCGCGCTTGCCGGTTACTCCGACAAAGGTTCGGACCTCCGCACAGACAGGGTGCTTCTCCACGTCGCCGTGGTACCCGACGGCCGCGAGGGCATCGGATGCGCCCTGCGTCGCGCGCGTCACGACGGTACCCCAGCCGGACTTGTCGGCCTGTGGAAACCTGGGAAAGAGGCGCACCAGCGCCGCCTCGATGGCTTCTTTGACGGTGACCTGGAGCGTGGCTCCGCCCGCCACCGGCTCATAGCTGCCGCCCAGGAAGACCAGGGCGTTGGATACGACACCCGCGATCAACGCATCGATCTTGCGTCGCTCCAGATAGACCCGCGAGTGCATGGCCTGGCGGGCCTCGGCGCCCTCGGCAGTCGACGGGATGGGTCGGGCGGTCAGGCACTCTTGAGCCGCGGCATGGCCGGCCAGCGCGGCTTTCAGCGCGTCGGCGTCACGGCTTGGCAGGAAGATAGAGACGATGGGGCTCGCGGTGGTCGCCGCCTGCGCCTCGTCGCGCACCACGCGCTCCGAGATCGTCCATCCGTCGCGCACCCACACGGGGACGGCGCCCGTCCCGCTCGGGGGTAGGTCCATACCGAAGTGCAGGTCGTATTTGCGCGGCGTCTTGCTCTCGCCCTGCGTCAATGTCATACCCTTCAGCGCCACGGTGATAGCGTCGCGCAATTCCTTGTCTCGATCGCTGGCGATGCGGCTGTCGTCGGCTGAGATGCGGGCGTAGCGGCCGCGGTAATCGGCCTCCCACTCGGCGCTCTCTCGCGTCTGCAAGCGGTACTCATCGCCGACCAGCATGAGCGTCCCCTGGTCGACGAGTCCTTGCAGCAACTCGGGGATGCGCCGGCGCAGGTCCGTGCTCCCGACGGTCAGGTCCTCTACGAGGAGATCAGCCAGAGTATCGGCGGTGGCGTGGATGCCCGTTATATTGACCCCATCGAGTGGGAGCTTACCGATGAGAAAGGTTGTCGCGCAGATACGGGAGCGCAGCCGGCCGTCGGGCGTGGCATCGTCCTGCTCCTGGATCGTCGTATCGGTGTCGCGCAGCAATACGCTGCTCTGCAGCATATACGTCTTGAGTTGGCCAAAGATGACATCGGCCGGGACGACCGTGCCCAGCGGACGCAGCGCGACGGCGGCCGTGGCGTCATGCACAATACGTAGTTGTGTGCGGAGTTGACCTGTCGTCCCCGCGCTGTCGACGGCCCGCAGGACGCGCTCCCAGAAACGGCGGCGCACGGGCAGAAGCGGGTAGTCGGGCACGAGGTCGGGCGCGTCGCTAAAGCTGGCGCCGATCTTGGTCCCGGCGAGATGGCGATCGATCTCGCCGCTCACCGCGTCGAGGACCGACTTCAACTCGGGCGCCGCGCTCGGCTTCTTGCGCAGCACGACCTCGCGCACCACCTGCTCGACGTCCTTATCCGATAGCATCACGGGCACCGTAAAGCGCCCCTGCAGCTTGGAGAGCTGCGGGGTCGCTTGCAGGGAAGCCTGCCCCGTGGCGATAAAGAGCAGGCGGCTGCCAAACCGCGAAGTGCAGGCCTCGACAACGTTCTGCACCTGCAGCGTGCGCGTCGAGTCCTCACCGATAAACTGCTGCAACTCGTCGAAGATGAGGAGCGTCAGGGGCAGTTTGCCGTGCGTCGTGGATTTCAGCGCCAGCACATCCTCCATCATGCGCAAGAGCTCGTCGTCGGAGATGTCGCTCTCGGGCGGGAACTGCGTCTTGAGCAGGCTGCGCGCCTCCTTGGCATCAGCCGCGAAGTCGGGGTAGGCCTTCAGCAGCGCGCCCGCGAGGACGGGCGACACGTACATGTTGTTGAGTTCCTGGTCAAGGCTCTCACCCTCCGCCTCGATGGTAGCCCTGACGGTGTCGTCGTAACCGCGCTGCTGGAGCCAGATGACGAAGCGCGCGGGCGCATATTGCTCGGGGAGACCAGCGCTGTGCAGCAAGATAGCCAGCAGGGCCAGCCGCACGCTGTTGCCGGCCCCGGCGCCAAGAGTGCCGGCCGCGGACCACAAGCCACCTTCACGCCTCGCCTGTGTTGAGAGCTCTTTAAGCAGAGCGTCGATCTCGCCAGGAAGCGTGGCAAGGCCACGGGCGCGGGCCCCATCGGGGAACGCGACGTCGCGCCAGAGATATTCGAGCACACGTACCAGGTGCGACTTCCCGCTGCCGTAGAAGCCACTGACCCAGACGGCCGGCTGGTCGGCGCGTGACAGGTTCGTGAGGTAGGTCGAAAGGATTTGTTCCAGCCCACGACGATATTCGCCCTCGCACACGAACGATTTGAGTTCGTATTGCAAGACCTCCCATTCTTCGGGCGTGCGCGGATCGAGAACCTTGGCAACGCCGTCGTTGGGGATTTTGGTCTGCGTGGGGTCGTCCTGGAAGACATCACGGTTCAGCATCATACGCTCACTTTCATGCTTCTACTTGCCGGGTGTCGCTGTTATGGGGATGGCAAGGTAGTTCCACCCATCGCGGGCGTCGAGCAGGCGGTAGTTCGAGCCGTCGTGCTGGCCGGGAAAGAACACCAATAAACGCCCGCGAATCGACGAGGCCACGGCCTCGAACAACGCCGACGCGCGCGTCAGCCCGAAGAGCGAGGCGAGGCCCACGATCGCCACCACAGTGTTCTCGTCCACCTCCGACCCGCTGAGCACGGAGGTGACCTGCGCGGCGACGCTCCGTGCGAAATCTTGCAGCGCAAGCTCCATATCCTCCGGCTCCTCGAAGTAGGCGTCACGGTATTTATGGTGCGCCATCCACTGGGCGAACGCGTCGGTCAGATCGATCAAGACCCAGGGGTGGCCCGCTTTCTCCGTGGTTATCTGGAACTCTTTGATGTGCAGGCGCAGACGCCGCTCCTGGGTTGGCTCGTAGATGGCGAACCACACCTTCTGCGGTCCCGCCAGCGACCGTTCCCACGGCATCTTGACGCGGTGCTCGTATGCGTCGAGCAGTCCTTCGATCTCGCTCACGCGTGGCAGCCCTACCTTTCTCCGTCGAGGAAGTGCCGAAACCCGATGTCCGTGATATTGCCGCTGTGCCGATAGTCGATCCAACCCAGTTGTGAGGCTATGATCGCCTGACTGTGCAGCGCGGGTATCGATGTGTCGAGAATCCTGCTCCACAAAGTATGAAAGAGCCCTTCGCCCCGCGCGTCACAGAGATAGCCAAGCAGCAGGGCGTAAGCGACCGATACCGGACGTGACTCCGCGCGCGATCGCGCCTTGTGCAACCGCCCGTTCAGGTGGCCGGATTGTTGCCACGATGACGCAACGTGCCGGCCGATGTTGGCTAGCGACATGGCATTGTAGCGACCGGGCAAGCTCTCGTCCGCCGCCTTCGCGATCGCCTGTGGCGTCACAGGCGCATCCAGGGGGGTCGCCAGGATAGCCTCGGCCGTCCCCCTCAGGATAATGTCGCGGGCGCAGGCGCAGAGCAACGCGAGCAGCGGCTGCGCGGTCGCGTCCGCATCCCACAGGTCGCGCAGCGCCCGAAAGAGCAGCACGCCGGAGTCAAGCGCGTACAACTCGCGCAGGCGCCGGAACGACTCCCGGCGCGTGGTCTCGGTCTTCTTGAGCAGCACGTTCTCATCGACGATGACGGCCCGGTAGCCGTCCAATCCGGTAGAGGCGGGGCAGGCCGCGAAGAGCGTGCGCAGCTCCGTGAGTATGATGGTGCGGCTGCCGTGCGTCCCGACCGGGCTGTTGACGAACCCGTAGCGGAGGGCCTGCTCGGGGACCACGAGCGTCACGATCGCCCCTGCAATACAACGTCGTGCGCCATCGCGTCCTCCTGGGACGCTTGGGGCACGAGTTGCTGGGCAAGCCGTTGAGCGGCCGGCGCGTTGCCCCAGACATCGACATGGTGACCGTCCCGCTCGCCCGCCCACAGCTTTACCGTGCAGGTACGGCGCAGCAAGTCTTTCCATAGCTGCGCGTGCGCGAAGGTCTCCTCGTCGGCGCTGAACAGACTGAACACCGACCGCGCCGCGACGAGGATCATCTTGCACTTGGCACGACTTAGCGCGACGGTCAGCCGGCGCGGGTCGAGCAGGAAGCCGCTAGACGCGAGGAGGTAGTCGTGGTCGCTCTCGGTGGCGCTGATCATGATGACCGTCCGCTCATCACCCTGGAACTTTTCGACCGTGTCGACGGCCGAACGCGTGATCGCCCCGGTCGCTGGGTCTCGCGTGGTGAGGATCGGGATAGCCGCCTGCAAGGCCGCTCGCTGAGCGCGGTGGGGCACGACCACGCCGAGTCCATGCTCCGGCCCGAGGTTGTAGGTCGTTGGGTCGGATAGCGCCTCCAGCACCGGGGCGATCAGCCCCTGCTCGAACGTGTTGCTCACCTGGCTTGCCTCCTCGTCATGCACCACGACCACAAGGGGGTGGTCCGGCTCGAGCACGGCAACGACGAAGGGGTCGGTCGCATCCTGGGGCCGCCCGCGCAATGTCTGATGTTGGCGGGAATAGTAATCGATTCCATCCTTGCAGTAGATCTCTCGCCGCAGGAACTCGGCCATGTCGCGGTGGAGGCGGAAGCTTTCCTCGAACTTGATCAGCGGTGTGCCCTGCTCCAATAGCGTCAGGAAGAGCGACTCGTAGGAGCGATAGTGCTGGAACGTGCGCCGCGGCTCCGCGATCCAGTCGTGCTTGACGATGGGCGGCATCTGCCGGTGGTCGCCGACCACGATGAGGTGTCCGTCCCCTTTGAGGGGCAGCGCCGCCATCACGGCCTCGGGCAGGTTCATTTGCGAGGCCTCGTCGAGGACGAGGGCATCGCAGAGGTCGTGGCCGAACAATCCTTTCGGCCATTTCTCCTTCAGCATCCCGCGCGTCGCCCCCGGTGGGGAGCCGGCGACGCACCAACGCGCGCCCACGATGCGATCCGCGGCGCGTTGCTCGCCGGGCGCGCGGTGATCTTCTCTGGGCAGAGGAATGATGCCGTCAGGCACGTTTCCGCGCGGGCGCGCCCGGTAAAGCGGCAGGTCGAGCAGGCGGGGATCAAAGTACTCCGCGAAGATAAGTGGGTGTGCGGTCCGCACCACGGCCAGCCGTCGCTGGACCTCGGCCACTTTTTCCAGCAGCACGTCGGTCGCCGCATGCGTCTTGCACGATATAAAAACACGATAGTCGCGCCCGGCCGCCATGGCGCCCTGGAGGCGCGCGAACAGGGCAAACGCCGTCGTGTAGCTCTTACCTGTCCCGGGCGGCCCCTGGACCAGCAGAGTCGGGTCGTCGCCGTGTGCGCCGATGTACGCTCGCTTGCTCTCTTCGAAGGGATCGAGAAGGCCAGCCCGATGCAGCGCGTCCAGGCCGGCGAGGAAGCGCTCCTGCCCCGCCCTGGCTGCCAGGGACCACGCCACGCGGGCGGAGGAGGGATCGGAGAGGCGATCATACAGGGTGTTCGGTTCCCCGGCGATGAGCCCCTCGGTTACCTTGGAGAGGAAGTAGTCGTACCAGTCGTTGGGGTCGGCGTCCAGCGTGTACAGCGTTCCGTCGACGAGGGGCTGATCGATCGAGGCGAAGACGAAACCGCGTCCGTCCGTGTACGAGCCCGGCCGCGACAACGCGACCTCGACGTAGGGCGGCCGATCCGTGCTGGGCTCTTTGAGCACGACGCGGGCGATATCGGCGCGGCTTCCGTAGAGCATCTGGCGCGGCGTCGGCGTGAATGGGACGCGCTCGGCCTCTGGTAGACGCGAATCGACGGTCGTCCGCCGGTTGAGCACCACACGGTCGCCCTCGCCCAGCGTCGAGAGGGCCACGACCGTGTCCATGGCGCAATCGATGTCGGCGCACGCGAGACGTAACCGCACGCGCAGGCCCTCCGGCGACCATGTCGTTTCGGCGCGCTGCTCTTTGGAGAGTTGCACCCGCGCGGCCCCAGGGTTGTCCGCGCGGTACTCGACGTAGAGCCGTTCCTTGAGCGCCTGCCGTTGCGCGTTATCTCTGTTCTTCGCGACCACGTCGGGATCTTGGTCCTCCTCGCAGTAGCGCACGATGAGTGTATCGCCGGAGAGGACGCGGCGATCAGGCGGCGCCAATCGCGTTCGCTTCCAGTCGCCCAGTTCGACGTGGCGCTCGATGGTCACGAACTCATCGAGGGCCTGAGCTAGGGTCTGCGCCCGTTCGGTGAAGGTCGCCAGGTCCGGGAGGTCGAAGAGGCGTTTCTCTGTCTGCTTGTTGCCAACGAAGTCGTGGGCAATGTGCTCCAGAGCCTCCAGGCGCCGCGCGTGGAAGCCGACGAGCAGCTCGAGAGTGGCCGCGCGGTACGCCGCGTAGTCGTCCCGCCGTCCCGGCTCCTGGCGGTCGAGCGCCTTCCAGGCCGCATAGGCATACTCAAGTGGGATCTGGCTATTGAAGCGGGCGCGGCTGGTATACCAGAAAGATTCCTGCTCGGCGCCGTCCTCGTCCTGTGAACGGTCCAGTTTGCCGCGTGAGTCGAACAGGCGGGTGCGGAAGATCTCCCGGTAGGGCTCGGGCGTATTCCAATCGAAGCGCAGTTGCGCGGCGACGGCCTGGAGCGACTGGCAGACCATGGGATAGTTCTTGAGCTCGCGGATCTCCTGGTCGAGGAATGAGGCGACCGGCGAGTCGAACGCGGCCAGTTGGGTCACGAAGTCGTACAGCGGTGTGGCGCCCAGAATCGTATTGGCGTGGCGGCCCAGGCCGTCGAGCAAGAGCCGCTGCTCGAAGGAGTTGAAGAAGATGAGGTGGATGGGGGCGCGCGCCGTCCCATCGTCGGCCGGCGCGGCCAACTCCACGATCGCGCGGATCGTCTCCTCGGTCCAGCGCACGAAGAGCTCTTGCTCGCGCTCTGCTGTATCGGGCGGCGCCGCGGCCAGATGCACGATGCTGCGTCGACGCTGTGGGACCTCAACTCCTCTCTCATAGGCGACGACAAGGGCGCCGAGCATGTAAATGCGGTCCTGTAGGTAGTCGTGCTGGGCGTCGATGTACACGCGTACGAGATTCGGGTTGTGCCCGGCGTCGCTATAGGGCAGGGACCCGTAGCCTTTGCTGGGGATGTAGGACAACGACTCGATCTGGTCGCCCTTCCAGCGTCGGTAACGGCGCGCGCGATGGATGAGCTCATCCAGGCGCGCCCCGACCGGCTGGGTCGCGGCGAGACTCCTGACAAGATCCTCCTGTCCAGGCGCCGGGATGAGATCTCCCTGCCGTGGCGTTTCCTCTGCCGCTGCCGTCGGGCGCGGTTCCTTCAGCGTGGCAAGCGCGCGCGCCGTGGTGATTTTCTTCTGCCGCAAGATGTTTTTCTCACGCGCCGTGATGTGCGGCAGGAGCGAGAGGTCGTCGTGCTCGGCGCTCCACTTCATACAAAACTCGTTGTACAGGCACCCATCGCACTTGTACGTGAGGTGGAAAGGAATATCCTCGAAGGGCACGCCAGACACACGTTGGGCCGTTGACGCAGGGTCGGTCACCAAGTCCCGCACAGCACCGATATAGCCCTCCGGCTCATCTACGATCTCCAGCAGACCCAGGCGCGTCCCAAAATACTCCTCGGCAAGTTGAGCCTGCGCCTCGCGTCGCACCAACTCGTCCGCGTCGAGCCCCTCGTCGCCGTGTACCGCGCCACGGTAGAGGATAGCCAGGGCGATGTTCGTGTACGGGATGTCTTTCTGCGCAAAGAGCGCGGCAAGCATTTCATGGTAGAAGGCGACCTGCAAGCGGTGCTCCACCTTGGCGCTGGTCGAACTCTTCATGTCCGCGATGAGGGCATGGAGCGCGCCGTCCTCATCTCGTTCGAGGCGCAGGATGTCGACATCGCCACGCAGCAACCAGCCGTCCACGGCGACATGTAGCCGCGGCTGGAGCAGGATTAGAGTGGCGCCCGCGGGCAAGTCACGGGCGCCGGCAACGACCTGCCGGTTGTCGTCATCGCGTGGTCCCGGACCCGCCGAGGCAGCAAGGTTGACGACGGCGTAGTTGTCCTTGACTGCATGCTCGATCGTGTGCTCGAATTTCTGGCCCGACTCGGTCAGGAGCGGAGGGATTGATTGGGGCGTGACGCCGTAATCGGCCATGAAGCGGGCGTTCACCGTGCGCTCATGCAACCGCAGCCGCAGGTACCGCTGACATTGCTCGAGGCGAATGAACTGTGCCACATCGGTAGGGGATATGTTGCGCAGGCCATTCTTGCCGGCGACCACAGGTAGGTCTATCCTGCGTTGTCCCACCGCATCTCCATCCCTTCGCCTACGCCGCCCTCATCCCATCGGTCCCGCACCATATGTACTGTATCGACCTATTGCCTCAGTTGCGTTGCATCTACATTCACGCGGCACACCGTCGGTTGCATCTTAAGCACTGACGATCAGCGAGCGGAGAAACGTCATGCAAATGAGGCTAACGGGTGACGCCATCATACCAAAGAAGTCATCACGCGTCACGGTTCCAACGCCCTGTAGCAGACCTTCCATGTCAACCCGCGCGGTGATAGGCGATTGGCTATTCTCCACACACAATGGCCACGGTATTATAGTAGCATCATTTAGGCGGGCGCTTGGTTGCGGCCATGCATAATACCGTCCGTCAATCAGGGAGAGAGCATAGGGGCGGGCACGAAGGTGCGGACGTTGCTGCGGCGGTGGCAAGGGTAGGGACACCTCATCTACCTCGACGCCTATGATCGGGTCGATCCGATTGGGCTAAGCGACGCGGCGGTCGGTGATGTATGGGCAAGCATGGCAGGATGAGCACGGGCATCTAGGGCATCTAGTCGTCAAGGGGACTACCATCCTCGGTCTTGATGTTATGGGACGCTCCCGGCATTCGGGTAGGATCATCCAGACACCGACACCGAGAAGGGCATCGCATCTCACAAACATCTCACAGACGATCGGAAAACGGTGCGAAATGCCGCGACATAGCGCGGTAGGAGACGGCCGAGGAGTGGGCGAAACGCCGCAACTCTAGGCATGAGACACGCACGGCGCGGCCGGCCGCGACACGTTGTGATACCTCCCTGGCGGTCCGGTATCTCAATGGCATTCAGAAGGTCAGGGGTTCGAATCCCCTCAGGTCCACCCTGTTTTCAAGCGTAAAATTCCCGATGCCGAAACCCTTGAAGGTTTCGGCATCGGGCATTTTTGCAAGATTTTTGCAAGGTCATTAGTCGGAGGCTACGAGATCATCCGCTGGAGCCGTAATCGCACCGGCGAGCAGTGCGAGGGCC